>Ga0160422_10001651_pt1 | contig 13918 bp, 7 predicted proteins | sample Fk160mmetaG_FD_108192 | JGI IMG/M metagenome (GOLD analysis project Ga0160422, IMG submission 108192) | Marine microbial communities from the Central Pacific Ocean - Fk160115 60m metaG | ecosystem: Environmental > Aquatic > Marine > Oceanic > Photic zone | place: The Central Pacific Ocean...
AATTACGCACAAAACATTTGGTACTACGGCAATATAAGCCGAACTGCGTGGATAGATTCTGGTATACGAGACTTTCCGTTGGCTGCTACTTACAACAACAACATAGTTAACCATGAGGATGGCATAGACGATAACGAAACAGGCACTAATGCAGGTATTAGTTCGTTTATTACTTCAGCACAGTTTGACCTAGATGACGGCCACAAGTTTGCGTTTATACAAAAGGTCTATCCAGATGTAACTTTTGATGGTTCTACTGTGGATAGCCCTAGTGCCACGCTGTCTTTGTTTGCAGCACAGAACTCTGGTTCGGGACGTAACTCTCCAGCTTCAGAGGGCGGTACAAATACAGGGTCTATAACCAGAACAGCCACTGCACCCATAGAGGCGTTTACATCTAGGCTGGATCTACGAGTGCGGGGCAGGCAGTTGGCTTTGAAGATAGAATCCAGCGAAGCCGGGGTCAAATGGCAGTTAGGATCACCGCGACTAGAAATGCGACCTGACGGGAGAAGATAGTGGCAATAGATAAAACAAGTTATGACATAGAGTTTAGAGCACCTGTTCTGCCAGACCCTCCAAGAGAGTACGATGAGAGCACGTTCAACCAGATAAACAACGCACTACGTCTTTATTTTAACCAGCTTGATAAAGGTATACGTGATGCTTCAGTGTCACCTACTGCACAAGCTGCTGCTTGGTTTCTCGGCTGATGGCTAATACTTACGTCAATGCTAAAAAAGATTTAACAGCTACGACTGCCACTACGCTTTATACCTGCGCGACAGCCACTACTGCTATTGTTAAATCTATACTCGTATCAGAAGACTCAGGTAACGCAGATACGATTACTGTAACTATTACCGATGCTGATTCGGCAGTGTTTAGTCTGTTTAAGGTCAAGGCAATAGGTGCTAACACCACGGTAGAACTGCTTACAGCACCGTTGGTAGTACAGGAGTCCGAAATATTAAAGGTTACAGCAGCTACGGCTGACAGACTGCACGTTGTCGCTAGTATCTTAGAGGTGACATAGTGGCCCTCACCGCAGAGCAGATACAAAACCAACTAGAAGCGTATCTTGATACTGATGAAGGTAAAAACTTACTTGCGCCTATGGGTATGCAAGCAGGGGGCAGACTTGTTGGTTTTGCTGGGCCAGACAGACTTACAAATAATGAAGAAGATAAAGAAGAACAAGAGTCTGTTTTTACTTCTGAAGAAGGGTCTAGTTTTTTAACAGATTTAACAGAGGGACTAGTTGAGTCTGGGGTGCTTCAATACGGCGTAAATCTTGGCGGTGCTAGTGCAGTATCGGCAGCTTCTCAAATCCCCGGCATAGCTGGAGCGATTAATCTTTTTGGTAGCGCAACAGAGTCGGCTGTTAATTTTATATCGAACTTAGGCACTAGCACTGTTGATGATCTCCTTACCACTTCTGGTACAGCGGCGGCTGGCGCAGAAGCTTCTGCCTTACCTTTTGGGTTCAATCCTATTACTGCCGCATACTTTTTATATAACGTAATACCTGCAATCGGTAAGCAAATAAGCGGGCAAACCGATAATCTTAGAAAAGAACTTTCAAGACTCGCTGCTTATAAACCCGGCACAGGTAGCTTCGGTAAGCAACAAAAAGGAGCTATAGAGTTTAATACTCAACTAAGAGATTTTGCTGTTAAGTTGATAGAAGCAGGGTGGGATCCTGATAGAGGTTTTATACAACAAGCACAAGAAGGAGACCCCAAGTTATTAGGTTCTTTCTATGAAATAGTATCTGATTTTCCTGCTGTGGTTGGTTACTTTGGAGACAGATTTGGCGAAGAGATTTTTAATAATCCTACAGAAGAAACAGCAGAGTCAGGGGAAGTAATAGACTCGGCTCAAGAAAAATATGAAGAGACAGAGCTAGAAGAAGGGTTACAAGAAGATACTGAAGCAGCCGAAGAAGAGTTACAGGACGAGCTTGATGACATAAACGCAGAGACTTCTGAAGATATAACAAATGAAGATGTTAAAGAAGCAGTAGAAGATCTTGAAGAGGCTACGGGAGAAACACAAGCTGCTGAAACAAAAGCCACACAATCTCAACAATCGTACTCAGACTATCTTGCTGGTGTGGGTATGGAGGATCTTGACAGAATTATAGCTGCTAATGAAGCACAACTACGCCGTATACCTCGTTTGCTTAGAAAGACAAGAGGTAGGTTTTACCAAAAAAGGATAGACCAAGCTAAAGCAAGTAAACGAAACAGGCTTGTAAAAGCCAAACAGATTGCAGATGCAGCGAAAGTTGATTTTGAGAACAAAAAGAAAGCAGAAGCACTAGCAAAAAAAGAGGCAGAGGATGCACGTAAGTCAGCGTCAGCCGAAGCTAGAAGAAAGTTTGAAGCAAAACGAAAAGAACTTATAGCAGCTAAACAAAAAGCCGCAGAGGAAGCAGCGGCAGAAAGAAAAATAAAGGCCGAAGAAAGGGCTGAAGAAAGGGCTGAAGAAGCTGCTGCTAAAAAGAAAGCGGAAGAAGAAGCTGCTGCTAAAAAGAAAGCAGAAGAAGAGGCAGCTAAGAAAAAAGCAGCTGAAGAAGCTGCTGCTAAAAAGAAAGCAGAAGAAGAGGCAGCTAAGAAAAAAGCAGCTGAAGAAGCTGCTGCTAAAAAGAAAGCGGAAGAAGAAGCCGCTGCGTTGAAAAAGAAACAAGAAGAAGAAGCAGCTAAATTAAAGAAAAAACAAGAGGAAGAAGCAGCGGCGGCTAAAAAAGCAGAGGAAAAAGAAGCTGCTAAAAAGAAAGCGGAAGAAGAAGCTGCTGCATTAAAGAAAAAACAAGAAGAAGAGGCGGCTGCATTAAAGAAGAAACAAGAGGAAGAGGCAGCTAAGAAAAAAGCAGCAGAAGAAGCTGCCGCTAAAAAGAAAGCTGCTGAAGAGGCTGCTGCTAAGAAGGCAGCTGAAGAGGCAGCTAAAAAGAAAGCAGAAGAGGAGGCAGCTAAGAAGGCAGCTGAAGAAGCTGCTGCGGCTAAAAAGGCAGCTGAAGAGGCTGCTAAAAAAGCCGCTGAAGAAGCTAAAAAAGCCGCTGAAGAGGCAGCAAAAGAAGCTGAAATAGCAGCGGCAGCAGAAAAAAAGAAAATCGCTGAAGAAGCGGCTAAAAAAGCAGAAGAAGCTAAGAAGATAGCAGATGCTAAAGCTGCAGAAGAAGCTAAGAAGATAGCAGATGCTAAAGCTGCAGAAGAAGCTAAAAAAATAGCAGACGCAGCGGCAGCGGCAGAAAAAGAAAAGCAAGAATTAGAAGCAGCGACTACAGCAGCCAACGTACAAGAAGATACGCCTATAGAAGTTACTAGCGAAGTTGAGCCATATGAAAAACCAAAAGATCCACCATTAGATATACCCCCAAACTTTCCAACGCAACCGGAAGAGACGAAAGTTACCGAAACGGCAGAAACGGAAGAGACTGAAGACGGTGCCGCTAGTGGCGCAGGTGAAGGTGCGGGTGCTGGACAAGGTAGTGATACGGGGGCTGATGCTGAGACAGGTACAACAACGGCTGCAACTACAGCTACAGAAACTCCACCTGCGGAAACAGCACCGGAAGAAACAACCCCTGATTTAGGTCTTGGATCTCAAACTAAAGATGATGAGGGTAAGTGGCGTAAAGATCCTAATGACCCTAACGGTTGGATTCATGTGCTTACAGGCATACGTTTTAAAGAGGTTGGAGATGGTAAATGGCGTAATGAAAGCACTGACGAAGTGGTCGAAGAGTTTACTGAGCCAGAAGAAACAACTACAGAAAAAACTTTAGATATAACCGAAGTAGGAACTAGCTTGGGTGGCGGTGAAGAAACTTCTACCGATGCTACAACACCCTCTGGTACGACAGATGCAACTGATACTACAACTGATGCGACCAGCACCAAACCAATAACTATTCCAACAAAAGAAGAAGAGGAAGAAAAACCTACAGAAGAACCACCTGTAACTACAACAACCACAACAGACACTACAACCACAGCCGATACATCAACAGAAACGGCTGGTGCGACCACAACGCCTACCGAAACGACTACAGGTGGGGCTGGTACGGGCGAAGATTTAGGAACAAGCGATACCGCCGCAGATACAGACCAAGCAGGTGCAGGTGCTGACGGGACAGGCACAGGGACCACTGGCCCTGCTGATGAGATAGGTGCTGGTGATGCAGATGCTACAGGCACGGGTACGGGTGCTGCTGATGTTGCAGGGTCAGGCACAGGTGTTTCTGGTACGCCCGGTGCGGGTGCTGGAGATGTAGGTGATCCCGGCGATGTAGGTGAAGGTACAGGTACAGGCACAGGAGTAGGGTCAGGTACAGGGTCTGGAACGGGTGATGGTACGGGTGATGGTGCGGGTGATGGCACAGACAGAGGGTTTGACTTCGGCAGCCAACAGTTATTACAGGCTTTACAGCCAAGAAGGGTGCAGGTTAAGTCTGCTCCCCTAGCGGAGATTGAACGTATTTACGATATAAGTGGTAGATACATACCTATAGAGCAGTACAGATCTCCATTCGGCCTACCCTCTTTAGGCCCGTTACCACAACAAACGAGGCCAATGGGCTTTAAACAAGGTGGTCTTGTTAGTCAAAATGCTGATAATATGTTTGATCATAAAGAGGTAGGCACTGTGGATGATCTTTTACGAATATTGAGGGATAAAAGATGAGTTGGTGGAGCGAACTAATAGATTACACTACAGGCGATAAAGCAGGTCAGTTTGATGCTGGTGAAGCGTTTGAAGATGTTCTAGGGTTTTTTACCGGCGATGTTCCCGAATATTTGCAGGGTAAAGGTGGTCCTTTAATAGGTATGGGGCTTGCTTATTTAGCACAACAATCTGGTTTGGGTGATCAAAAAATACCTGTAGTTGGCTATCAAGGCAGTATACCAGAATATCAAGCAGTTAGGCAGCGTGTGCCAATAGAAGAAGACCCTGATCGTCGCCCCGGTGCAGGTGGTAGAAGATACTTTACTGATACAATATTTGCACAAAAACCAGAATCTACGCCCATGACGGTAGAGCAGGCAAAAGCAGCGGCAGCAAAGCAGGCCGAAGGACTTGCAGGTTTGAACCCCACATATGATCCACCCCCCACACAAACTAAAGAACAAGAAGAAGTCGGCATGGCAGGGCCGGGACCAAGATTTATGATGGCGGGTGGTAGATATTTAGATGGTGATACTGACGGTATGGCAGATGAAGTGCCAGCTAACGTGGGTAGAGATGAAGTTCGTTTGAGTGATGGGGAGTTTGTCATACCCGCTGACGTAGTATCGCACTTAGGCAATGGCAACTCGAATGCAGGTGCTGCATTCCTACATAAATTTATGAACGATGTAAGACAAGAAAGAACAGGTAACGCAAAGCAGGGTAAAGAAATAGACCCTAAAGATTTTGTACGAGGTATGGCATGACCACAGAAGATATAACAGGTAAACAAACTGGTACTGAATCAGCCCTATCGACTTATGCAGGGCCGTTTGTTACTGAGATGCTTGGCAAAGGAGCAGCACTTGCTGATCAACCTTATCAAGCCTATATGGGGCCACTCACTGCTGGCACCTCTGCACTACAAGACACTGCATTTACAGGGTTAGCAGGTCTTGCATTACCTACAGATGCTTCGGGTGCTTCTGCTATGGGGGCTTTCACCCCCGACACGTTTGCTGCCTCTGGCGCACCTGCTATGACTACTGAAGGTGCGGATGCTCCTGCTGCTACTGGAGTGGTTGGTGAGTATATGAATCCGTATCTACAAGCGGTGCTAAACCCTCAACTACAAGAAGCACGTAGACAGGCAGAAATAAGTAGAGTAGCTGACCAAGGTAGGTTTACCAGAGCAGGTGCCTTTGGTGGGTCTCGTCAGGCTCTTGCAGATTTAGAACGAGATGACAGATTACAACGTAATTTAGCTGATATAACAGGTAAAGGCTATGCATCAGCCTTTGAGTCAGCTAGAAGACAGTTTAACGTAGAGCAAGACAGGCAAAGAGCAGCACAAGATGCCGCTAATCGGTATGGCCTCGATGTATTGGGTGCTCAACTTGGCGCAGGTCGAGTCCAAAGAGACGTAGAGGCTGAAGGTATAGCAGCAGATAAAGCTCAGTTTGAAGAAGAAAGAGACTTTCCGTACCGTCAGGTGTCATATATGCAGTCACTGCTTAGTGGCCTGCCGTTGGCTACACAATCTTACTCGTATGCAGAACCAAGCCCGCTGTCTAATATACTATCCGGTGGGGGGCTACCCGATATTCTATCGAGCATATACAGAGCTTTTGGCGGCAATCAAACCCCACAAGAAAAAGACCAAGCAGAGGGCAAATCAGGCGTTCCTTATTATGACGCAGCAAAAGCAGCACAGGAGGGTGGTGGTTAATGATGATGACACCTACAGCACCTAGCGAATTCGGCACTAGTGTAGATGACTTGGCTGCGGCGTACTCGCCTCAAGAGCTACAGAAACGATATAAAGTAACTAAAGAGCTTGTATATCTACTTGCACTGCAAAAATTAAAGTCTGAGATGGATGCTGCACAGCGTAGCATCGCTATGAGTCAGCAGCAGGTTCCCGGCACTGTGAAGCAACAGCTAGAGAACCAAGTCATGCAAGGTAAGATGCAAGAAGCATCAGGTATTATGAGTCAGATGCCACAGATGGCACAGAGACAGCCACAGATGGCAGCACAGGGTGGTATTGTTGGTTATGATCGAGGGGGTCTTGCTCAAGAAAAACTTGGCGTATCAGACGAAGAAATAGAACAACATTTGCTAGAAGTGCCAGAAGATCGTGGACTAGCTAGAAATGTCCTTGCAGGCATAGTTGCTAGAAAGAAAGCGGGTACACCTAGCACTCGTGATGCATTTATGGAGTCTTATCGACGAGCTAATAGAAACTTGCCGTTCAATCAAGAAACTCTAGCAAAAGAAGATCCAGTAGAGCTAACAGACTACGCAAAGTCTCGACTGCCAGATATAGGTAAAGGAGCAATAGCGCAACAAACTGGACAGAGAATAGATAAACTTATTGGACGACCTATAGATGCAAGTGGGTTTATATCTACTGAAGAAGAATCATCTACGGATGACAAAAATACAGACAGTCAAGGTATTTTAGACATTGCAAAAGCTAATGCTTTAACTTTTAAAGATGTAGCTCCTGAAGGACTTATTGACTCGCTCGAAGCCGAAAGCCGTATGACCGGAGATGAAATAGGACAAAAAAGGCAAGCAGAGGTTGATCGATACTTAAAAAATATAAATGCAGAAAACAGAAAGCAAGAGTTAGAAACTGGGTTTAAAGAACAAACAGATACACTAGAAGGTTTATTAGATCCAGAAGCAAGGGAGCGCAGACGCAGACTAGCGTTTTTTAGCAACATTGGCACGGGTGGTATAGGTAGCATTTTACGTGGCGGCTCACGAGCATTGTTAAAAGAAGAGGCAGCGCAAGATGCATTAATAAGAGATGCTGCTAAAACAAAAGCAGACAGACTTAAATCACTTAGCGACTTTGATTTGGGTATGGTCCAAGCAGCAGAAGATAAAGGTCTTGCTGTGCTACAGTTAGAACGTGCGGATAGAAGATCCGCTAGAGAAAGCCTAGCTGGTGCAACAGAAGCCGATATAAGATCTATTAATGCTTATGCGGACAGAATACAGCGATCTGAAGATAATAGAATTCAAAATGAGTTAGCTAAATTACGAATCATTGTTGATAATTTTAATCAGTTACGAGCCGAGGAGAGGGCAGATAAAGCCACTGCAACACAAGGGCTACTGCAAATACGAGACATTTCTATGAGGCTTAGAGAATTAGAAGAAAGTAAACCGGCTATAGCAAATCTTGCACTTAAAGAAGAACTAGGAACTATTTCTGCACCAGAAAGCCAAGAATTAGCTAAATTAAGAGCAGAAGTAGAAAATGCAGTCAATGCATTATTAGAAAAAGAGGGACTGCAAGCTATACGTGATAGTTTTGGTCAGACACTAACTGATATTAAAGAACGCAGGGCTAATCGATTAAGACAAGAAGATGTATTGGGTATAAGGTGATATGGCTCTTAGAACTGTATTTCTAAGAGACGGTACTTCTGAAACAGTAGACGTACCCCCCGGCGCAACAAAACAAGACATTGTTAATATACTAAATGCTCGACGAGCAGCAGAGCGTAGAGAAACTCCTGTTAGCTTTAGTGAACGTAGACGTAAAGCAGAACAAGATTATCTGCAAGCTCAACAAAATATAGCACAGTCATACATAGCCCCAAAAGAAGAGTCCGGCATACTTAGCAACCTAGCTACCGGATTCGGCGCAGGAGTTGTTGGCACGGGTGAGATTGCTAGTTTAGGGCTAGCTTCTTTATTAGAAGAAGAGGAAGAACTAGCTGCTAGAAATAAAATTAAGTCTTTCTTTGGAGATATTACACCCGAAGGTGGCGATCAAGATAGCATATCTTATGGTCTAGGTCAGGCACTTGGGTCAATAGCAGGAATTGCCGCCCCCGTAGCTGCTATAGGTGCAGCCCCCGTTGCAGGAGCAGGAATCGCCGCAATAGGAACAGGACTAACATTAGCGGGTGCAGCAGGTGCGGGTGAAGCAAGTGAGCGAGCCAGAGAAGAGGGTGCTACTGAAGAAGAAAGAAACAAAGCCGCACTTTTAGGTACGATAGTAGGATTTACTGAAATCGTGCCGATTGCACGTTTTGTTAAGATGGCTGACCTACCTGCACTTAATAAGCTGGTAGACAAGTTTGGCCCCGAAACAGTAAATGGGTTAGGTGATCGGGTAAGAAGAGCAGTTGGCACGGCTGGTGTAGAGGGTGGTCAGGAAGTAGTAGCAGAGTTTTTCCAAAATGCTATCGAGCGTGGCTACAACATAGATCAAGACTTAGCAGAAGGTCTAGCACCCGCAGCGGGATACGGTGCAGGAGCAGGTGCTATTGTGCAGGGTGTAGTTGATCTATTTACAAGAGGTCGGCGTATTGGCGATAGGCCACCACCAGAAGTAACCGAAGAAGTAACCGAAGAAGTAACAGATCGTACAGTTGGACCCACGCTACCAGCAGATGCGTTGCCCGGTAGACAGGGGGATTTGTTTGAAGAGGTAAGCGGTCCAAGAGAAAGACCAGAAGATTTAACGGTAGGAGAATACCTTGCTTCAGAAGGAGAGGCTGTATCACCAGATCAACTACCTCTACCGGGATTTGAGTTAGAAAGAATAGGGGTAGCAGGAACATTACCACCGCAAAACAGATTACCTGCACCAGAGGGCGAGACTATACCCGGAGAGACACTAGCTGTAACTCCAGAAGGTCAGGCGTTGACTAGAGAAGAAGCTTTAGCCCGAATCCAACAACGTGATAGAGAACGAAAGATTACAGAGCGGCCTATAACAGATGAGGCGCGGCTAGGTCAACAGCGTGCAGAAATTGCTACTAGAGAACAAGCTGATCTTTTTCCAACCGAACTAGCAAGAGCAGAACAACCCGAAGGTGCAAACTTAGAAGAAGCCGAAGCAGCCGAGAGGCGCATCGCTACGGAGTCTCCGAGAGACGTAGATTCAGTAATAGCCACGGAAGAAGTATTAGATAGTTTAGATATACCGCCCAGTGCGCCGGTTCGTAAGAGACTAGCAGATAAGAACTTACGAGAAGATGAGCAGGTGCAGCAGCTAAAACAATATGCGGCTAGAAAAAGCACTTCCGGCAAAGCCAAATCAAGTATCAATAGATTTCTACAAAGAGTTCCAGAAAGACAGCTAGAACTTGTTACACCTACGGGAAGACCTTCTCGCTCGCAGGTAGCTAGAGAAGCAGCACAGAAAATAAGCGAAGATCCAAAGTTAGCAGCAGAATTTGAAAAGGCAGCACAGAAAGGTCCAGCAGGTGTAGCGCAGTTTGCAGATCAGTATTTAGAAGCAGATACAGGCCCAACTGATGATGTGGTCAAAATCAAAGACCAACCAGAAGAACAGACTAGAACAAAAGAAGATGTAGCTAATAAGAGGAGTAGAAGACTCGCACTAAAACAACAACTGCTAGAAGAGAATCCTGATATTACCCCTACGGAACTGCTTCAAGAGTTAGATAAATCAGAACCTACTTTTGTTTCTGCCACGGCAAATATAGATATTGATGCACCGCTACCGCAAAATATAGTAAACACGATACGTACAGGTAACTTAAAACAGGCACTTCTGGATGTAGCTGACGGGGCTGTTGATCGAAAGACTAAGCGTATAGCAAAGAAGCTGTCTGAGTTTGTTGGTAATACAGAAGTAGATATAGCACGTATAGATCCGCAACAACGAATAGCAGATCTTGATACTCGGCAAGCAGAAAACGTGCAACGGTTGTTAGCTAAGAGGAAGAAAGGAGAGACACCTATCGGTTTGTTTTCTCCTAGCGTTAACAGGGTCATATTAAACGAAGACGGCGGTTTGACTGCATATACTTTGTTACATGAAACAGCACACGCCGCAACCGTAGATAAAATAATAAACCAGCCCAATAGCAAAGCGGTTCAAGACTTAAATAAAATATTTACAGATGTAAAAGCAGAACTTGGTAAGAGTCCATACGGTCTTGAAAACATACGAGAGTTTGTAGCAGAGACGTTCAGTAATCCCGACTTTCAAAAAGAACTCGCTAAAATTAATACAAAAGGTCAACCAAACAGCGCACTGCAACGGTTCCTTAGATGGCTGTCTGACTTTATTGGTATATCTCCATTCCGTTTTGATAAGACAGCACAATCTGAAGTAGAGCGTTTGGTAGAAGACATATTAGCCCCTGCACCTTCTCTTGCGGGTGGCCCCAAACTGCTTTCTATGACTACAAAAGATGATGTCGCGGCTATAGGAAGAGGCTTCAAACGAGATAAACCAAAGCTGTCAGAAAAAGCGGGTAGAGAAAAATTAGTACGCGACTTCAAAGCTGGGTTTTTAGGTAGACAGACACCAGCAGGTAAGAAAGTAGAGGGGGTTGCATTAGGGCTTCTACCTAATCAAGCAGTGCAAGATATAGCAGAGTCTGAGGGCATAGCAGGCGCGAGAAAGCTGATGGCTGCGATAGAAAAACAGCGTGGTCGTTTGACTGAAGCAGAAAAAGAGACACGCCAAAAATTAGATCCCTTGTTCAGATGGGCCGATAAAGCATCGCAAGAGGCTAATGAAGCACTAGACACACTAGTTTATGAAAGCACGATCAATGAAGTAGACCCTGCGCTCAACCCTCAACAAGCTAAAAATAAATATAAGAACCAGACTGTAGAGGGTGCGGATACACTTAAAATAGATGTATATAACAAGTTACGTAAAATATATACAAGTCAGGAATTTGGAGCTGGTGGTAGGCAAACCTACGATAATTTACGTAAGTTCTATAAGGATAAATATAACGACTTACTAGGTGCTCTGCGTGGGCGCATTGACGGGTTAGACATAGATGACAACGCTAAAAACAATCTAAAGAACGAGTTACTAGCACGTATGCTAGAGAATACCAGCATAGAGCCATACTTTCCTCTAACACGATCTGGCAGTTATTGGTTGGCTGTGCGAGATCCAAAAGGAGATAGAGATAAGCCCGCTGTGTTTGCCTATCAAACCGCAGGTGATCGTGTGCAGGCTATGGAGGACTATGCTGGTCAAGGGTTAGAAGTAGAAGTTTGGGACAATAGCGATTCTAACTCCTACCAAAATGCACCGTCAGGCTCATTCATAGCACAGTTATTCAGCACTCTTAACATAGGGGGCGTAGATAGCAAAACCAAAGAACAAGTAGCTAGACTGTTTATAGAAGAGTTACCTGAGTCTTCTTTTGCAAAAGCGTTGGTGCGAAGAAAGAAAACCGAAGGCTACGATGTAGGAGCACTGCAAGCCGCTAGAACAAAAGCATATGACCTGTCACGACAAACAGAAAGAATAAAAAACAGTGCTGAAATATCTAGGACCATGCAGGAGATAGATGAGCAGTTAGCAGGCACACCAGCAGCTACCAGTGCTGTTGCGGATGAACTTCGTAATAGAGCAGGATTTGCAATACAACCAGATAAAGACGGGTGGGCTAAACAAGCCAACCGCATGGCCTTCTTTTGGACGATAGGATTTAACACATCCTCTGCATTAGTAAACCTGTCCCAGATACCACTATTCGCATACCCCATGCTTGCAGGTAAGTTTGGATTCGGCAAAGCAGGAAGTGCTATTAAGGACGCTACAAAACTGTTTGCTGGAACTCCAGCGAATCGTGCCTCAAAAACACTGTTTGGCGATGATGCCAGCCCTACACCACTAAAAGAAGCGTTTGCCAAAAGTGGTCTTAAAAATAAATTTGAGGCCATACAGGACTCTGGCGCATCGTTAATGAGTCTTGATAATTACTACACTTTCGTTAGAGATCCCGATAGTGGTGACTTGATATATTCTGTTAGAGAAGACTTAGATCTACCCGCTGAAACAAAAGCGGAGTTAAATAGACTTCGCCCACTCATGCAACTAGCGTCAAGGAGAGGACATCTCAACTCTTCATTTATAGCTGATACGTTAAGCGTAGACTCCTCTGGAAGAGAACTAAGCACAGGTGACATGGCTACAGGCGCATCAGCGTTGATGTTTCATCAGGCAGAGATGATGAACAGGCAGGTAGCTCTGGTGGCTTCGTACAACCTAGCCCTTGATAAAATTACTAACAACAAACCGCAAAATGCTACAGCCGCGCAGCGTCAGGAAGCAGCAGAAGAAGCTGTATACGAGACGCAACAAATAAACGGCGGTGCTACCTTAGAGACCGGACCCAGATTTGCTCGTGCTGGTATAGGTCGTGTGGCTTTGATGTATAAGAACTACGGTATCCAGATGTATTACACGATGGGTAAAACTGCAAAGCAGTTCCTTGATGTGCTACGTAAGGAAGGAGTATCAAAGGCAGTAACGAGCGAAGCAGCAAAACAACTTGCAGCCATACACTTATCTGCTCTGTTTTTCGCGGGTGTTCAAGGACTACCGTTATATGGCGCAGTGTCCATGCTGTACGATGCTTTGTTTGCAGAAGAATATGAAGAAGACACAGATACCCTTGTGCGTAGGTCTCTAGGTAATGATGCATTGTTTAAGGGAGCGTTATCTGAAATCACAGGACTAGATGTATCTGAGCGGGTCAAGTTAACTGACCTGCTAGTTGAAGCTGACCGTTTTAACTCCAAACCATCCACAGAAGAAACTTTTATGCGTCTATTCGGTGGCCCTGCATGGAGCATATTTAGCCGAATGGTTGACGGGGTGAAGAAGATAAATGACGGTGAGTTAGAACGTGGACTAGAAGATATGATGCCCGGAGCCGTGCGTAATGCGTATCAGGCTGTAATACGTTACCCTCGTGATGAAGGTATACTCACCCGGCGCGGTGATGTTATATACGACGATATAACAGGCGGTGATATATTCGCTAAGTTATTGGGTTTCCCACCTAACGAATACACAAATGAACAGGCAGAAGTATCCGCAGCCAAGGGTATGGAGAGTGCGGCAAGAAATCGTCGCGCTGACTTACTGAAAAAATACTATCTTGCAAAACGGTTTGGGGATCGTGAAGGCGCACAGAAAGCTGCGAGAGAGATGATTGAGTTCAATAAAACGAGAGCGGCAAAGATAGATCCCAAGTTACTAATTACACCTGAGACCATAGAGCGTTCTATGAAAGCTCACGAGAGAACAACTAACGTCCGTATGCACAACGGTGTCACGCTGTCACCGTACTTTCAACGTGCAGTCAAAGAAGAAGGGTTCTTTTAGTAGGTTCCCCCGCTGGGTAAGGGGTCCAACGAGGGAACCATAGGAGAAAGTCTGATAGACTTATAAAGTCTTGAGGAGATCACGACTTTACGGCTGGATAGT
>Ga0160422_10001652_pt1 | contig 13918 bp, 14 predicted proteins | sample Fk160mmetaG_FD_108192 | JGI IMG/M metagenome (GOLD analysis project Ga0160422, IMG submission 108192) | Marine microbial communities from the Central Pacific Ocean - Fk160115 60m metaG | ecosystem: Environmental > Aquatic > Marine > Oceanic > Photic zone | place: The Central Pacific Ocean...
AATTTCTTTTGTAATTTGGGGACTTGAGCACACAGACATTATTCATCTTTATTGTGCCTGGTTTTATGTTGTTATTAGAATAATACATTCAATTTTACAGGCAACTTTAAATCTTGTTTGGATAAGGTTTTCTCTGTTTATTTTGAGCTGGGTTCCTTTGACGATTATGATATTTAGAGAAGCTATTTATTTAATTTAATATTAATATTTTTTTAGGAGTATTTATGGAAAATTTAGAAGAAAAGGTTAACAAGTTGGATGCAATTCAAGAAATAAATGATTGCTTAACTAGATATTGTAGAGCAATGGATTGGGTAGATGAGGATTTATTAAAAACCTGTTTCTTAGAAAGTGGTTATATTGATTATGGATTTTATGCCGGAGACGCTAAAGGTTTCATTCCTGTAGTTATGGAGATTGAAAAAAGTGGCCATAGTTGGCACTCTATAACTAATGTTGCTGTTGAACTAGATGGAGATAAGGCACAAGTTGAAAGTTATGGCTTAACTGCTGGTGGTGAAATTGAAAATAACTCAATTAAAGATATCAATATTTATTTCGGTAGATATCACGATGAATTTACAAAAACTTCCGATGGATGGAAAATAAGTAAAAGATTATATATCTTGGATAGTAATTTTTCTACTAGGGCCGAGGATGTAAGCGGTGCCTTGGAAGGGCTATTTTTAGGAATGAACTTAAGAACGGATAGTGATAAATATAGAAAACTCTATAAAGGAAATTAATCTATAAAGGAGATAGCAATGTCATCATTACTTGCACACATTAAAATTGTTGACGGACAAGAGCAAAAATTCGAAGAATTATCAAAAGAACTCTATAAGCAATCCCACTTAAAAGAAGATTGTATAATAAGGTATGAATATTATCGTGGAAGAGAGAGAAACTCATATTATACACTTCTTGTTTATCCAACTTACTTAGATTTTTTATTAAAACATCAAATAAGCGAGCACCATGAGGAAGCTGGCGCTCAGTACGATGGTGTTATAGAAAGTATAGATCTTGAGTGGCTTGATCCAATTGATGATGCTGCACCAGTTGGTGTAACAAAAATGGAGGCTATTCCTGAGGATTCTTCAGATTTAGCTAAAGAGTATGGAGAAAGTCATGCTGCAGAAGTCCAGGATTGGTGGCTAAAATTAAGAAATGTCTATTAAATTTTAATTAAGATATCTGCTTCAGAAACTACAGATACCATTAAAAAGAAGATAAAAAATGAATAATATTAATTCAAAGAATAGTGTTGTTAATATTGATAGTTCTCAACACATTTCTTGGAAAAGAAGAAAAGAGGCAAGACCTCCAGAAATTATTCAAGCTGCAAAAAAACTCCTTGAAGAAAAAGGGATTAAAGGTTTATCAATGATGAAAATATCTAAAGCAGCAGGAGTCTCTGAGGCAACTTTATATAAATATTTTAATGATAAAAATGATCTTCTTAATCAGGTCTATATTGATTGGGCGGAGCCATTTGTCAAAAAAATGGAAACAGATATTAAGGATATTTCTGATTTGCATTCAAGTTTACTTTTCATAGCAATTAGATATCTAGAGGGCATGAAAAGTGCGCCAAAATTACATATTATTTGGTTTCGAGACTTAAGATGGAATAATTATATTGACTCACCAATTCATGAAATGAATAGAAGATACTCTAATTTAGTCAAAGAGATTTTTGTTAGAGGCGTCTCTAATAATGAAATAAATAAATCAGTAAAATTTGATATTTTCAGAGATCAATTCTTAGGTGGACTTGAGCATATTGGTATCAGAAAAATTCTAGCAAAAAAAACTGTTAATATTGGAAAAGTGTCATCCGAGCTTGTTAATAATTTACTTACAGGAATATCTAAATAGAAAAAAAATGAAAAAAATTTATATATTATTAATATCAATATTTTTTATAAATATTAATTTATTGGCAAGTACAAATCCTGATGAGGAATTACAAAACGCCGATTTATTTGCTGGGGCTTCGGACAAAAAGTCAGCCAAAATATTTAATGACTCGTGCATAAGTTGCCATAGTGGAGGTGTACCCAGAGCACCTCATGCCACTACTTTTTCGGCAATGTCAGCTGATTATATTCTAGAAACTTTAAATGGTGTAATGTCGTCACAAGCATCTCATCTAAGTAAAAATGAAAAAATTAAACTTGCAGAATTTATTTCTGGAGGAAGTGTGTCTACAAATATCCCAAATCCTAATTTTTGCAGTAATGAAATAATCAAATCTAAAATAAAATTTAATAATAAAGACTCATATTCTCAATGGGGTTATGACAAACATAATACACGCAGAGCCAATTCAGAAATAAACAGTAAAAATGCTAAGACTATGAAATTAAAATGGGTTTTTGCTTTTCCTGGTGCAACTAGATCGAGATCTCAACCCTCTATTTCTGGAAATGTAATATACATTGGTGGCCAAAATTCAAATCTATATGCTCTTGATAGGGAAACAGGATGTGTTCGATGGATGACAAAGACACAAGGTGAAATAAGATCCGCACCAGTAATAGAAAAAATAAATAATAAATATTTTATTTATGCAGGAGACTATGAGGGAAATGTCTATAAATATGATGCTTTAACAGGCGAAAATATTTGGACAAAATCACTTAGATATCATCCAAGAGTAATACTGACAGGATCCGTGAGAGTATATGATGAAGTAATATATGTGCCTTTATCTTCAAGAGAATGGGCTGATGGTGCAAACCCAGATTATGAATGTTGCACATTTAGAGGTGGGGTTATGGCATTAGATGCCATTACTGGTGATGAACTTTGGACAACATATTCAATCCCTGTTCCTGCAAAACATCTTGGGGATTATAATGAATCTGGTAAGAAAATTTTAGCCCCTTCTGGTGTACCTGTCTGGAATTCTCCAACAATTGACGATGAGAGAGGCCTTGTATATGTAGGCACTGGTGAGTCATATACATCACCAGCTGCAGATACAAGTGATGCAATACTTGCAATAGATAAATCTAAAGGAGGTATTGTTTGGTCCTTTCAAGCACAAACTGGTGATGCATGGAATATGGGTTGTTTTATTTCCCCTAAATCAGGTTGCCCAAAAGAGGATGGCCCAGATTGGGATTTTGGCGCTTCAACAATTCTAATGAAAACAAGTGAAGGTAGAAATATTCTCTTTGGAGGAAGAAAATCAGGGCATGTTTATGCATTAGATCCAGACCAAGGAGGCAAACTTTTATGGTCAAAAAAAATAGGAAGGGGTGGTTTTGCTGGCGGTGTTCATTGGGGTATGACAATAGATAGTGACAACATTTATGCTCCAATAGCAGATAAGAATTATATTAATAAGTTTCCTGGGCCAGCTACACCAGGTATTTATTCTTTAAATGCTGTTAGTGGCGATATTAATTGGCGATTTGAACCAAAAGATAGATGTAATGGGCTTAGTTCCTGTGATAGGGGTATTTCAGCAGCTCTATCGTCAACCAATGACGTTATTATTGGTGCTGGTATGGATGGATGGCTTTATATACTTGATAGTGAAAAAGGAAATTTGCTTTGGGAATTTAATACAAATCAAGATTTTTCTGAATTTTCAAATATTAGAGCATTCGGTGGAACTATCGAGGGTTTAGGACCAGTAGTTACTGGTAAAAATTTATATGTAAATTCTGGATATCAATATGGCGGGAATATGCCAGGAAATATTTTACTTAGCTTTGAAATACAAAATTAAGTGTAATTTTTTAAATTCTCTGAAGCACTAATTATTGTCTCCATATCTGGTAAATATGCAGCTTCTAAATTTGGTGCAGCTGGAACTGGGCAATGTGGGGGTGTAAGAACTTTTGTTGGTGCCTTTAAGGATGAAAAAACCTCTTCCGAAACCATGCTTGTTATCCAAGAACCAAAAGAACAAACCGGATTTGATTCATCTAAAACTAAAAGCCTTCCAGTCTTTTCTACACTGTCATAAACCATTTCATCATCAAAAGGTGATAATGATCTTGGGTCAATAATCTCAGCGGATATACCTTTTTGTTCTAAATTCTTTATACAATTTTGAACAACTCCAACCATTTGTCCAATAGCTACGATTGAAATATCACTGCCTTTTTTTAAAATCTTTCCTCTACCTAATGGAACTTCGTAAGACTCATCAGGTACTTCACCCTCCATACCTAAAAGTGCTTTATGTTCACAAAAAATAACTGGATCATTATCTCTTATTGAAGAAATTAATAGACCTTTTGCATCATATGGGTTTGAGGGGGTTACAACTTTTAATCCTGGAATATTTGCAAAGATAGAATACGGTGATTGAGAGTGCTGAGGACCACAGCCAATACCAGCTCCTATCATAGTTCTTATAACTAGAGGAGTAGCCCCTTGATCACCATACATAAACCGAAATTTTGCAGCCTGATTGTAAATTTGATCAAAACACACACCAAAAAAATCCGAAAACATCAATTCTGCTATAGGCCTGAGGCCTGATAATGCAGCTCCAGCTGCAGCACCCATAATAGCAGTTTCACTTATTGGGGTATCTATAACTCTTTTTGCGCCAAACTCATCCCAAAGACCCTGAGTCAATCCCATTGGTCCACCGGCTGCTTCGCCATCAAAATCATCGCAACCCCTTCCTCCAGAAATATCCTCACCAATTACAAAAACCTTTTCATCACGTTTCATCTCAAGGATCATAGCTTCAATGATTGCTTCTCTATATGTCTTAATAGTCATTTAATAGCTCCCTTTTTCATAAACATTGGTTGTTAATTCCTCTAGGTTAGGAAGAGGACTATTTTTTGCTTTTTCTACTGCACTAATAACTTGGGAGAGCAGATCTTCATCGATAGTATCCAGGTCACTGCTATCAACTAGACCTGCCTCCTCTACCTTGTCTCTAAAAATTTTTAGAGGATCACTCACTTTTCTGATAGTTTCAAGCTCTTGTTTTGTTCTATAATGTTGTGGATCTCCTTCAAAATGACCATACCACCTTTTAGCATAACACTCTATTGCACTTGGGCCATCACCTCTTCTAGCTCTTTCAACTGCTTCAGCCGCAGCCTCTTGAACAGCAAAAAAATCTGAACCATCTAATTTATATGAAGGCATTCCAAAGCCTTCAGCCCTGCCAGCAATATCTCCACCACCACAATGATAATCAACACCAGTAAATTCAGCATAACCATTATTCTCAAAGACAAATAAAACTGGTAACTTTAAGACACTCGCTAAATTCATAGCTTCAAAAACTGCACCTTGATTTGAAGCGCCATCACCAATAAATGCGGCTGATACTAAATTTTCACCCATTACTCTCTGTCTTAGAGCCGCACCAACAGCAATTGGGGCATTAGCACCTACAATTGCATTAGCACCAAGCATTCCAACAGATAAATCTGCGATATGCATTGAACCACCTTTGCCTTCACACAATCCATCAGCTCTGCAAAAAATTTCCATGGTCATTCTTTCAAGATTAGAGTTTTTTGCCAAGCAATGACCGTGCCCCCTATGAGTACTTGCAATTGTATCATCATCGTTTAGTTCAATACATATTCCTGATGCAATTGCTTCCTGACCGATGTAAAGATGAATAAATGCAGGAACAGTTCCTTTAGCAAATTCATCGCGCATTGTTTCCTCGAAAACACGAATCTTTTTCATTCTTGTATAAGCATCTATTAACTTATCTTTACTTAATTGCACTTCCCTCTCCCTTAAAATTTTTATTAATTAGATAATTGAGTAATAAATAAACTAATTTTTTAAATTAATTTTTGACTGAAAAAAAATTTTTATCAATATAAATATTTTTTTATTGATAATATTATTGACATTAATCGCCACCATCCATTTTAAAATAATCTGGCATTCCTGCAGGCCATACGACTCCCCATTGAGACATACCTCCATCAATAGTTAAAACCTCACCAGTTATAAAACTACCAGTTTCATGAGCTAAATAGATAGATGCTTCAGCAATATCCCAAACATCTCCAAGTTTTTGCATTGGATTTGCTTTATGAAATCTCTCAAGTGCATCAGGAGGATATACCTCAAAACCCTCAGTTTCAATAGTTCCTGGAGCAATGCAATTAACTCTTATTTGATGAGGAGCCCACTCGGTTGCTAGAGTTTTTGAAAGGTAGATTGTACCTGCACGAGCAGCGCAAGTATGAGCAGCTTGGGGCATACCTCGCTCAACGTTTGCAACTAGATTGATTATATTTCCTGATGTACCAGATTTTTTCCATCTTTTTGCGGATTCTTGCATTACCCACCAAGGTGCATTTAAATTTAAATCTAAAACTGCCAACCAGCCTTTTCTTGAAAAATCAATTGCATCTTGAGGAAATTGTCCTCCGGCATTATTTATCACTGTGTCAATTTTATTATTACGGTGAAGAATTTCATCAAGTAAATTTTCAACCATCTCAGGATCTCTGACATTTGTCACTTTCCAAAAAATTTCTTTACCACATCGTTCTAAAATTTCATCATAAACCTTTTCAAGCTTTTCTTCCTTTCTTCCACAAATTGTTACATTTGCACCCAATCTTGCAAAAAGAAACGCCATTGCTTTACCCATACCACTACCAGCACCAGTTATTAAAACTGAATGATCATCTAATAAATTTTCTCTATAAACTGTTTCCCTTGTTGCCAATTCTTCAAAAGACAAACCAAATTTTTGCTCATTTTGCATAAAATTTCCTTATTACTTAATCTCTAATTTATTTTTCTATGAAAGGGTCAAGGACTTTTGGAATACTTAGGTCTTTCATCCTATTATGACCAATTTTTTTATCCAATTCTTCATGCCATCTATAAATTCTTCTTTCTTGATAATTAAGAAGCACACCTTTAAATCCTGGACTAGATACACTTGCCTGAATTTCAGGAGCAAATTGTGTATCTTCAAACAAAATATCCTCAAAATTTTGTATTCTTGTCTCCCAAATCTCTGGAAGCTCTCCGTCACCCCAATCAGGGGAAAACCAATGAACATCAATTTCACATGTATTATCGGATGTTGGCCAAAACGTCAAAAAGGGAATTCCAGTTGAAGATGGTGGGGTAACTAGATTTGGATAAAAACTATAAGAAGCATTATGATTTTTTGGTATTTCAGTTACGGTTTCAATTTCTTTTAGTCCTACAGCTCCTGGATCCTTCCAATCATCTCTTCTGTGAGGAGTAACCATTCTTGAGTGGCCATTCGGCCATAAATTAATTGTTGTACCCTCAATATCAATAAATCTGTTTACAGTTTTTTGATGTATAGAAGGAACGTGATATACTTCAAGAAAAGCATCTAAAAGAACTTTTACATTACTTTCAACTGGATAAGTTTTTGAATGGACATGTCTTAAATTACCAGGTTGAAACTGTTCCATGTGATCTGCCACAATTCCAAGATAATCTCTTAAATTTTCTGCATCTGGATCTAGATTTACAAAAATCCACTTACCCAATCTATCACATGAAACTTCAATTAAATTTTGACAACTTTTATCAAGGTCAACAAAATCTCTAGGTGATCTAAGATTAATAAGATTTCCTTCAAGATCATAACTCCATCCATGATAAGTACAAACTAATAGCCTTGCCTTGCCTTTTTTCTTTGTAGCTACTGGTGCACCTCTATGCCTACAAGTATTGTAGAAAGCTTTGATTTTATCATCACCAGAATTAACAATTAAGATAGGTGCCTTAAGTTTATCCCAAATTAGATATGATCCCTGATCTGGAACTTCATCTAAATGACATGCATAAACCCATGATTTATGCCAAAGATACTTAATTTCAAGTTTTTGAAATTCTGGATCAGTATAACGCTCGCCAGGAATGAGAGGGAAACCAGGGAAACCCTCTGGAGGACCTGTTCTTCCTCTCTCTTCTTCAAAGCCTTTTAAAACTTTTTTAGTATCTTCTTCAAAATCCATTAATAATATCTTTCAAATTAATAAGTCACACTAATTTATTTTTTGAATTATTACAATTTTTAATTTCTTTTGTAAATTAAACAAGTACCGGTAAAAATCAAAATATCTTTTTCATCAGCAAACTTTACAGCATGATCAAAGATTGCAACTCCTCTTTCATTAGATGTTGTGTCATGTTTTGAGATACATTCTGAAGTTACGTAAATTTCATTGTTTGGGTATAATGGATTTTTCCATCTAACTTTATCCCAACCAATTCCGCAAACAAAATTAATATCACCATTTATTTTATGATCAAGTTGACGCCATAATGCAGCAACATGAATGCCACTTGCAATTATACTTTTAAATTTTGACTTTTTTGCTTCTTTTATATCTGTATGAAACCATTGTGGATCATAATTTGAAGCAAACTCTATAATCTCTTTTTCAGTAACTAAATAATTTTCAGATTTTTTCTTTTCACCAATAATGACATCTTCATAATATCTCCATTCTTTTTTAAAATTTTGCAATTTTAAATTTTTCCGGATGTTATTGATGGCCAAAAATTATTCGCGCCATTTGAAACAGCTTTTTCTCCAAGGATTTTGGCCCAATAACTTCCAGACCCAAACTCAGCCCTCCAAGACCATAGTCTTCTTGTTGAAAAATGTAATCCATGTTCATAGGTAAAGCCAATGGCACCATGAACTTGGTGAGCGATGCTTGCACATACAGAAATGGCATCATCAACTCTACTTTTGGCTGATGCAATTGCCAATTCATCACCACCATTATCCATTGATGAACTTGCATAATCAGCTGCAACACCTGAGGCAGCAACATGAGTAGCTAGTACTGCAAGTTCCTGTTGAATTGCTTGAAATTTAGCTATAGGTCTTCCAAATTGAATTCTTTCATTTGCATATCTAACAGATTGATCTAACAAAGATTCTAGCCCACCAGCTATTTGACATGAACGCATCAAAGCCCCAATTTTTAAAATAAGATCTGAATTAAAATCAACATCTACAATATTAAGGGCTTCGACATCTCTAAATTCAATATTATTTCTACTTTCTAATGCAATATTTTTATCATCACTAATTGAGCTATCTTCAATAGGTACTAAAACTAATTTTGATTTATTATTATTATTTATAATTGTTACACCATGTGAAGAGTAGTTTCCAAATGGTGTTCTATTTGAAACACCTGAAAGTTTATTATCATTTAAATGTAATTCACCCTCTAAAATAGTAATTATGGAATTTTCTGGACAGGGGATACCTCCTAAACCTAAAAGATAGCCAGCAACTATATTCTCAGCGAGAGGTATTGGAGCCTGATATCTTCCTATAGCCTTAAACAAAATACCTGCATCAAACCAGGAAGCACCAACACCTCCAAGATTTTCAGGGACAAGAACAAGATTAAGACCATTGTCTACAACTTCACTCCATAAACTTTCTGGCCATTCCCCTTTTTCAGCAGAAATAATACAGTCTTTTGTAACATGGTCTGAAAAAATTTTTTCAACGCTATCAGATAATAATTGCGAAGTTTCACTAATCATTACCTTAGCCCTAAACCTCTTGCAATTATACCTCTCAATATCTCTCTTGTTCCACCTCTAAGAGAAAATGAAGGAGATATTTGTGTTAAAATTGCTAAATATCTCTGGAAATCAGTACCATTTGAGTCAGGCTCAAGCCCCATTAATCTGTGCGCAATATTAGGAAGTTCTTGTTCAAAAACTGCACCTAAGTCCTTAACAACTGAGGCCTCTAAAGCGGGATTTTCTCCTTGATCTAACATGCTAGCAACAGATACAGACATTTGTCTTAGTGTTGTAAGATGTGACATCTGTCTACCAATTTCTGTAACGCCTTCATCATCATTCTTATTTGAAAATTCACTAACAAGTTCTTGAAGTAATATATAGCTTGATAAATATCTCTCTGGACCAGACCTCTCAAGCGCTAGCTCGGCCGTTACTTGATTCCAACCATTTCCTTCCGAGCCAATAAGCATATCTTCAGGAACCTCAACATCTTCAAAAATAACTTCATTAAAATGATGTCTTCCAGCTAAATCAATAATTGGTCTAATTGTGACCCCTGGCAAAGATAGATCTACAATAAATTGGCTAAACCCACCATGTCTATCTTCCTCTTGAGATGTCTTGAAAAGAGCAATCATGTATTGACATCTATGTGCACCAGATGTCCATAATTTAGTTCCATTGACGAGATAAATATTACCCTTCTTTTCAGCTTTTGTTCTCAAAGCTGCGAGGTCAGAACCTGAGTCTGGCTCTGACATTCCAATACAAAAATAAGACTCTCCTTTTAATATACCGGGAAGTAGCTCTTTTTGATGTTTTTCAGTACCATACCTTATGATGAGAGGCCCGGATTGCCTATCTGAAATCCAATGAGCCCCTACAGGCGCTCCAGCAGTAAGCATTTCTTCTAAAATTACATAACGTTCCATGGAAGATCTTCCCGCGCCACCATGCTCTTTGGGCCAATTTAATCCAATCCAACCTTTTTGCCCAACTTTTTTACTAAAATTCTCATCTGCTCCATACCAAGTTTCAGCACGTGTTTCTTTAGGAATATCTTTTAATGCATCAGATAGAAATTCCCTGACTTCATGTCTTAAAATTTCCGCCTCATTAGGAAATTTAGTTAAACGAAAATTAAATGGTGTATTCATTTTAGTCTCCAGATTTAATTACTTTGAATTATAATTTATCGATAGATTAAACTACATATTGAATTCTTACTATGCGACAAAATAATGATCAAATTTATACAGTTTAATCAGTAATTTTTAATAACTGTTTTCCTTTATTTTTACCATCAAAAAGACCTTTAAGAGTGTCAGGAGCATTTTCAAAACCCTCTCGTATATCTTCCTTACAAATTAATTTACCTTCTTTAATCCATTTTTTCATTTTACTTCTAGCCATAGCTGTCTCTGAAACATAATCAAGCATTAAAAAACCCTGCATGGTTGCTCTCTTAAAAATTAAGTTTGAATAATTTTCGGGTCCAAAATTCATGTTATCGGTTTTATGTCTAGAGATTATTCCACAAATAGCAATTCTAGCATTTAATGCTAAATGTAAAAGACAATCATTTAAAATTCTTCCACCAACATTATCATATACAATATCAGCTCCATTCGGACATAACTTACTTAAGCTTTTATTAAGGTCTTCAGATTTATAATCTACTGCTCCATCAAAGCCAAAATCATTGATAAGCATTTCGCACTTTTCTTTTCCGCCTGCAATACCAAAAACTTTACATCCAGCAATCTTAAAAATTTGACCAGCTAATGAACCGACCCCTCCAGCAGCACCAGTCACAATTACAGTATCGCCTGGGTTTGGTTTACTTATTTTAGTAACTCCAAAATATGCAGTTAGCCCTGTACCGCCAAGAGCACCTAAATATGCTGTTGGCATGTCTGTATCTCTAATGATTTCTAAATCATTTTCATTAAGTATAGGGTGGGTTTGCCAACATGTTTGACCAGAGACAATATCGCCTTTTTTAAACTTTTCGGATTTACTTTCTATAACTCTAGCAATTCCACTACATCTCATCACATCGCCTATTTCGAGAGGCGCTACATAATTGGATATATTTTCCATCCAACCTTTTTGAGCAGGTTGAAATTCAATAACCATATTTTCTAATAGCAATTCACCGTGATCAAGATCTCTCAATTCCTCTTCTTTGTAGTCAAAATCTTCGTCGGCAATTGGACGACCAATTGGTCTCCCTGCGAGAGTAAATTTTTTATTAAGCATTCTAATTCTCTTAGGTTGTTATAATAGTACAAGCAGATATACCTGGAGCACCATATACATGAGTATAAGCTGTTTTCGGATTATCTTGAACTTGTCTTTTACCTGCCGCGCCTCTTAATTGAACACAGTTTTCATAAACCTGTCTCAAGCCTGAGGCTCCTACTGGCTCACCATTAGCAATGCAACCACCATCTGTATTAACAGGAAACTTCCCATCCAATTTCGTATCGCCATCTTGAAGTAATCTCTCTTGCTCTCCATCCTTGCAAAAACCATTTTCAGACATATGCATGATCTCAGCACCAGACTCTGTATCCTGCAATTGAGCTAAGTCAATATCCTCTCTTGTCATACCAGCCATTTCAAAAGTTGCATCAGATGCACCAACTGTTGGGCTAGGACCTCTCTCAACTTCAAGGGATGGACTAAAAACCTCAAAAGAACCTAATGGACGAGACCTAAAAGCGGCCCCTTTTAAGAATAATGGCTTACTTGTATATTTTTGTGCTAATTCAGCTTTACATAGAATTAAGGCCACCGCCCCTTCAGCAGGTGAACAAAACATATATTTTGTAAGAGGGTCAGAAACCATCATAGCATTTAAAATTGTGTCTTTTGATACTGGTTCTCTTCTCCATGCATTTGGATTTAAGGAGGCATTATTAAATGCTTTTTCAGCTACCAACGCTAGTGAATCTGATGTGATACCATAATCATTCATATAACGTTGAATTTTCATTCCAAAAAATTGTGTTGTTAACATTAAACCAGTTTCGCCGTACCACCTTGGTAAACCTGATGCTTCAGGGTCAGCATTAAATGCTCCTCTCGGATGTTTATCGAAACCAACTGCCATACCAATATCAAATTGACCAGACTTAATAGTTGTATATGCGGAAAGAAGAGAAGACCCACCTGTGGCACAACCATTAGATACATTCATAAACGGAATGCCTGTTAAGCCTAAATCATTAACCATTGCATCAGCGCTTCCAGCAGCAGCAGATCCTCCAAATGCAAACTGGATATCACTCCATTCCATCTCTGCATCGGATAAAGCTTCACGGGCCGCATGGACACCTTGTTGCAAACCAGTCATACCCTCTGTTCTTCCAAAGGGATGAATTCCAATACCTATTATAGCTACATCTGACATAAATAATTCTCCTAATTAATTTTTACACGGTCTAAAAGAAAACATCATTAATTCTTCACCATCTTCGTTTTTTACAAATGGGTCAATAGATAATTCCATTTCCATACCAATTTTTAAGTCCTCTGGATCGACTCCTTCAAGTCTAGATTCTACCATAATTTCTCCAGGTAATTCAATATAGCCTACTGCATATGGTTTAAAATCTTCAGGATTTTCAGCTCCAATATAAGGTGTTTTCGGCATAAAACGTTGAACAGTCCATGTCCATAACTTTCCTTTTCTTGAAAGCTCTACTTGCTCGTGTGTATTTGATTTTTTTGCTGGAAAAAAATACCTTCCAGTTTCAGTATCTCTACTTCCCAATAATTTTGGCTGGTCTGAAGGCCAGGTAAATAAATTTTCTGCTATCGGTTTTTGATTACTCATAAATAAACTCCAAACTTAATTAATTTGTCTTTCTTTTCCTTCCCAATAAGGTGCTCTTAATTCTTTTTTTAATATTTTTCCAGAGGGATTTCTAGGTAATTCAGAAATAAAATCGACTGATTTTGGTGATTTAAAACCAGCTATTCTTTCTCTCGTAAAGTCCATTATTTCTTTTTCGCTAGCTGTTTTTCCGTCTTTAAGAACAACAATAGCTTTAACGGCCTCTCCCCATTTTTCATCAGGAATTCCTATTACAGCAACATCGCTTATGCTTTCATGACCAAAAATAGCACTTTCAACTTCAGCAGGATAAACATTTTCTCCACCAGATACTATCATATCCTTCACTCTATCATGAACATATACATATCCATCAGCATCCATATAACCTGCGTCACCTGTCCTCAACCATCCATCTTTTAATGTCTTTTCAGTTTCATCAGGAAGATTCCAATATCCAAGCATATTTGATGATGACCTTACAGCAATTTCTCCAACACTTCCTGTCGGCATTTCATTACTACTTTCATCTAAAATTGCTATCTCACAATGAGGATA
>Ga0160422_10001653_pt1 | contig 13906 bp, 17 predicted proteins | sample Fk160mmetaG_FD_108192 | JGI IMG/M metagenome (GOLD analysis project Ga0160422, IMG submission 108192) | Marine microbial communities from the Central Pacific Ocean - Fk160115 60m metaG | ecosystem: Environmental > Aquatic > Marine > Oceanic > Photic zone | place: The Central Pacific Ocean...
CAGACTAGGCAGAGTTGTTGATCAAGACGACGACGGTGATTATTTGGTATCTTGGGGTGACATGGAAGGTGAAGATTGGATTGAGAAAAAGAATTTAGAATTCATGCCAGACGATACATATTGGAACCCAGACGACGAGGACCATTATAAAAAAGGATCCGATGGCGAAGTAGCAACACTTGACAAAGAATTTGATGAAGACGAAGATAAAGATGTTGAAAAAGCAAAACAGATTGCCAAAGCCAAAGCAGGTGATATGACTGGAGCATCGCAAGATATTGACAAAATGAAAAAAGGATTATCAAAACATCCAGATGTTGCTGATGCATTAAAAAAAGCAAACGAAGACGCAGGCGAGGGACACATGAGCAAATCAACATTGTACCACACTGCCAAATATGCGATTGAACTGATGCAGATGATCAAAAAGGGCGATGACCTAGAAGGTTGGGTACAAAGCAAACTAAACAAGGCCGCTGATTACCTACAAGGCGTACACAACTACGAGGAATACCAAAAATTAAATCCATACAGAGAAGAACTAGACGCAAATATTTTACAAAAACACGCACAGGTGGTACAAAAAAACATAGACGAAATACTAGCACGTGAAACAAAATTAGATGACGTTGACACAAAACCCGGCATGATGAAAATACTTGCAAAGAGGGTCAACGAAGTTGAGAAAGAGATTGCAAAGAAAACAAGAGACGATGCAAACGAAGGAGATATGGAGCAAGACAAAAATAATCCTGTGGCAAAGCCATTTGTGAACAAACCAGAATGGAAAGCCTTACACGACATGGATGACAAGATTATCAAAGCATATATTAAACACAAAGAAGTAAAAGAAACAATAGAATTAGAAGAAGGTTTGAAAGATTGGGCAAAGTCTTTGGCCATGGCAGGAATATTTGTTGCTGGTTTGGCAGGAGTGGGTTCAATCAATGATGCCATAAACAACAGTGTGCCGGCAATACAGGCCATGAACAACGCATTAGAAATGGCAGAGAAGGCAGGCAACACGGATTTAGTAAAACAAATCGAAAAAGATTTAAGTGGTGCCAAATTAAGATTGGATATCGGCAAAGATTTAAATCAAGTAAAATACCTACAGGACAAATATAGTAAGTTCATGCCAACAGAAGGCTTGGCTTATGAGTCAAAACTTGCTATAATGCTTAATCAACACATTAAATAATTAAGGAGACTTACTAAATACTCATATGGCACGTAAAAAACGAACAACCGACAACTTTGCTGAACTAGTGGCTCGTTTGAATGAAATGAGCAACATGACTCCTGAACAGGAGAGAGCAGATTTAATGGAAGCGGCTAACAGTGAACCAAAATTGTTAGACGAAAAAGATGTATCTTTGGCTGATATTGCCAAATTAGCAGGTATCAAAGAGTACACAGAAGCACCAAAAGTTTCAGAAAAAGCAGAAAAACTTGTAGAATCTATCACAAAAGAAGACAACCAATCAGTAATTACAAAAGCAATCAAAGAATCAGATGCTGATACTAGCATTTCTACAAATATTAGGAAAGCAGTGAACGAAGAAAGCAAAAGACTTGATAAGATTGCTGAATTAGAACAACAACTTGCTGAATTGAAATCACAAGAAAAACAAGATGCAACAATGGATGACAAAGCATTCAGAGAAGCATTTACAAAAGAAGTTACAGAGTACGTTAAAGAAGCAGAAGCACAGGATTTAGTAGAACTATACAACAAGTTCAGCAACAACGAAGTTGAAATGAACGAAGATTCTTTCATAATCAAAACACCAGAGACTAAAGAAGTTATTGCTGATGCTGAAAAAGAAGAAGCAAAAGACGAAGAAATAGTGCAAGAAAAAGAGCCGGAAGTAGCACAACCTGAAGCAGAAGTTGAAAAACCAGAAGTAGAAGAGGTTGCTGTAGAAGACGAAGGCGAAGATGTAGAAATACAGGCACCCGCAGAAGACAAATTCACTAATGACTTAGATCCGGTGGCTAAGACGGAATCTAAAGAGCCAACTCAAAAATAAATACGGTATATGAGCAATATACCTTTCAACTATAAAAAATACGTAGACGACTTAACAAAAATGAGTCAGCGAGGACACGTTGATTCTGGTGAACAAATTGCATCTCCAAAATCAGCAGGTAGCAGAGGACTTGCAAAACTAACAGATTTTACTAACAAACCAAATGAACTAATGAAAGCAAATATGACTGAAAGTATGAGAAACATCATAGACATGATCAATGAAGAGCCAACAAACGAGGCTTCCGAAAGAGATATACTATTAAACAAAATAAGCGACTTAAAAATGTCAGTAGGAGATTCTCCAAGTGTAGATGACGATCTTAAGACTGCAATAATTTCTTCATTAGAAACAATCGAAGATGATCTTGGACTTGCTTTCGATCATGAATATCAACCGATGCCTGATGGAGACGAATTAACTTTCGAAGATGATGACGAGTTCCATGAAGCATTTGGTTATCTAGGATACCCAGAAGACGAAACAGAATTATTTGATGCAGAATATCAAGGAAGAAAAGTTCCACTTAACAAACCAATGAGAGGTGATGTAAAAAAATTCAAAGTATATGTGAAAGATCCAAAAACAGGAAACGTTAAAAAAGTTAATTTTGGACACGGCGGCTCTTCTGCAAAAAGAAAAACAATGAGAATTAGAAAGTCTAATCCTAAAGCAAGAAAAAGTTTTAGAGCACGTCATAACTGTGCAAATCCAGGACCAAAGACCAAAGCAAGATACTGGAGTTGTAGGAAGTGGTAATATGCGAGTCAACGAAGTTACAGGAATTACAGAAGAACAATTCGAGAAATTAGCAGAGAAGAAAGATGCCTGCTATCACAAAGTAAAAGCAAGATACAAAGTTTGGCCTTCGGCTTACGCCTCTGGTGCTCTAGTTCAGTGTCGTAAAAAAGGTGCGGCCAACTGGGGTAACAGTAAGAAGTGAAACTATTTGAATTAATCCAAAAACCCGACGAAGAAGATTTGTATTGGAAAAATCCAAAGGCAGATGATCTTTGGGCACTAGACAAATTAATACTTTCAAAAAAATTAGGATATAACTGTGGACCTGCAGGTATAGAAGTAAAGAAAGCAGGTGACTACATAGTACGACCAGTTTTAAATGTGTTTGGACTAGGCATGGGTGCAAAGAAAATGCATCTCAAAAAAGATACATCACATTTACCCATAGGAACTTTTTGGTGTGAATGGTTCGAAGGAAGGCACTTCACAGTGGATTACGACAAAGGCAAACAAGTTAGATGTGTTGAAGGATTCAAAAAACCCAGTACACTACAACGTTGGGACAAATGGATACGTGTTGATGAACAAGTGCCATTACACCCGTTAATAAAAAAATATTTTGGAAACAAACCTAGGCTTAATGTGGAATACATAGGAGGAAAAGTCATTGAGATGCATTTTAGACATAACGTTGATTTTGAAAATGATAGACAAGAATATTTGCCTGTATGGAAAGGACAAAGTACCAAGGCTCCGGAAGGCTATAAATACATAAAACATCCTGACATACACGGAAGGATTGGAGCATTTATAAAATGAGATTTACAGACCTAATAAAAGAAGGACAACGTTGTTGGAAAGGCTATGAGAAAAAAGGCACCAAAATGCTGTTTGGAAAAAGGGTCAATAACTGTGTTAAAAAAGAACACATTGATTTTTGTGTAAACTGTGGTGGAATAGTATTGCATGAATCATTAGATGAGAATTTAAAAAAATGGTTCAAAGACAAATGGGTACGTATGGGACCTGGCGGTAAGATAAGAGGATCATGTGGCGGCAAGTCAAAAGGTGAGGGGAAACCAAAATGTTTACCTGCCAAAAAAGCATACGCCTTAGGCAAAAAAGGTCGTGCATCGGCGGCCAGAAGAAAAAGACGTAAAGATCCAAATCCAGATAGACGTGGTAAAGCAATAAACGTTAATACCAAAAAGAAAAAATAGACAGATCACTTTAAAATAATTGACTCCTAATGTAAACTGTTATATACTAGATGTATAACAAGGAGATAATATGGCAGTAAGAAACTTCAACGAAGCAGAAAAACAAAAACTCATTCAAATCATTTCTCAAGGTTCACAAGTATTAGGTGAAGTGGATGATTTGAAAGCAGGTCTAAAGGATACGGTAAAAGCACTAGCAGAAGAACTTGAATTGAAACCAGCACTTATAAACAAAGCGATTTCAATTGCACACAAGGATAGTTACAAGAATTTAACCGACGACTTAGATACTCTAGAATCTATATTGGTAGCCGCAGGAAAGATTTAGTGTATCATTTACTCAAAGAATTTTGGGTAAACAGTTACAAATCAGACCACACAGCATTTTGGTTTGAACTAGTATCTGTTGCTCTAACAATCGCAGGATCATGTGTCTTGACATTTACATCACCAACACCTATAATGGAAGTAGTGTTCCCGATATATTGGTTAGGATCAAGCACATTATTGGTAGCGGCTGTGAGGCGTAGACAGATATGGTTGTGTACACTAACAACATGGTTTACAATTATGAACACGATTGGATTATATAGAGTTTTCATACTATGAGTTACATAGATGCATTTTATAAAAGAGACGAAGACAAAATTTATGTTGTAGAACGTAACGGTTCTGGCAAGAGAATTTTTACAGAATATCCGGCAAGGTATGTTTTCTACTATCCAGATTCTCGTGGCAAATACAAATCAATGACTGGTGAGCCTTTAGCAAAGGTCACGTGTGCCACACAAAAAGAATTCATTAAAGAGCAACGTATAAGATCTAACAAAACTCTTTATGAACAAGATATCAATCCAGTATTTAGATGTTTGGAGGAAAATTATTTAGGCAAGGAAACTCCAAAACTAAACGTACTGTTTTTTGATATTGAAGTGGACTTTGATCCTGAAAAGGGTTATGCCACAACAGATGATCCGTTCATGCCCATAACTGCCATAAGTTGTTATATGGGTTGGACGGATCAACTGATCACATTTGCAGTACCACCAAAGAACATATCAATGAACGATGCAAAAATACTTACTGAAAGATTTCCAAACACTATGTTGTTTGAAAAAGAGAAAGATATGCTTGATGCTTTCTTGCAACTGATAGACGAAGCAGATATTATATCTGGTTGGAACTCGGAAGGATATGATATTCCATACACAGTTGGTAGAATACAAAAGGTGTTAAGTTCAGATGACACAAGACGTTTATGCTTTTGGGGTGAAAAACCAAGAAAAAGAACTTTTGAAAAATATGGACGTGAACAATTAAGTTATGATTTAATAGGTAGGGTACATTTGGACTTGCTTGAACTTTATAGAAAATACACTTATGAGGAAAGACACAGTTTTAGATTAGACGCAATTGGTGAACACGAATTGGGAGAAAAGAAAACTGTATATGAGGGATCATTAGATAATCTATACAAAAATGATTTTGCACTTTTTATCGAGTACAATAGACAAGACACTGCTCTACTTGCCAAATTAGAAAAGAAATTAAAGTTTATAGAACTTGCCAATGAGATTGCACACCAAAACACTGTATTACTACAAACTACAATGGGTGCAGTAGCAGTTACTGAACAAGCAATAGTTAACGAAGCACACAGACGTGGTATGATTGTGCAAGGTAGAAAATACAGAGAGAAGGACAGTGAACCAGTAACGGCGGCGGGTGCGTATGTGGCAACTCCAAAAAAAGGAATACATGAATGGATTGGCTCTGTTGATATCAATTCTCTGTATCCATCTATAATTAGAGCACTGAATATGGGACCAGAAACTATTGTTGGACAGATTCGGCCAATCACAACATCAGCAGAAGTTAATAGAATGCGTTATCAAGGCAAGTCATTCGCGGCGGCATGGGAAGGACAATTTGGTACGTGGGAATATCAAGCAGTGATTAATCAAGAAAAGGGCACAGAAATAACTGTGGATTGGGAGGATGGCACATCGGTAAAAATGTCCGCGGCACAACTTTATGATGTGATATATGACGGCAACAACAAATGGATGTTGAGTGCAAATGGAACCATCTTCACTTATGAATTTGAAGCAATTATTCCTGGATTGTTGAGAAGATGGTATGCGGAAAGACAAGAGATGCAACAAAAAATGCGTGACTGTGGAGAAAACGAAATTGAAAAAGAGTATTGGGATAAAAGACAATTGGTGAAAAAAATTAATCTAAATAGTTTATATGGTGCAATATTAAATCCAGGTTGTAGATTTTTTGATATGAGAATAGGACAATCAGTAACTTTGACTGGTAGATGTATTACAAAACATATGGGAGCAAAAGTCAACGAGATTGTTGCAGGCAAATATGATCATGTTGGCGAAAGTATAATATATGGTGACACTGACTCTGTTTATTTCTCAGCATACAAAACATTACAACAGGATGTAGACTCGGGTAAGATTGCATGGAATAAAGAATCTGTAATTGCGTTGTATGACAAAATTGCGGAAGAAGTAAATGCAAGTTTCAAAGGATATATGACAAGAGCATTCCATTGTCCAACAACTAGAGGTGAAGTTATCGGTGCAGGTAGAGAATTGGTTGCATCAAAAGGTTTATTCATAACAAAGAAAAGATATGCAGTGCTTTACTATGACAAGGAAGGCGATAGAGTTGATAATGCAGGAGAACCAGGAAAAATTAAGGCAATGGGTCTTGATCTAAAAAGATCAGATACACCTGTATATGTGCAAGACTTTTTGAGTGATATATTGAAAATGGTGCTGACAGGCAAAACAGAAGAAGAAGTTTTAGAAGCAATATCAAATTTCAGAGAAGAATTTAAACAAAGGCCAGGTTGGGAAAAGGGATCACCTAAACGTGCAAACAATATGACAAAATACACAGAAGCAGAAGCAAAAAAAGGCAAGGCCAATATGCCTGGACACGTTAGAGCAAGTATGAATTGGAACAACTGTAAAAATATGTACGGTGACAAGTATTCACTGCCAATAACAGATGGTGCAAAAGTAATTGTATGCAAATTAAAAAACAATCCATTGAATTATACAAGTATTGCGTATCCTGTAGATGAGATGCGTATTCCGGATTGGTTCAAAGACTTGCCGTTTGATGGCGATGCTATGGAACAAACTGTGCTTGATGGCAAACTTGAAAACTTAATAGGCGTATTAGGTTGGGATATCAAGTCCACAGAGACCAGTAATACATTTAACAAACTGTTTGAATTCTAAATATGAGTATGTTGAGCATAGAAGAAATAAAATTATTGAAAGAAAAGTTGCAAAAACTTAAAGGTACCGACTGGGAGACCTTTTTGGGTGAACAAATACAACTATTAGAAAAAATAGAAAGAAGTGTTGATGCAACTAATTCCACACAAATAGATAGACTTGATAAAACATTGGATTGGTACAGAGAAGATATCAAGTATAAGAGAGCCTATCCAAATATTGACCCGTTGTTGTACGAGCATATCAAAACAAAAATAGGACAATTTTCAAAAACAAATGCTTATTGCAGTTTAGAAATAGGTCCGGGCAACGGAATATTTTCCAAAGATATGCGACAATGGAAAATGAATTACTTTTTAGAAGTATTACCCGAATTGGAAGAAAAGATAAGGAGAAGATTCAAACCACCACATCAAAAATATCTTAAGTTTTTTCTTACAGGAAGAACTGACTGCGCCAATATACCACAAGGTTCATGCAACTTTGTGTTTAGTTGGGACACATTTACCTTTTTCACACAACCTCACATACAACAATATTTGCATGATATCAAAAGAGTATTGATCCCAGGTGGTTATGTTTTCATACAATATGCAGATTGCCATTTCGATTATGATTTAAACGAAGCAAAACGTGGTTATTGGAACTACAATACCAAAACAAATATGGAAAAAATTATCAAAGATGAGGGATATGAGATTGTAGAAATGGCACAGTTTAGACCAGGTGCCAATTTTGCCATATTTAAAAAGCCTGGTAATGAGAACCCAGCAATATACAAAAAAACTGAAATAACACTTGACTAGCAATACGGAAGGAGTATACACTTAATATTATGAAAGATATCTTACAAGACATTGTTAAGCACACGCATGGATTGGGATTTTTGGATCTCGTAAAAATCACTGGTACCAGTGATCAAACTGTCATTGATTCAATGGCAGAAGACAGATCAGTAATTCTGCAAGGATCTTTTCACAAACCACAATCAGAAATGACTGGTACTTTTGGAATGCCTCAATTGAATAAATTAGATATTCACTTGAAGTGTCCAGAGTATAAAGACAAAGCAAAAGTAAATGTAATCAATGGCACTAGAAATGGTGCTGAAGTTCCAACAGGAATACATTTTGAAAACGAAAAAGGGGATTTCAAAAACGATTATAGATTTATGAATGCTGAGATCATCAACGAAAAACTTAAAACTGTAAAGTTTAAGGGAGTTAAGTGGGACGTTGAGATTGAACCTAGTGTGGCAAGTGTACAAAGATTCAACTTTCAATCGGTAGCAAATACAGAACACAACTCTTTTGTTGTGAGAACTGAAGACAATAACCTGATATTCACATTTGGTGATCAAGCATCACATGGTGGAGAATTTGTCTTTGCGGCTGACGTGAAAGGAACTCTAAACAAAGGATGGAGTTGGCCTGTGGCACAGGTATTGCAAATACTGAAACTATCAGATTCGGCAAAAGTAACATTACACTTCTCTAACGAGGGTGCAATGATGGTTAGTGTTGATTCTGGACTAGGCAAGTACGAGTACATAATTCCGGCTCAGGCGCAGTAATGACAGAAATTAAAAGGCAAGAACATTTAGGAGAATTGAGTAGAGACTTTGCAGTGTTCTTGCCTGCAATTTCTAACTTCTTCAATACATTCATATCGAAACAGAGAGTAACAAAGGGTGCTCATATTCCGGCTGAAAGAATTCCAAAAGGTCTAGACAGAGGAGTTGAAGGTCTCAACTTTATCAATCCAGACGAAGGTTATTTCACATATCCAACTGCACTGTATTCGGCAGGACACGCCTGTCTTGATATGGAAAAGGTTGCAGACAGAGATTCTATGTGTGTTGACAGGGATAGAAAATTCAGCACAATAGTAGGCGACTCCGGAGGATATCAATTAGGCAAAGGAGTTATTAAGTTTGATTGGAAAGATTTTGAAGGTACAAAAGCAAACGCAGTAAGATCAAATATTTTAAATTGGCTAGAACTAACAAGTGATTGGGCAATGACACTAGATGTACCAACATGGGCGGCAGATGATTTAAACAGTCCAAAGACAGGATTAAACAGTTTCCAAGATACATTAGATGGAACAATATACAACAATAAATTTTTCCAGAAGAATAGATTAGGACAAACTAAATTTTTAAACGTGTTACAAGGTGATGATTGGGAAACAGCACAAATTTGGTATGATCAAGTAAAAGATTTTGAATTTGAAGGTTGGGCAATGGGTGGTATCAATATGTGTGATATGGAAGTTATGCTGAAACGCCTAATTATAATGAGAGATGAAAAGAAATTAGATGGCAAAGATTGGATGCACGTACTAGGAACATCACAATTAGATTGGGCCTGTTATTTGACACAGGTGCAAAGACAAGTTAGAAAACATATAAATCCAAACTTTACAGTAAGTTTTGATAGTGCATCAGCATTTTTATCAACTGCAAACGGTTTGGTTTACACACAAAACGTATTCACTCCACAAAGATTTAGTTTTATAATGGATAAAGCACCAGATGATAAAAAATTAAAAGGATCAGATATACAATTTCCATTTGCAAGTCAAATAGGTAATAGATTAAAAATGGGAGATGTTTGTTGGTATGGCGAAGGCGACCTAAATAAAAACAACAAAGAAGGCAAAACTAGTTGGGATAGTTTCAGTTATTGTTTAATGATGGCACACAACGTATACAATCAAATAAGAGCAGTACAAACAGCAAACGATTTGAACGATATAGAAAGTTTAAAATATCAACCAAAAGTAGGACACTGGAGAAAAACAAAAGGTTCCGACAACACTGACGAGTTCAGTGAATACGTTCCTAGGAATATTTTGTATTTTAATACACTTGCAGAAGAGGTATTCACTTCAGAAAAACCAATGGACGTAATAAACAATGCTTCGAGTTATCTTGCAGACATAAGAGGTACAAGATGGCAAAGAGCGACAGGCGGAGGAAAAGGTAAGAACAACTTCAGTTCGCTATTCGAGTAGGAGGATAATGAAAGACAATTTTTGTGTCATGCCTTTTGTACATGGGTTTGTTACTCCAAACATAGTAAGTCCTTGCTGTGCCTACACTGACAAAATCAAACTAAACTCCAAACAACAATACTGGACTTCCGAGCAATTAAAAAACATACAGAAGAATATGTTAGATAATGTGCGTGACGAAGGTTGTCAGATCTGTTGGCGTAAAGAAGATAGAGGCTTTAGCAGTCTAAGACAACACAGTAACGAAATATATGCTAAAGAATTAGATGAAATCAAACAAGGAAAAATACCTGCAAATCCTATATATCTTGATCTAAGATTAGGAAATTTATGCAATCTTAAATGTAGAATGTGCATAAGTGAATGGAGTAGCCAAATCGCAGGAGAAATATTAGATAATCCAAATGAGGATTGGATCGACACTCCAACACAAAAGGTAATTGGTCTAGATGACGATACTTGGGAAACAATAGAAAAATGGATACCATATGTGAAAAGAGTATTCATGACTGGTGGCGAACCAACAATTATTAAAAGAAATTTAGATTACATTGACAAGATTATTGAATCTAATTATGCAAAAGAAGTAGAACTAATTTTTACAACTAATGCAACAAATATTAACCAAAAATTTATAGAGAAAAGCAAACAATTTAAGTCTGTTAGTTTCAATGTATCTATTGATGCTGTAGGAGAGTTGGCAAATTACATAAGAAATCCTAGTGATTGGAAAACCATTGAAAGCAATATGCAAAAATTGTATGCGGCAGGAATGGGTGTTTCATTCAATACAACAATACAATGGCTTAATATGACAAGACTAAACGAAATATTTTCTTATCTAAAAAATTGCAACATAGGATTTGGTGGAGTTTGGTTTCAATTAGTTACCGATCCATACTACCTTGACCCTATATTTGCACCAAAGTTCATGAAACAAAAATGCATTAATGATATTGAAGAATTCTTGCTTGATCCGTATCTAAATGACGAAAAACATAGTGATATACAGTTTGGACAACTAAAAAAGTCATTGATTGAAACAAAAAATTTCTTACTCAATAATTTGCACAATGTTGAACACGTTGACGAATTTTTGAAGAGAATGCAAATACTTGATAGAATACGTTCGCAGGATATCTACCAAGTATTACCAGAACTTAAACAATTAGGAGGATAACATGGCAACTGGTAATGTGAAGAAAAATAAAAAACTTAAACGATTGTATGATCATCACTCGTACCTAAATAAAAAGGTATCGGAACTTACCGAAGAAAGGAAAAGAGATCGTAGTGCTGAAAGCAAAGCAATCTTAATGAGGCTTAAGAAAACCAAATTGGCGGTAAAAGACGCAATCGCCAAAGCAAGACAAAAACTTGGTTTGACAAAAAATTAAGATATAGTATAATAATAGTATGCTTCGTGATTATAAAAATGGTTATTTTGAAGATGTGAGAATGTTCTCTGGTAAAGAAATAGAACATACCCCTGCATATGGATTACAAACATTGTTTCTTGCGAGAAATGATCTAACACTTGCACAAATAGAAGAACAAGCAGTGATGGTCCAAGCAGAAGCAATATATTACGGAGCAAACAGAACTTATATGCATAATCACGGTATGCAATTATCTCAAATCATACAACTGTGTGATAAAGGTTACTACGTCACAGTTGATTATCCATATGAATTGCATGACGAAGTAAAGGAAAAATTCAACATAGTTTGGAAACACGAAAAGTTCATTCCTTTTTGTTCAATTATTTTTCCACACACAGAGGATGATACTCAACTTTGCATAAAAGTCGACGATACGGATTTTAACAAAACAAATCCAGGCGTATGGACGATGACAATGAATGATTTCAAAAGCAAATCTGGTCATACAAAATGGGAAGAATATAAAAAAGACGAACCAATAACGGAGGACAAATGGATAATCAAAGTACCGAAGCAATAAACAATATGTACAATATAACAGAAGATCAAAGAGAAACAGCATTGAAAGAAAAAGCAGGAAAAGGATCAAAAATGATCTGGGTGACTTTTAGGAAAGAAGGAATCCACAAGTATCCTGCGGCCTTGGACGATCCAAAATTAAAAACAGGTGATAGATATGATGTAAGTTTTTTAGGTTACCCTCACAGACACATATTTCATTTTAAAGTAGCAATAGAAGTATTCCACGATGACAGAGATATAGAGTTCATACAGTTCAAAAGATGGATGGAGGATATGTATAGCGAAGGCACATTGAAACTTGACTTCAAATCTTGTGAAATGATATCCGACGATCTATATATACAAATAACAAAAAGATATCCGGGTAGGAAAATTGAGATTGACGTATCCGAGGACGGAGAAAACGGTTCACACGCAATATATGAAAAATAAAAGCAAAGGCTGGAAGGAAGTTGAGTTCATACAGAGTAGAGCAACCACAAGAATGGGTTATCTCCCAATAGGTGGCGGCGGACTCAATGCATCATATACACAGGTAGATGCCATTGCAAACATAAGTGCTACTGCTGGAAACTTAGGTATGAAATACGGCAGAGACTTTATTTGGTCCCATACGGGATATGGCGGCAAAGATAGTGAAGATGAAACCGTTGTGTTATTAGTTAAAGAAGAAAAATATAAAAGTTTCTTACATCTTGCCCTCGAAAATAAACACAGAATCAAACACGGCCCGATGGGAGAGATTTATATCACAAGGACCGCGTAATGGCCTGTGCTTGTAAACGTTCACCCACAGGTAGGTGCATAGGTTGGCATAACCTATCCGAAGAAGAGTATCAAATCAAACTCGCAGAATGGCACAAAAAAAATAAAACTAAAGAAGAGAAAGAAAAAAGCCAACTTAAAGAAGTATTGAATTATGCAATGAATGATGACATAGATATTTTAAGCAAACTTAAAATAGTCATGACCGGACACACCAAAGGTCTCGGCCAATTCTTGTATAATGAATGGCAAAAAATGTATGACGTCGCTGGTTTCAGTAGATCCACCGGATATGATATTAGAAGTCCTGCAAGTAGAAAAGAAATTGTGGGAGAATGTGCGGATGCCGATGTGTTCGTTAACCTTGTGCATAACTATTATCACCAAAGCGATCTGCTTCTGGAAGTGCATAAATTGTGGCAAGGGCAAAGTAAATTGATTATAAATGTTGGCTCCAAGGCGGCCAATGATCCAGACTTTGGCAAAGAAAACTATCAAATGTTAGAATATAAGACACAAAAAAAGAATCTTTTGGTTTTACAAGACAATCTAACAAAAAGTTTTGAATTGCCGCAAGTACGACTGCATGAAATCGAGGAAATAAATTTTCAGGCGGACTTACATACTCTAAATACAATTATAAAAACTTATGAGCGTCAAATATTTAAAAAATAACAGTCTTTGTCCTTTGCCATTTGCAGGTGCAATAGTGAACACAGATGGAACCGTGCAGTGTTGCAGTATTTCTAAAGAAACATTAGGAAATGTAAACGAGCAAACATTAGAGCAAATAATCAAAACAAGCAAGAAATTAAAACAAATACGTAAGGAAATGCTAGAAAACAAATATCCTTTTAATTGTTCAGACTGCTATCAAAAAGAGAAATACAATAAAA
>Ga0160422_10001655_pt1 | contig 13885 bp, 13 predicted proteins | sample Fk160mmetaG_FD_108192 | JGI IMG/M metagenome (GOLD analysis project Ga0160422, IMG submission 108192) | Marine microbial communities from the Central Pacific Ocean - Fk160115 60m metaG | ecosystem: Environmental > Aquatic > Marine > Oceanic > Photic zone | place: The Central Pacific Ocean...
ATTAAAAGTAAGATTGATTTCTACGAAGTTGATTGTACAGATTTTGAGCAAATGAATAAGGTGTTTAAGGAGCAAAAAAATATTGATGCAGTAATACATTTTGCTGCTTTCAAGTCTGTTGAGGAATCATTAAAACAACCAGATAAATATTTTTATAACAATATTGGATCAATGGAAATATTGATGAATTTAATGAATATCTATAATGTTAATAATATTATTTTTTCTTCTTCATGTACAGTGTATGGAGCTCCTGAATTTTTACCTGTAAATGAGTTGGCACCTTTTGGAAAAGCAGAATCACCCTATGGTGAAACAAAACAGTTATGTGAAAAATTAATTGAAAAATCTGCAATTAATAGTATTTCATTGAGATATTTTAACCCTGTTGGCTCACATCATACTGGTTTGATAGGAGATTGCTCATCTGATAAGCCAAACAACCTAGTACCGATTATTTGCGAGGTGGCAAGTGGCAAAAGAGAGTCCATGCAAATATTTGGTAGGGATTATAATACTCATGATGGTACTTGTGTAAGAGATTATATACATGTTGTTGACTTAGCAAAAGCACATGTAATGTCTGTAATCCATATTTTGAACAATACTAATATAAAAACTGCTTATAATCTAGGTGTTGGAAAAGGTGTGACTGTTCTTGAGGTTATCGAATTATTTGAAAAAGTTAATAATTTAAAAATTTCATATAAATTAGGGCCAAGAAGAGCTGGTGATATTGAAAAAATTTATTCAGATAACACTAAAATTAATGATGAATTGGGTTGGTTTCCTGTTATGAGTTTTGAGTCAGCGCTTGAAACTGCATGGAATTGGGAAAAATTAAAAAATTAATAAACAGTATATTAAAGATTTAAATATAATAATATGAGTTTAGAATTAAAAATTACAACTGCACTCAAAGAGGCAATGAAAAGTAAAAATCAAACAGCTCTAACAGCACTTAGAGCAGTTAAGTCAGCTATTTTATTACACAAAACTCAGAAGTCGTCTGATGGCGAATTATCTCAGGAAGACGAAATGAAAATACTACAAAAGTTGGTAAAACAGAGAAAAGACAGTGCTGATATTTATAAAGGTCAAGGAAGAAATGATTTAGCTAATCCTGAGTTAGAAGAGGCAGAGTTAATACAGGAATTCTTACCCACTGCACTTTCTAAAGATGAGGTAAAAGAAGTGGTAAAATCTATTATTGAGGAAATAGGAGCAAAAGGAATGAAAGATATGGGTAAAGTTATGGGAATATCAACAAAGAAACTAATGGGTAAGGCTGATGGAAAGATGATATCTACAATAGTCAAAGAATTTTTATTGTGAAAAAAAAAGGCTCAGTAGTTCAACTGGATAGAATATCAGATTTCGGCTCTGAGGGTTGGGGGTTCGAATCCTCCCTGGGCCACTTATTTTTACTCTTTTTTTTTATAACGAGACTAAACGCACAAACTATCGTTTCTAAAACAGAACTTCCATTTTCAGTCTATGAAACCTCTGGATTAGAGATTATTAATGATAATTTAGTTACCATTAATGATTCAGGAAATCCATCAAATTTGTATTATTTAAATCAAGATGGTGAATTACTATTCAAAAGAATGTTCAATGAGCTAAAGAATAATGATTGGGAGGATATAACTGCTGACGAGGAATTTATTTACATAGCTGATACCGGAAATAATTTTGATACAAGAGAAAATTTACGGATTATAAAGATTCCGATAAACTCCGAAAACAACTCTTATGAAATTATCAATTTCCATTATCCTGAACAAGTAAAATTTATTACGCTTGAAAAATTATCTCAGTACGATGCAGAGGGGTTAATTATAATAGATGAGAATTTAATAATATTTACAAAGAATAAGCTTAAAAAAATTACAGAAATCTATACTGTACCAAAAATAGCTGGAACGTATGAAGCCAAAAAAATAGGAAGTTTAAATACACAATCAATCATTACTGGAGCAGATTATGATTCTAAAACAAAACTTTTGGCATTAACTGGAAGTCTTTCATTTAAAGGGGATGAGTATTATATTTTGAAAATAAAAGATTTTGAACCCAAAAATCCAATCAACTATGAAATTAACATGTACGAAATACCAATAGGGAAGACTCAAGTTGAGTCGATTAAAATAATTGACAAAAATACTTTTTGGATAACCTCAGAAGCAGAAACTTTTGGAAGTCCTTATTTATTTAAAATTTCTTTATAAATAATTTATTTTCATTAATCTTCAGCATAATAATTTTCATAGATTTGCGTTCTCTGAATAATATTTATGTCAACCAACCTAACCAAACATAGTTTTACCGTTCCTAGGGAAAAAAGAGAGCAAATATATGGTCACAAAGGAAAAGTGCTTTGGTTCACCGGGTTATCTGGATCTGGAAAATCTACATTAGCTAATGCACTCGATGAAAAACTAAATTCAAATAATTACAACACCTATATTTTGGATGGTGACAATGTTAGAATGGGTTTAAACAAAGATCTTGGATTTTCCCCGGAAGACAGAAAGGAAAATATAAGAAGAATAAGCGAAGTTGCTAAGTTGTTTGCTGATTCAGGTAAAGTTGTGATGACTGCATTTATTTCGCCTTATTCTGATGATAGAAATCAAGCTAGAAAATTAATAGGAGATGATTTCATAGAAATTTTTGTTAATACTTCTCTTGAAGACTGTATACAAAGAGACCCAAAAGGTCTTTACAAAAAAGCTTTAAATGGAGAAATTAAAGGATTCACCGGAATTGATGCGCCGTATGAAGAGCCTCAAAATCCTGAAATAGAAATTAAAAATATGAATGTTGAAGAATCGGTCAATTTTATAATTAATAAATTAAAATTTTAAACTTTTAATATGTGGAAAAAAATTAATCATGGCGGAGAGCCAACAAAAAACATTGATAAAAAATATGCAATCTTTGTGGGTAGGTATCAGCCTTATCATTTTGGTCATATTGAATTAATTAAACAAAAATTAAATCAGGGAATCCCAGCCCTTATTATGGTTAGAAATATAGAGCCTGATGAAAGAAATCCCTTCACAACTGAACAAACTGTTACAATGATTAAAAAGTATCACGCTACTAACGATGATGATGTTGAAGTCATGATTATTCCTGATATTGAATCAGTGAATTACGGAAGGGGAGTAGGTTATGAAATTAATGAATATCAACCCCCTTCTGATAGCGGAGCAATGTTTATTTCTGCAACAAAAATCAGAGAGTCTATTAAAAATGGTGATTATAGCTGGAAGTCAATGGTTGACGAATCACTTCATGCTGATATTGAAGGTTTCTTGTCCTAATTTTAGATATTTATTTTTTTATTGTTTGTTTAAGAGGTATTTTTGCACCTTATGAGTTATTTATTTACATCCGAATCTGTAAGTGAAGGTCATCCTGACAAAATAGCTGATCAGATCAGTGATGCAATACTAGATAATTTTCTTGCTTTTGATCCTAAGGCAAAGGTTGCGTGTGAGACACTAGTAACAACAGGTCAAGTAATTTTATCTGGTGAAGTCAATTCTAAAACATATATTGATGTACAGAAAGTTGCACGAGATGTGATAAAGAAAATAGGTTATACTAAGAGCGAATATAAGTTTGATTATAAATCATGTGGAATTCTATCAATGATACATGAACAGTCGGAGGATATAAATCGTGGAGTTGTTAAAAGTAATGAACAAGATCAGGGTGCTGGTGATCAGGGAATTATGTTTGGTTATGCTACTAATGAAACCAAAAACTATATGCCTCTAGCTTTAGATATTTCAAATAAAATATTACAAGAATTGTCCAAATTGAGACGAGAAGATAAAGAGATAAAATATCTCAGACCGGATTCAAAGTCACAGGTTACGATTGAATATTCTAATGACAACAAACCACAGAAAATAAAAACAATTGTTATTTCTACTCAACATGATGATTTTGATATTGAACATATTATGCTTGATAAAATAAAATCTGACATGATTGATATCGTCATTCCAAGAATATTAAATAAAAATCCTGATTTTGAAAATCTGTTCAATGATAAAGTAGAATATTTAATTAACCCTACAGGAAAGTTTGTAATAGGCGGTCCACATGGAGATACAGGGCTAACTGGTAGAAAAATCATAGTTGACACTTATGGGGGTAAGGGTGCACATGGAGGAGGGGCCTTTTCTGGAAAAGACCCATCTAAAGTTGATCGAAGTGGAGCATATGCAGCAAGACATATCGCAAAAAATTTGGTTGCAGCAGGGATTTGTGATGAAGTTCTTGTTCAAATTAGTTATGCGATAGGGGTTTCAGAACCAGTAGCATTTTATGTTAATACGCACGGGACTTCAAAAGTTAACTTTTCTGACGGAGATATTTCAAATATGATTTTAAGTATTTTTGATTTAAAACCATATTCAATTGAGAAATTATTTGATTTAAGAAAGCCAATATATTTAGAGACTGCAGCATATGGACACATGGGCAGAGAACCAAAGAAAGTAAAAAAAACCTTTATAAATTCTGAGAAAAAATCGGTTGAATTTGATTTAGAATTATTTAACTGGGAAAAATTAGATTACGTAGAAAAGATTAAAAAACTTTTTAAATTAGCATAATGATTAAAAACGATATAAAATACATACCCTTCATGGTTAAAGACATTAACCAAGCAAAATGGGGAAGAGATGAAATTAAATTAGCTGAAGCTGAAATGCCGGGACTAATGGCTTTGAGGTCTGAATACAGAAAAGAAAAGCCTCTTAAGGGAGCCAGAATAGCTGGTTGTCTCCACATGACTATACAAACAGCTGTATTAATTGAAACTTTAATCGAACTTGGTGCGCAAGTTACCTGGAGCTCATGTAATATATTTTCAACTCAAGACCATGCAGCTGCTGCAATTGCTGAAACAGGAATTCAGGTTTATGCCTGGAAAGGAATGAATGAAGAGGAATTTGATTGGTGTATTGAGCAAACTTTATTCTTTGGTGAACAAAGAGAGCCTCTTAATATGATTTTAGACGATGGAGGTGATTTGACAAATATGGTTTTGGACAAATACCCAGAGCTAGCAAAAAATATAAAAGGTTTATCCGAAGAGACAACAACTGGAGTACTAAGATTATACGACAGATTGAAAGAAGGGACACTTAGCATACCAGCGATTAATGTAAATGACTCAGTTACCAAAAGTAAGTTCGACAATAAATATGGCTGTAAAGAAAGCGCTGTTGATGCTGTAAGAAGAGCAACTGATATAATGATGGCTGGTAAGAGAGTAGTTGTATGTGGTTATGGAGATGTAGGAAAAGGAACAGCTGCGTCCTTTAAATCTGCTGGAAGTATTGTTACGGTCACAGAAATAGATCCTATTTGTGCATTACAAGCAGCAATGGATGGTTATGAGGTCAAAAAACTAGAAACAGTAATAGAGAATTCGGATATTATTATCACAGCTACCGGAAATAGAGACATTGTGAAAGATATTCATTTTAAATCTATGAAGGACAAAGCTATAGTTTGTAATATTGGTCATTTTGACAATGAAATTGATATGGCTTGGTTAAATAAAAACTATGGTCACACAAAAAAAGAAATTAAACCTCAAGTAGATTCATACACTGTTAATGGCAACGATATTGTAGTTTTGGCAGAAGGAAGATTAGTAAATTTAGGTTGCGCAACCGGACATCCAAGTTTTGTAATGAGTAATTCTTTTACAAATCAGGTATTAGCTCAAATTGAACTATGGAAAAATTCTTCAAAGTATGATAATAATATTTATACACTTCCAAAACATCTCGATGAAAAAGTAGCAAAGCTACATCTTGAAAAATTAGGTGTAGAGTTAACTATGCTAGACAATACACAATCTAAATATATTGGCGTAGCCAAAGAAGGCCCTTACAAATCTGAAAACTACAGATACTAAAAAAACAATTATGAATATTCAAATGGTTGACCTTATGGGTCAATATAGGAAAATAAAAGAAGAAGTAGACAGAAATATTATAAGTACGATTGAATCGGGAAGATTAATTAACGGGCCCATAGTCAAAGAATTTTCTGATAACTTAAAAAAATACTTAAATGTTAATTATGTTATTCCGTGTGCCAATGGAACAGATGCACTACAAATTGCATTTATGGCTCTTGGTTTAAAACCTGGAGATGAGGTTATATGTCCATCATGGACTTATGTTGCTACTGCAGAAGCTGCAGCAATATTAGGTTTAAAACCTGTTATGTGTGATGTTGATATAAACACATTTAATGTTACTGCTGAAAATATTGAGCCTTTCATAACAGACAAAACCAAAGCAATTGTTCCGGTTCATCTTTATGGGCAGTCATGTGAAATGGATTCTATTATAGATTTAGCAAAAAAATATAACTTAAAAGTTGTTGAAGATAATGCTCAAGCAATTGGATGTAAATATATTTCATCCGAAAATGGTTCTGTATTTACGGGGACAATTGGGGATATAGGCACTACATCATTTTATCCCTCTAAAAATTTAGGTGCTTTTGGAGACGGAGGTGCAATTTTTACAGATGACTCTGACTTAGCTGAAAAAATATATTTAGCTGCAAACCACGGTCAAAATAAAAGATATCATCATAAAATTATTGGTTGTAATTCGAGATTAGATTCAATTCAAGCTGAAATTTTAAATGTTAAATTAAAATATCTTGACACATATAATAAGACTAGGAACGAAATGGCTGATAAATATAATAATGCCTTCAAAATTCTTGATGAAGTTCAGACTCCACAGGTAATTCAAAAATCTACTCATGTTTATCATCAATATACACTTAAAATTTTGGTTCCATCAAAAAGAGATCTTTTAAAAAAATATCTTTTTGAAAATAATATTCCTTCCATGATTTATTATCCAATTCCATTGTATAGACAGGAAGCCTTTAGAAAATATGCTAAAAAAGATTTTAGATTAAAAAATACTGAATTTTTAGCAGAAAATGTAATATCACTACCTGTCCACACTGAAATTGAGAATTCAAAACAAGATTATATTATTGAAAAAGTAATTGATTTTTTTAAATGAAAATAAATAAAATTTGTTGTATAGGAGCAGGTTATGTGGGTGGGCCAACGATGGCAGTTATCGCACAAAAAAATCCAGACATTAAAATTACTCTGGTTGATTTGAATCAAGAAAAGATTAATTTATGGAATTCCGATGATTACAGTCAATTACCTGTATATGAACCTGGTTTAGCTGATGTTATAAAAGAGGTAAGAGGTAAGAATTTATTTTTTTCAACTGAAATTGATAAAAATATTTATGAAGCTGAAATGATTTTTATTTCTGTTAATACTCCCACAAAAACTGAGGGTGAAGGAAAAGGATATGCGGCAGATTTGAAATATATTGAATCATGTGCAAAACAAATTGCTAAAGTTTCAAAATCAAATAAAATCATAGTTGAAAAATCTACTGTGCCAGTGAGAACATCAGAAAAGATTAAGGAAATTTTGATAAAAAATAACAATGAAGTTGAATTTCAAATTCTTTCTAATCCAGAATTTCTCGCGGAGGGAACAGCAATGAGAGATTTACAAATACCGGACAGAGTAATTATTGGAGGTGATAATTCTTCTGAGGGCAAATTAGCGGTCAATTCTCTGGTTAATATTTATTTGTCTTGGGTTCCCAAAGAAAATATTTTAACAACAAATTTATGGTCTTCAGAGTTATCTAAATTAACTGCGAATGCTTTCTTAGCTCAAAGAATATCGTCTATTAATTCACTTTCAGAGCTTTGTGAACATACAGGAGCAGATATTGAAGAGGTTTCTAGAGCAATAGGCATGGACCAGCGAATTGGTTCGAGTTTTCTAAAAACATCTGTGGGTTTCGGAGGAAGTTGTTTTCAAAAAGACATTTTAAATTTAGTTTACATTGCTAGATCACTGAAGCTTGACAAAGTTGCTGATTATTGGGAACAAATACTAATTATGAATTGTCATCAACGAGACAGATTTGCAAAAAAAATTAATTCATTAATAAATAATAATTCATTAAATAAGAGTGTGTGTATTCTCGGCTGGACTTTTAAGAAAGACACTAATGATTCAAGAGAATCTGCTGCAATTTATGTTTCAGATTATTTACTTAGGTCTAAAATACATATTAATATATATGACCCAAAAGTTGATGAATCACAGGTGTTTAATGATTTAAATCAGGTAAATAATAATGATGCAAATAATCGAGAGTATGTTACTGTGTATAAAAACCCATCAAACTGTTTAAATCAAACAAATATTATTGCAATTCTCACAGAATGGGATGAATTTAAGAACTATGATTGGAAAAAGATATATACTAAAATGAATAAACCAGCTTATATATATGATGGAAGAAATATATTGGATTCAGAAAAACTGGAATCCATTGGCTTTAAATACATGGGATTAGGAAGATGAATTCCAAAAAAAATATTTTAATTTCGGGTGGGGCAGGTTTTGTTGGCTCTCATTTATGTAAACGTTTATTGGAAGAAGGGAATAATATTATTTGTTTGGACAACTTATTTACAGGTTCAAAAAAAAATATTTATAATTTAATGAATAATCCATCTTTTGAATTTGTAAATCATGATATAACCAAGCCCTACTACAGAGACAAAATAGATGAAATATATAATCTTGCTTGTCCTGCTTCTCCAATTCACTACCAGAAAAACCCGATTAAAACTGTTAAAACCTGTACCATAGGCGTTATAAATATGCTTGGCCTTGCAAAAAAAAATAATGCTAAAATATTACAAGCCAGTACTAGTGAAATTTACGGGGACCCTGAAATTCATCCTCAAACGGAAAAATATAATGGTAATGTAAATACCTTGGGATATAGATCTTGTTATGATGAAGGAAAAAGGTGTTCAGAAACATTATTTATGGATTATAAAAGAGAACATAATCTTAATATTAAAATTATAAGAATTTTTAATACATATGGGCCAAACATGGCTATTAATGATGGTAGAGTTATTTCTAGTTTTATTAATCAAGCATTAAATCAAGAAGAATTAACTGTGAATGGTGATGGTAATCAAACTAGGAGTTTTCAATACATTGACGACTTGATAGATGGAATGATTAAAATGATGAAGACAGAAAATAATTTTATTGGACCAGTAAATATTGGAAATCCAAACGAAATTTCAATCAACAAATTAGCATTAGAAGTACTAAAGTTAACGCAATCTAACTCAAAAATTATTTATACGGATTTACCTCAAGATGATCCCAAGAGAAGAAAACCCGATATATCATTAGCAATTAAGAAATTAAATTGGAGGCCAAAATATGATTTGGATAAAGGTCTATTAAATACAATTAACTACTTCAAAAATCAGTTAAAGTAAAAATTGCTGACATTCATATTTCTATTATCTTTTTTAAAAACTACATTAAATAATGTTACTTTTGCAAACAATAAAATAATAGATGGATTTAAATAGAATAAATATTGCGATAATTGGACAGGGATATGTCGGTTTGCCTTTGGCAATAGAATTTGAAAAAAAATATCCAACTATTGGTTTTGATATAAATCAAAATAGAATTGATAATTTGAATAACTTTATTGATAATACTAATGAAGTTTCTTCAGATCAATTAAAAAGTACCTCTAATTTGATTTTTTCGTCTAACATTAATGATTTAATAAAAGCAAACATTTTTATCATTACAGTACCTACACCAATTGATGAGTATAGGACTCCTAACTTAGAACCTTTGAAAAGTGCTTCAAAAATGATTGGAAAAATACTTAAAAAAGGAGATATCGTAATTTATGAAAGTACAGTATTTCCTGGGTGCACTGAAGAGGTCTGTATACCTATTTTAGAACTACATAGTAGATTAGTTTTTAATAAAGATTTTTTTTGTGGTTACTCACCAGAAAGAATTGTTCCAGGTGATAAGGTAAATACATTAACCAAAATTAAAAAAGTTACATCAGGATCAACACCAGAAATTTCTGATTTTGTAGATAGTTTATATAAAACTATTATCACTGCAGGTACATTTAAAGCTGCAAGTATTAAAGTTGCCGAAGCAAGTAAAGCTATCGAAAATGCACAACGAGATTTAAATATTTCATTTGTAAATGAACTTGCTTTAATTTTTGATAGAGTAGGAATAGACACACAAGATGTTCTTGATGCAGCTAGTACTAAATGGAATTTTCTTAAATATAGCCCAGGTCTAGTAGGTGGACACTGTATAAGTGTTGACCCTTATTATTTAGCATATAAATCAGAAAATTTAGGTTATTATCCAGAGGTTATTTTAAGTGGTAGACGTGTAAATGATAATATGGGTAGTTTTGTAGCAAACAAGATGATAAAAATGCTCATTAATGCTGGTATGCAAATAAAGGATTCTAAAATTTTAATATTAGGTTTCACTTTTAAAGAGAATTGCCCAGATACTCGTAACACCAAAGTTGTAGATGTGTATAGAGAATTAAAAGAATTTGGGGCAAATGTAGATGTTTATGATTATGAAGCAGACCCAGTTGAAGTTCGTGAAGAATATGGAATTGATATTATTGACAAAATAAATACAACTTACAGTGGTATTATGTTAACCGTAGCTCATAAAAAATTTGCCTCTATTGATCTTGATTCAATAAAAGAAAATTCAAAAAGTGTTGTTTTTGATCTTAAAGGATTTTTTCCAAGAAATCAAGTTGATTCAAGATTATAAATTGAAATAAAAAAAGAATTATTCTAATTTTAAATGAAAGAAAAAAAATATTTTGTGCATGAAAGCTCATACATTGATTTTCCTTGTAAAATTGGTGATGAAACTAAGATTTGGCACTTTTCACACATAATGAAAAATTGTGTTATTGGTAAAAACTGTAACATTGGTCAGAACGTTGTTATATCCCCAAATGTTATTTTGGGAAATAATGTAAAAATTCAAAATAATGTTTCTGTTTACACAGGTGTTGAATGTGAAGATGATGTTTTTCTTGGTCCTTCAATGGTATTTACAAATGTTATAAATCCTAGAAGTGGAGTTGTAAGAAGAGATGAATATATGAAAACTATTGTAAAAAAAGGAGCATCCATTGGGGCAAATGCAACTATTGTATGTGGAAATAATATTGGTAAATATGCGTTTATTGGTGCAGGAGCTGTTATCACTAAGGAGATTCCTGATTATGCACTTATAGTGGGTAATCCTGGTAGACAGATTGGATGGATGAGTGAATTTGGTGAAAAACTTACCTTTGATAAGGACGGTTTAGCAGCATGTGATAAAACAGGTTTGAAATACAAAATTGTTAACAACTTAGTATCGAAAATTGATGAATAAAAATTTTGCATTGATAGGGGCTTCAGGATATATTGCCCCAAGACATTTACAGGCAATAAAAAACACTAATAATAACTTACTAGCGGCACTCGATATGTTTGACAGTGTTGGTATAATGGATAGTTATTTTCCCGATGCAGCTTTTTTTGTTGAGACAGAAAGATTTGATAGACACTTAGAAAAACTCAAATACGATAAATCGATTGAATTGGACTACATTTCTATATGTACTCCAAATTATTTGCATGATTCTCACATAAGAATGGCCTTAAGAAGAGGTGCTGATGCAATATGTGAAAAGCCATTGGTTTTAAATCCATGGAATCTAGATGCTTTGAAAAAAATGGAAACAGAATCTGGTAAACGTGTTTGGAATATCTTACAATTAAGACATCACAAAACAATTATAGATTTAAAAGAAAGGGTAAATTCTGCTCCAAATGATAAAACTTTTGATATTGACCTAACTTATCTTACCTCTAGAGGTATGTGGTATTATTCGTCTTGGAAAGGTAATAAGAACAAATCTGGGGGAATTGCTACTAATATTGGTGTTCATTTTTATGACATGTTATCATGGGTTTTTGGTGAAGTGAAAAATAATATTATTCATATTCATACTCACGATAGAGCATCAGGATACCTAGAATTTAAAAGAGCCAGGGTACGTTGGTTTTTATCAATTAATTATGATTTATTGCCAGAAAAGATTAAAGCAAAAGGGGATAGAACATATCGATCAATAAAAATTGAAGGAGAGGAGTTAGAATTTAGCGGTGGTTTTACAGACCTCCATACAAGGGTTTATGAATCCATTCTCGAAAATAAAGGTTATGGATTAGAAGATGCACGTCCTGCTATCGAGATTGTTCATGAAATTAGAAATTCTGAACCAATTGGGTTAAAAGGAGATTACCACCCCCTAGCACGAAAAGAATTGTCAAAGCATCCTTTTAAATCTATTAGTTAAAATTTGAGTTTTAATAAAAAGAATATTATTGACTTATCAGTATTGTCGTCTTCGGAGGGAATAAGTTTGATTATTCTTTTTCTCACATTACCGATAATTTCAAGAATTTATGATCCGTCAGATTTTGGAAATTTTGAAAAATACGTTGTTTTCATTGGAATCGTTGCTAATATATGCTTGCTAAATTTTGAATTTAAAATTTATAATTTTTCAACCAAAAGAGATCAAACATTATCTCTTGTTACCTGCTTAATTTTTACTACTGTATTTAGCTCTATTTACTTATTTTCAGCGTTTTTAGTTTACCATTTTATAAGCAGTGAACTTTTATCTTCCTACAAGATTATTTTTTTAATTTTTTTATGGCTAATATCAGTGTCACTATCAAATATAACATTGACTTTTTTTAGCAGTTTTGGAAATTTTAAAAAATATTCAATAATTAGATTAATATCTACGATAATCCTTGTTGCTTCTCAAATAATCTTAGGATACTTAGATTTTAAATTTTATGGATTTGTATATGCAATTATCCTACAAAATATTTTCATCTCTTTTTTTGGTATTATCCCAATACATAATCAGATAAAAATTTTTAAAAATGATTTAAAATTTATAGATGTCAAAAACCATATTAAAAACAATAAAAATATTATATTATTTACATTTCCTGGTAGCTTTTTAAATCGTATTACCCAAGCTCTCCCCGTATTCTTCTTAGCAGCTTTTAACCCAATTTATTTAGGTTTTTACTCGTTTGGCAATCAAATTCTAAACTATCCACTTAAAATATTTAATGGGGTTGGAAATATGTACAAAAAAGAATTTAACGATGAGGTAAGGTCAAATAAAACCTACAAGAAATCTTTTTATAAATATTTGAAGATTTTCTCTTTGGTATCATTTTTATTGCTAATTGGAACACTATTATTTGCCGACTTATTAATTCCTTTTATTTTTGGGGATAAATGGATAGATGCCATTATAATAATTAAATTTTTAAGCATTATGGTTAGCATTAGGTTTATTGTTGCATCTTTAAGCCCTGTTTTTATTCTTGACTATTTACCTAAATTCGGAATATTATTGCAAGGTTTTTATTTTTTAATTTCTATCATCTTTATATTTGTCTCAAAACAAATATCTCAAAATCATATGTCGATTATCATCGCTTATATTTTTAGCTCTATTATTTTTTACTTAATTTATTTTTTAGCAATGAAATATTTCTCTAATAAACCATTGAAAATTCTATGATAAATTATAAAGATTTAAAAGTAATAAATCACAAATTCACAAATTTTCTTCATCAGCAGCCCTACAGAGTTTGTTCAAAAACAATTATGGATACTTCTGATATCAATATCTCATTCGATTCGGAGGGAGTTTCAAACCACTTTTATATTTATCAGAATTTTAAGAAGAATTTCCTCGATTCTGATCCTCATCAAATGTTGATGGATGCAGTAAAGAAAATAAAGTTAAGAAGACAAAGTAGCCAATATGACTGTATTTTGGGTATTAGTGGA
>Ga0160422_10001656_pt1 | contig 13882 bp, 17 predicted proteins | sample Fk160mmetaG_FD_108192 | JGI IMG/M metagenome (GOLD analysis project Ga0160422, IMG submission 108192) | Marine microbial communities from the Central Pacific Ocean - Fk160115 60m metaG | ecosystem: Environmental > Aquatic > Marine > Oceanic > Photic zone | place: The Central Pacific Ocean...
ATATAACTCTTTTTTAAAAAATAATTATATTAAAGAAATAATGTATTTATAATTATAAAATGTTGATTTCAATTGAAGGAAATATTGGCTCCGGAAAATCAGTATTTTGTAATTATCTTAAAGAACATTTTACCTGTTATTATAATAAACCTAAAGATTGTAATGTTTATTTTGTAGATGAACCGGTTAGTGATTGGGAGTCTATTAAAGATTCAGATGGAAATCTTATTGAGCATTTTTATAAATGTCCTGAGAAATATTCTTATTGTTTTCAAATGACTGCATATATATCAAGGCTTATAAAACTAAAGAAGGTTCTTAAAAATGCAAAATCAGATGATATCATTATTATGGAACGCTGTGTATTTTCAGATTATAATGTATTTGCTAGTATGTTACATTCTGATGGAAAAATTAATGATATAGAGTTTCAATGTTATAAAATGTGGTTTGATTATTTTCTTGAAGACCTTCCAGGTATTCTATTTGTTTATATAAAAGCAGACCCAGAAGTATGTTCTGAAAGAATTAAAAAAAGAAATCGTGATGGAGAAAGTAACATATCTTTAGACTATCTTAAGAAGTGTGAAGAATATCACGAAGATTGGTTCAATTCTGAAAAAAAAATAATTACATTTGACGGAAACAAAGATACAACATTTCATTCGAAATATCTAGACATTCTAAAAGATTATTTGTTTAAACATGAAGATACGACAATGGTGATGGAAGAGAGCAAGCTCATCGAGCACGTCCTCCGTGTGCGCACCGAGAGCATGACGGCCAAGGAGGTGCTCGCTGCTCTCACCGCGCAAGGCCTCAGCGTCTCCTTCTCGGAGGTGAAGAAGGCGTGCAGCAAGGCGGTAAAGCAGGGTCGGACACTGGTGGCGGACGACGAAGATGAGTTACATATGAAGTTTTTTGTGAATAATATTGATTATTTTAAAAACGATTTTCTTTTAAAAGATTGGTTAAGAATTGATTTTAATAAACATAAAAATTTTACACAAAAAAGAGAAGAAGCGACAATAATAATTGATAAAATTGACTGTATAAACGATTTGATTATGTACAACAAAAAATTATTATCTATCGAAAAATCTGTATATTATTTTATATGTTTTAGACTTAATTTAGATTGCCAAAAACAATTATTATATTTACCTATATTTTCAAATCCGCAAATATTTTTTTTCACATTTGATTTAAGAGATCATGTATTAACAGATGATAATATAAAACCACTAAATGGTGTTACAATCCCATCCTCGTATAAATTTTACTCACCTAAGAATTATCCCGAAAATAAAAATAAATATTATTTTTCATTCAAAGGTAATTGTAACCAAGTTGGATGGTATGGATGTTGCAAAGTAAGAAAATATATGAAAAACATATGTAAATCAAATAATTCAAACTATAATTATTTATATCAAGACACAACAGAAAAAACTATAAATAAAGATAGAAATTTATACATGCAAATTTTAGAAAATTCAAAATTCGGTCTTGTTTTACATGGAGATGGGAGATGGTCACATCGTTTGATTGAAGTTATGGGATCTGGTGCAATACCAGTATTAATATCAGATGCATTAACATTACCATTTGAGGAAATTATAAATTATGAAAATTCTATAGTCAGAATAAGTGAAGAACAATTATATTCTTGTAATTCCGTTAATGATTTTATCAAGTTATTGCCAAATGAAAATGAAGTTAAAATTTTTGATAATAAAGCAAAAAGTATATATAATAAATATTTTTCAAATGATAATTTAATCTTAAATAATTTAATAAAATGTATGGAAATAAAAATAAATCAAAATTCTAAAAAAAAGAAAGAAATTAGCCACTGTAGTAAAGAAATTGCGTAAACACTAAAGTTTATAGTTTTTCAAGGTTTTACGTTTTGTTGAAGGTTTTTCAATAAATTTCCGAATATCTTTTTTTTATTGTTCTATCCGATATTTTGAAACGATTAGCTATTTCTTTTTGAGTGTATCTACCATCGTCATAAAGATCAAGTATCTTTAATTTCAACCCGTGTTCTAAATGAGTCATTATATAAGGGGACATTTTAAATGTCCGACGGGTTAAAACAAACGATGTGATATTATCATGAATACACATATCAAACTTCTAAATGGAATAAAAGACTTTTTGATAAAACTTTAGAACAATGTAATAAAAGAACTAAAATGTGTGAGTAATATATACCCAACCCCATGATAAAATTAAGAAAAGTATCATTGTTAATAGTGTATTTTTACCTGTTAAAAAAGGGGTTTGATTTATAAAAGAAGCAACTACCGGATCTGAATTTTTTTCGTGCCAAATGTCTATTATATCTCCTTTTTTGTATTCAGTTTCTGAAATAATACCAAGATCATCTTCTTTTTTATAGATTTTACTATTATTTGGCAATTTATAATGAATTTCTATTGGAGAACATCTAAATAAATCTGTTTCTGGTATATTAACACATTTTGGGTTATTTACCAGTTGACCATCTATTTTAATCCACGTTCCAAATATTTCATTTAAAGAATATGGAAGAAGTATTAAAAATATTACAGTTATTATTAAAGCTAATATAATAGACATTGCTTTAATAAAAATTTTTTCTCCTTTAATGACACTATCGCTAGGTGTTGTCATGATTTAATAAATAATAAATATAATAATTTAAACAAATAATCTATTTAAAAATAAAAATGGATAAATATTTTTCTGATATAATTCAGAGTATAAAAGAAGTAGAAAAAGAACTGGGAAATCACTATAAAGAAAATTTATATCAAAATGCACTTTATACAGAATTAAATAAAAGAATGTATCTCTGTCAAACCGAAGTAATAGTTCCAGTTTATTATAAAGATGTTTATATTGGATTTGAAAGAGCTGATATTGTAATATATAAAGAAAGTGTTCCGTATCTTATTATAGAACTTAAATCTCAGAATCAAAGACTTGGATCTAAAGAGATACATCAGTTAAAAAAATATATGTCAAACTTAAAATGTAAATATGGTATATTAGCAAATTTTTATGAAAGTTTAGAAATCATGAAAGTTAGTGAAGATTTTTGCCAAAAGATTTAGTATGGCACATTTCTGTAATGTAATACGCATCAAATGTTAATTTATTAGTTATATTAATAAGTTTAACTTCAAATATCTTATCATTAGTACCTTGTTTATTTTTATTAAAAACAGTGTACAATTTATTGGTTGTTATATTATTTGCCAATTGTAACCATAGTTGAAGAGTTGTTTTACTACTTGAATTGAATCCATTATTTTTCATAAAACTTTTAAAATCTTTAAGTTGTTCAACTTGGTCTTCGGATCTAAATATGTGTGTTTGTTTAAAAAGTCTCTCAAGTAATTTAGAGTCTGTTTTATTTAGAATATTTTTAACATGTATGATATATGCACCCTCTAAAGAAAAAACTATATGAACTAATGTATTATCTTTAGCAAAGTTTATACATTGAGTCATATCTTCTCCAGATGGCCATCCATATACTGCATTTTCAGAACGATAAGCAATAACTGGATGAGTATGATAATTTATTATACCCCTTGGAGTCATTACAGATGTTCCGTTTCCATTAACAAGAGTAAATTTTGAACTTTTTTTATTACATACACCATTTTTACAATCCTGATCTGTAAATAATAAACTACCAGCTACCTCATATTTATCATTTAGCAATGATGTTTTAATTTTATCTAGAAAAGGTTTGTCTATTGTCCACTTCACTTTTGTTTTTTCAATTGTACACATTTAGAATATGTTTTTATTTTTTTATTAAGTTAAAAATTATTTTTTAAAAACATTTTATTAATTAATTATGAGCGAGACTTTAAACGTAAATGTACTGGTGGCTGCAAAAGAAGAATATACTAGACAGTTAATTTCTAGTATTCAAGCCCCCATTTATGAAATTATTAAGAATGTATACATGGAGTCACAAAAAAATAATATTAGAAGAGATATATCTTATTCTAATTTTCAAATAGAACTTAAAAAAGTTCCAAATTGGGCTTCATTTAAATTAGATGAAAATCTATCTGAAATTAATTCTAAGTTTCCTTATCTCATGGATCTAATAACAGCTATATTCGTAAGCCACGTAAAGATATTAGCATGTGTAAGATTAAAGAGTGATAATAAATCAATTAAAATTAAAGTACCCAACTTAAACACTTTTCTTCATAAAATTATTATAAATGTTTCTGAAAATATTTATTATAATCCATATATAATTCATGATCAAAAAGAAAAAATATTTACCATTATTAATACGTCTATAACTGAAACTATTGCAAATCAGATACCAATAGAATACATTCTAAACGAGTATCTTTCCGGTGTATTTGAAGATGATGAAGAACAGCCTAATATTTATGAACAACCTGGTCCCGATTTAGATGAAGAAGAACATTCTGAAGAGGAGGAAGATAACGAGGAAAGAGAAGTTAAAAATATTCCAATAATACCTATAGATAATCCTGTAAGAAATATACCAAAACCAGAAAAACTAGATGAATTAAAAATTGATAAAAATGAGCCAGAACTAGAAAGTTTCGAAGATCTTAAAGAAAAGAAAGATGCAGTTAAATCTTTTAAAGTTGATAAAAAAGATAATATTTCAGACGATGAAGTTTCAGATGAAGAAGGGTCGGATTATGAAGAAGATATTCCAGATGATGAAGTAAAAAATGAGTCTTCAAAAGATAAAGAAGAACCCACGCTATTTTAATGTGTTTTAATTTGTAAAAATAAATTAAATTGTAATTATAACGAATGTCTCTAAGTTTACAAGACGTTATTAATTTACAAAGAAAACAATCAATTAGATATAATAAATTAAAGGATGATATATTATTAAAATTAACTGAGAAAATTGCTCATTTAGCAAAACATGGTCAATTAAGATGCATATATACAGTCCCTCTTTATGTTTTTGGACATCCTCCATATGATGTATCTGAAATTACAAGTTTTCTTGAAAAAAAACTAAAAAATGAAGGGTTTTGTACTTTATCTTTAGGTAAAAATAAACTATTTATATCATGGGATATTAATGATATTAATCAATTTAAAAAAAAATCTAAAGAAGAAAAAAAATCTTTAGTTGATTTAAAACCATTGTTAGATTTAAAATAAATGGGTTGCCTTTTTTCTTGTTTTATGGATACTAAAAAGTATCAAGGAATTGAAATTAATGATGATATAGAAAGTGTTAAAGAATATAGTGATTCAGATGATTACTATGACGAACTAAATGGACCTTACTTTTTTAATAGTCTAGCTTATTATCGAGTTGGATATTATACAACTGACTAATGTAATTAATTTAAAAATAAAATTAATACAATTTGTAATGATAATTCTTTCCTTTGACATTGGAATAAAGAACTTAGCTTATTGTATGATAGACACAGAAGATAATTGTATTTTAGATTGGAATATATTAGATTGTTCCGGGACAAATGAAACTTTAAGAGTTATTGAAGAATTAGATCAACTAGAATATCTTTGTGAAGCTGATATAATTCTTCTTGAAAAACAGCCATCATTTAATCCAAAGATGAGAAATATTTCAACAGCTATTTATGTATATTTTATACTTCGTATTCAACATGAACAACAAAGACTGGCAAAAATACAAATGTACGCAGCAAAATATAAATTAAAGTGCTGTGATATCACAATTCAACATAAATCTAAAGATAAGTATCGTCAAAATAAAAATTTAGGCGTAGTTCATACACGTCATTTACTTAAAACTCATCAAGATTTTTTTGAAAAACATAAAAAGAAAGATGACCTCGCAGATTGTTATCTTCAGGCAATGAGTTATATTAAATTCTTTATGAAATAAATTTTTTAATGTATTCAAATGTACAAAATACAGATACATGATATGGTATACTACGAATAAGATATATTCCCATTCCGCGATAATAATCTATTGGTTTTAATTTAAATGAATCTCCATTTCTTATTTTAGCTCTAATAGTATCTATAGGATAAAATATACAGGTAGCTACTGTTTTTGAAATAGACGTATTTAAGAATGTATTAAATGTATTATTTTCAGTTTTATCTTTAAGATATTCATAGACTGGTATTTGAACAGTAAAATTAAGATTTACTATATAAGTTGGAATAAGACCCCTGTAGCACTTAGAAATGGTCATATTTTTTATTTCTTTATTAGTTTGAGTTCTTTGTCTAAGAACCCAAAAAGGTGTACTAAATGTACTAGCTGTACAACATGAGATATATGCCGCAATTGGTTTTGGTACTTCAGTTTCTTTAAACTTTTTATAAGTTGGAAAATAAATAGCCCAAAATGAAGGTACAGCTATAATTCCATAATTTAATCCTCGATATAAATTACTTACTGTGTAATTAATTGGTTTATTAAGTTGATAGTTAACCCTTATTGTATCTAAAGGATTACAAATAAAAGTAGAAACTATTCCTGCTCCAAGTGCCGGTAAGACTTCTTCCATATATATTTTATATGTTTTATATATTTTATATATTTTATCTTTTTAAATACATAAAATATAAAATATGAAATGGGATAATTTGCCTACTGAAATACATTCTTTAATATTTTATTATAGAAAAATAATAATTTGTGGAAATTTAGCAGCAGATAGAATAATTTCTAGATGGAAATGTTACAAAACTCGGGTGCTAATTGGTAGATTTAAGATGTTAATGTATTTAAAAGACTTTAGAATGTTTAATCCAACTTTGAAACAATTTTTATTAAGATCGAAGTTATAATTAATTATTTTTGATAAATGTATTCATAAATCAATGAAGCTACTCTTGCGTTTTTAAAGTTACCATATGTATGATCTTGTAGAAGATAAAGCATTTCATCTATCTTTGAAAAATCATCTTTAGTTATATTTAACATTGTAGGTTTAAAATTAGAAGGAATAAATGATTCCATTTCTTTTAAATTATTTTTTCTTAAAGGAGTTATTTTAGATTTAGAAACTATCGTAAAATATATACTTAACAGTAATTGGGTAAAAATATCCTGACAGAATTGATCTGAGAAACCTCTTTTACAACGTTTAATTATCGTATTTTGAATACCGGTATTTACATCACTGGATGACATTACTTGTTTAAACATCTGCTGTCTCATTTTATCTAATAATTCTTGATTTTTCCCGAATGTCATAGTTCCGTACTGGTCTGATATATAAAAACTTTGGGGACCTTGTAGCGTCTTTGAAATGTTTATACATCTAGTATTATAATAGTTGACTAATATAGATCTTAATCCTTCGGAAATAGGAGTATTTCTAGCTTCTCCGGTCGCCCATAGTCTTAATGTCCCATCATTGTATATTCCATAATGATATGAATAATCATTTGGTCTTTGCGCTAATGGTTTATATCTTATAGTTGAATGGGATCCCCATGGATAATAATTACAATGTATAACCCACGCTCCGTCTCCCCACGCAACCGGTTCATCTGGTGTAGTTTCTCCGAACTTTGTTACTCTTTTCATAGGATTCTTTTTCTTTTTAGCGCATCTTGACTTAATCTGGGATTTTGTTAACTTTTGTACGAGTTTCGGTGTTTTTGAGTCTACTTTTTTACTTGGTCGACAATAAGCTATCTTTTCTTTTGTCTTACGACCACAAGGTTTTCTTTTTGGCCAAGCACATGCATCTACCCATTTTTCTTTATACCAACGAGATAAATCTGTTTTACCTTTAGATCCGCGATATTTACCTCCTTTTGCTTTATATTCTCTTACAAGTCTTCCCGAGTCATAAGCTCCCCATCTACGTCCCTTAATTGATCTTTTAATTTTAGCCTTAACAGATGCATATAATTTCTTATTAACTACATTGTCTGGTATCTTAGAGCCCCCTGTTTTATTTTTCTTACCGAAAGCATTTCCAGTAGCATATTCTTCTTGGAGCCAATAAAGGGCCCTGTTATACCACCCGGGTTCGTCAAAATCTCCATAATATCCTAGTTTATTAAGAAGCACTTCTATGTTATCTTTAGAAGCTGTTAAAATTGGCATAATTGGTCCGTATGTCACTCCACCATAATCCGGGTCCATATCTACAAATTCATCAATGATGTGTTCTATACATAAGTACCAAAGTTCATTGTTATCAAAATCGGCCGCAGTTAAGATGTCAGCGGCGTAAAAAAGCCATCTTGAGGTTTCACGAGTAGCGGGGTCCAAGATAAGCCAGGGTTCTCCATATGCAGATGTCATTTGTTCAGTTGCATATTCTGGACTTTCATATTCTGCATTCATTTTCCAAAGAAGTTGTTTTAAATATCTTTTAGTCATCATATTTTGTGGGTTAGCTCTAGTTCTTTTACCTCTTTGTATTCTTTGTATATCTGAGGCGGATACGTCGCGTTGAATTAAATCTTGTATATCACCGGGTAAGACATCCATTGATGTTTCTTCAAATGGAATTATTGCTCCAAAAGACAATTTCTTACTACCCGTTATTCCTTTGGGAAACTTACCAGTTCTGTTGTAAACACCTAGTCTACGCTTGTAGTCTGCAAGACTAGCTTTTAAAGTAGGTTTATTCCAAAGTATGTACATGCTAAGATATCCAGGTTTCATTGGATCTCCCGTTTTAAGATCTTTTTTATGACGAGAGATGTATCGTTCTCTGCGCTCTCGATCTTTATGAATAGTAAAATCGGACATTCCTTGAGCTCCAAACTTCCGAGTATATATTTTACCATTTTTTTCAAATGTGATTTCATACTTCTTTTTACCTCCTTTTAGTTTCTTAAAACCTGTTACTTTTATCATTTAAATAATAAGAAACATTTTAAAATAATTAAATTAAAGATACTGTCTATAAATTAAAAATGCACGAACAAGGGATTAATTCTTACATGCTTCCATTTTTACTAATGAACAATTTTTCAGTTTATCAGTATTTAATGTTATTGACTATGTATATTATAAGATACATAGATATTGAAGATATTATTAAATACATTAAATGTGATAAATACAATAGTATTATCTTAGAAGGTAAAAGGATAAAAGCAGAATATAAAACATTTTATACTGATCTATTTTCAACAAGATTTAATGCTATTTGGGACTACATAAAAGAAGAAAAAATAAAAGGTGTCTATAGTATTAAAGAGATATCTACATTTGATTATAAGTATTATCAAGATTCAGAAGACAGAGAAACCATTGAATCTAGTGTATTTATTGTAGATCAACGTAAAGAGTTTAATCTAACAAAAGACATCAAATGTAAAGTAAGATTCTACACAGATCGTGGAAACTGTGAAAATACTAAAAAAACGTCTGAAACCGAAACAATTGTGATAGAAATATTCAGTTCTAAAAAAACTATATCGCAGTTGGAATATTTTATAGATAATATCAAGAATACCTTCGAGACTAAACTCAATAATTATAGAAAAAATAAGAAGTTCATTTATATGCTTTTTGAAAATAAAAGTGAAAGATGTAGAGATTTTAATTGGAAAGAATATGAGTTTTTATCAAAGAGAACTTTTGATAATCTTTTTTTTAATAAAAAAGATGAATTAATTAATTTAATTAATTTTTTCAATACAAGTAGGTGTAATTATGAAAAAAATGGAAATGCTCATACTCTTGGTATTGCGCTCTCTGGGCCACCTGGAACTGGTAAAACCTCTATTGTTAAAAGTATAGCAAATTATTTAAATAGACACTTAGTAATTATTCCTCTCAATAAAATTAAAACAGTTGAAGACTTGTATGAGTTTTATTTTGAAAATACATATACAAATAATAATAAAAATGGCAGTATTAAGTTTGAGAATAAAATAATTCTTTTTGAAGATATTGATTGTATGGATGACATCGTTAAAAAGAGAAAAGTATGTGTAGATTCTGACGATTCTGAAGACGAAACATGTAAAGTAAGCAAAAATAAAATTAAAAATCTTATAAAAAATTCATACAATGAAAAAAATATTACTCTTTCAGATATATTAAATATAATAGACGGAGTGAATGAAACCCCTGGTAGAATACTTATCGTATCAAGTAATCATTATGAAAAACTTGATCCAGCTCTAATAAGACCCGGTAGAATTGATTATCATCTTAAATTAGAAAACGCAGATACTCAGACTATAGCAGACATCATTTATTATTACTACAATTGTGTTATAGATCATAATGATTTTAAACACATAGATAGAAAATATAGTCCTGCAGAATTAATTAACTTTACACATACTTCCAAAAACTTTGACACTTTTAAAAATAAAATTAATTATAGTCTTTAACTATAGAAGTTTCTAAATTAAAACACATTTAGTATTATAATATAAAATAATTTTAATTTATATTAAAGAAGACCCTCTTTTTCCATAGACTTGATTAAACGAGTTACTCCAATACCCGTTCCTACACGAGGAATAAAATTTAATTCAAAATATTCCTTTAGTTCAGCCTCTACACGACCTTCTCCAAATAGTTGAATTAATTTCTTTCGGTAGTCGCCATTCATAATAGTCTCGAAACGGTTTCTCATGATATTTACATCGCATTCTCTTTCAGCCGAACCAAATGTTTCCATACCCGAAAGAATTACATCTACTTTCTTACCAGTATCATTTTCTATATTTCTTTTCATATTCCAAAATGGCGATGTAAATTCTGGAAAATTTTTAATGAATGCAACTGGAGACTTATCGGTATACAACTTTTCCTCGTGTTCGTGCTCTAATTCGGTTACGCCAAATTCTTCTGCGATTGCTGTATAATCATTCTCATAAAAATTACATGTATATCCTAGATGTCTTAGTAAATCTTTTTGAATATTTACTAGATCATCCATATCTCCCTTACATTCAAACTCAAACATTGGAAATATTAAATCATGTCGTCCTGGGACGGGATTAGGTTCGCTTCTATAAGAAGTTGAAACTGAAAAATAACCAGGAACATTCGGATTTTTAAGTATTTCGTATTCTAACCACATCTGTGAAGTTTGTGGCAATGGCCATAATTTTCCAGCATAATCAAAAGTTTTTAAATTAAAAGGATCTTCGCATGCTGCGAGAATTGATAGCCTATTTTGTGCATGTACTTCGATAAAACCTAAATTTCTAAAAAAGTCTCTTAGTTTATTCACAACTTTATTGAATTTTTTACTATCAATTATCAATGAGCTATCATAAGTCTTTAACATTTTTAAAATTATAATATATAAATTTTTGTAAAATTAAACACGATTTTATATATTATTAAATATATTTAAATAATTTTTAAGAATCTTTGAAAAGAGATTTAATTTCTTCATTAGGATAAATGTATCCAAAATCTGGCTGATCTTCGTGACCTTCTTTTAAAAGTGTATAATCACCGGTATTTGTACATAAATTATAAATATTGAAATTATCATTAATATCAAACTTATCTGTTCTAGAAGAAAGATTTACAGAAATACTTCCTTCTACCCCACTTATAATTCTATGAAATATCCCCGCTGGCCACACGACCATAGCTGGACCATCATAATACAATTTATCATTTTTATAAACTTTATCCGGAGTTACGATGAATGACGCCTTTGTTTTAGTTTTTGGATCAAATATATCAATGTATCTAGTACCTTGTAAAACTAAAAGATTATCATCTTGACCTGGATGCATGTACCACGGTCGTTTAACAGGTACTGATCCAATATCTGGATCTTCAATTGGTCCGGGTGATATAGAATTAGGTCCATGAATAACGCGGTCTATTCCACTAATCTTTGGTATATCAGATGGTACCATTTCATCAAATTTAACACCTTTTGTTCTTCTTAACATTCTAAGCGGAATAATTCTATACATTTTAATTTATTATAATTATTTTTTTTTAAATTGTTTTATCTAAAACGATACTATATCTAACTTCCAAATGTCTACATGATTTTTAATTAAAGTTGTTTTATTAAAATCCTTTAATATGTCATCAATTGTATCTAAATAATTTAAAATATATGGTTCTCCTAACAACATCATACCCGAGGGTTTGTATTCGGTTGATATATCTACAATTACTACATTTTTTCTAGCTATTCTCATGGCGTTTTTAATTATTTTTCTATGGGCTGTATTTGGCATTTCATGAAAAGCAAACATACACGATACTATATCATATTCTTTATCTTTTCCAAATGTTTCGGCGTTTCCAAATAGATAATTACTTCCCGGGTTATATATTTTAGCAAATCTTAGCATCTCTAGAGATGTATCTATACCTAAAGTACCTGGTTTAGTTGAAAATCCTGTACCACAGCATAAATCTACAATATCTCCCTCAAGATCATCATAAATTTGTTTTCTAATATTTACAGAGTTATAAGCTTTATCGTCTATCAATTTAGTTATAAATGGAGATACAGCCGCATGAATGTTTCCAAGAGACCCCGTATTGCCCATATTATGAATTCTATTATCATAGTAATAGGGTACAAATAATAAAATAACTGAATTTAACCAAAGCATATATTAATTAATTTATTAATTTACTATTTTTTTAAATTATAAAAATTTATTTATATTTTTAGGACATAGATAAGAGTCTTTGCATATTTTCCTTGTATTTCCCAATTCATTAGCAGTATGATCTATACCCTTTATAACATTAGCTTTTCTGTCTTTTTGTGTGTCGGGTTTCTTTAATTTATTCATAAAATTAACAAAAATCTTGTTAGCACAATAAGTTCGAATGTCTTTACAAGTTATATTACTTTGAACTTTTTCTCTTAAGAATATATTTAAATCAGAAGATGTAATACTTTTATCAGGTTCATAATAAAATAAATTAGGACCGCGTATAGTCATTACACGTTTTATAAAAGAAATGCTTTTAGGATCTGTTATATATTTTATATGAGCTATTCCTTTTTTACCTATAAATGTTAATACGTTGTTTTTATGATGTTTTTTAAGAAGAGTGGTTATTCCATAAGATCCATTTTCTTTTTTATAATTTTCATTTCCAACACGTATATTAAGATCTTCCATTAATTTAATTACATTTGCTATTACACAGTCTTTTGAAAGATTACATTTATTCATGTAATGTTTAATTACTCTAGAATATTTATTATAATCAAAGGTTTTAAGTTTATTAAACTTCATAGCTTTAGATTTTTCTACAAAGTCTTTATGATAAATATATTGTTTTCTACCTTTTGTATCATAACCAGTTGCTTGAACTTTACTATCTTTATTTTTATCTATTTTAACACCTGTCCACATTGGAGGGATTGCTAATTTTTTAATTCTTTCTGCATCATCTTGTGTATTATTTTTATAAACAAATTTTCCTTTTATTTTATGTCTAGTTATGTATGACATTTATTAATACATTTACAAATTATATTTGAATATAAAGCTTAAAAATATTAAAAAATAAATGAAAATTTCTCATTATACTCTTGGTGTTATTTTTTCATTAATTATCACTAATTATATTAAAATCAGAGAAAGAGATGAATGTTTAGGAGTTGGGCCAGGAGGAATTTCTGGTTTTTGGTACTCATTAAGTACTCTTAAGAAAATGGACTACACCGGTGAATACGTATGTGCGTCATCGGGGTGTTTGTCTATAGTTTCAAAAGATCTTTCAGTAAATGATGTATATCATTTAGCAAAAAACCACGATAATTTTAGCTATACAAAAAATACCTTTATACATTCAATTGTTAAAAAAATTATTAAAGTTCCTGATGTAACAATTTTAACAATGGATACATTTGGTACTTGTCATTTTAGAAAACCAAGAAATAAGAGAGAACTCGAAACACTATTGATAGTTACAACC
>Ga0160422_10001657_pt1 | contig 13881 bp, 8 predicted proteins | sample Fk160mmetaG_FD_108192 | JGI IMG/M metagenome (GOLD analysis project Ga0160422, IMG submission 108192) | Marine microbial communities from the Central Pacific Ocean - Fk160115 60m metaG | ecosystem: Environmental > Aquatic > Marine > Oceanic > Photic zone | place: The Central Pacific Ocean...
ATAAATTACTGGGTCATCATCAGGCCAAGAATAGCTAAATGATCGACATCCTTCGGCTTTAAGTTGCTCCCATACCGTCCTGCTCGCTTGGGGTGCTGCGAAATCGCGATCGGCTAATTTGTCTTTTCTTAAGCGCGGCGCCGGGGGTAAAGCCTCGGTCAACGCCACCTCTGCGTTTGCACTGACTATTCCGCTGCCTCTGACTAAAGTGGTGTTCGCTCTGGTGGAGTCAATCATGTCGGTTTTGACGTCGAATAGTTCTTCGTCATAGAGCGGCGAGGTTATTCGACAGTTTGCGTATCCTTTGTCGAGCCAATCCTTGCCCCAGAGTTCTACCAACGGATGCACAAGATACGCAGATATGGTGACCCCTGGTACCAAACCTCCTTCAAACCCATATTCCTGTGCGAGCTCATCACTATGGATTCTATTCTCGGAGTCTGGAGCGGTATTCAGCGCAGTTGCAGACCATGTTTTCATAGGCTTTTTATCGATGATTTTTGTTAACTATAGGTATTTTCATTCGATCAATAAACTTTGCAACAGTGTCGTAGCTATCATCATGACTATAGACGCGTGGCCAAAAGCCCTGCGTAATGCAAAATGGCTCGGCAACCCGCCATAAACCAAGTAGCTGGGTCTCTGGCCAGGGATTTTTGGTAACCTAAGGGGCTAGGCAATAATTCACACGTACATCGACGCGACGGTGTCAACTTGGGGAGAGCACTATGAGAGCAGCCATCATGCGTGATGCCAAAATCGTTGTTGACGAAATGGCCATGCCAGTCCCCAGTGAGCATGAGGTGCTGGTCAAAACCTTAGCTTGTGGCATCTGCGGCTCAGACTTGCATGCTTTAAAACACGGTCACGATATGGTGCAGACGTCGTTGGAAACCGGCGGCTCCTTTGTGATGGATCTGTCCAAAGACATCGTTATGGGTCACGAGTTTTGCGCCGAAGTTCTCGATTACGGCCCCAACACCAACCGCACCCTAAAGCCAGGCACTCGGGTTTGCTCCTTCCCCACCACTGTGCACAACGGCAGCTTAGCGACAGTGGGTTATTCCAACCTAGTGCCGGGTGGTTATTCTGAAAATATGGTACTCACCGAATCCATGCTGCTGGCCGTGCCCAATGGATTGCCTACTGCCCACGCAGCGCTTACCGAACCCATGGCCGTCGGCCTCCACGCGGTGAGAATGGCAAAGCTTAACAAGGGCGAGGTGCCCCTGGTGATTGGCTGTGGCCCAGTAGGTTTGGCTGTAATTGCTGCGCTGAAGCAGACCGGCGTGGGGCCAATCATCGGGGTGGATTACAGTGCCAAACGCCGCGAGTTGGCCGAACTGATGGGAGCGGACGAGATCATTGACCCTAGCAAAACGTCTCCTTATGAATATTGGCAGGACATTGCTAAGTACGATGCTAATGGCAATCTGCTGCCCATCGAACCGTTCTCTGGCCAAAGCTTCCGTGAGGGTGTCTTTTTTGAATGTGTTGGGGTGCCGGGCGTGATCGATCAAATCATGGCAGGCGCGCCATCGAAGGGTCGTATCGTCGTGGTTGGCGTCTGTATGGAAACAGATCAGATTCGCCCGCTCACCGCGATCAACAAAGAATTAAACCTGCAGTTTGTCTTGGGTTATCAGCCGGACGAATTTGCAGAAACCCTGCATAACATTGGCGAAGGGCATATGGATGTCGCGCCGCTGATTACCAGCACCGTCGGGCTCAACGGCGTGGCGCAGGCATTTGAGGAACTGGCAGATCCCGAACGCCACGCTAAAATTCTGGTTGATCCAACCCTGCCTGCTTAGCGCTAGCCGAACCCGCCCGCCTAAGGCAAGTATGGAAGTGCAGATCGATTACCGTATTCAACACAGCGACGACGGCTACCAGTCGTTGTTGCTGGCAACCCGGCAAACCTGGACACACTTTGGCCGGCCGGACAACAGCCCGACTCCATTAAGAGGAACTCGTGCGTATTAGTGGTGAAGTGCAGAGAGGTTTCGAGCCTGTGCGCGAACTCTTTCAACGGTCCTTGTCGGACTCTCGGGACAAAAACACCCAACTTTGTGTCTATGTCGGAGAAGAACGGGTTGTGGACCTGTGGGCCAGTGCTGCCAAAGACGATTTCTCGCCAGATTCCTTGATCAATGTGTTCAGCAGCGGTAAGAGCCTCGAATCAATATTGATGGCCATGCTGGTCGACCAACAGCTGCTCGATTTCAGCGAGCCCGTGGCCGTCTATTGGCCGGAGTTTACGGGCGATGGCAAAGACGCGCTGACGGTGGCAGATGTGATGCGTCATGAAGCTGGGCTTGCGCAGTTGTCTGTCAACCTGTCGGCAAAACATTTAACAACTTCGGCACTGAAAGAAAATAGCGTCGGTACCATATTAGAGCAGCTCCCTTTGCGTTTTCCTGAAGGCGATTCGCCGCGGGAGTACCACGCGCTCACGCGGGGCTGGATCGCTAACGAGATATTCCGACGCGTAGAACCCGCTAAACGCACCATGGGCGAGTTTCTTCGAGAGCAAATAAGCGAGCCGTTGGGTATTGATCTGTATTTCGATATCAACGTCGACGAGACCAGCAGACTGTGTCGGGTCCAACCCCGCAGCTTGATGTCCCAGTTATTGGACAGTTTCTCGCCGGGTTCACAGGCGCGTGCTATTGGGCTAACACCAATGGAGATGCTCAGAAGAAGTCGTGAACTTATAGCGGTGTTCTCAGGTGTTTCGCGCTCACCATTAACGCCGCCGCTGGAGGGCATTGCGAAGGAACGGTTTGGGATTTTTGATTCGCCTGCCTATCTGCAGGCGCAGACGCCCTCCGCGGGTGCCAAATGTTCAGCGCGCGGGCTGGCTAAGCTGGCTGCAGCCATGGCCAACGGCGGGCGGATCGAAGGTCGAACTGTGCTCGGTCAAACCGGCCACGACGCGTTGCATGGCGCACCAGTCGAGCGCTCTATGACGATTTTGAATACCACCTTCACCCAGGCAGGCGTAGCACTGTTTAAAGAATCGGATGCGGCGAAAGGCAGATTCGAGGCACACTTTAACAAAGGTCGCGGCGGGTATTATGGTTGGATGGGATTGGGTGGGTCGGTGTTTCAGTGGCACCCCGAGGAGCGAATCGGATTCGCTTACGTGCCGACGGCGCTGAATCCTATCGATCTGTTCAACGAACGCGGTAAATCGTATCAAAAAGTGGTGCTCGACTGCGTAGCGGCCAAATCTTAAGCGATGAGGTTGATTTGCAACCCGACATGAGCCTCTGTGAGCATGGAGGCGTGAAGCATTTGCAGGCCACTTAGAACTCCAAAACCTGCGACTCCTGGGGCGCGCTAAATACACTCGTTTTGCAGGCATTCTCACCGGCAAAACTTCAAACAAAAGCGTTATCGGACACGCCCCGAGCCGGGGTTCTGTCGCCCCTGGCAGTTGTTGGACACCCGCTTTATCTGGTTCGATGTCTGCAGCCCACGCCCACGGTTGAAGACCACTGATAAGCTGGCACTCATCCAATTTTCTAATCGATTAGTCTCATAACTTATTGAAGTTTATTTCGCTTATCCTCTTGCGCGAAACTTACGCCTACCGCCACTTATGTCGCTAGCGCTGCTCGATGCGAATCTCACCCGAAACCCCGAAAAACTCGGCTCCATGCGGGTCAATACCCGCGTGAATTAACCGATATTCGCCAGATGCCACTTCGGTTGGTATGTGCCAACTCAGCGTCGCAACCATGGCGCCATTTTCAGAACGCCAACGCACTTTAGTGCTCCAATCACTGTCGGTTGCTACTGTTTTCCAGCCGCTATTGGTCTTGTGCTCTACCCGCAGATAATTGATGTAGGTTCTGAAAGCATCCGTTGGATGACTCGACCAGAACTCCGCTGCAACGGTTTCGCCGCCAGAATACTCGGGTTTATGTCCGCGATGTTTCGAATATAAATCGCCGTAGTTGACGCGCTCTGGAATTTCTCGATTTTCCCTACCAGGCAACGAAGTTGCGAAAGACTTGCCGCGCCAATCATCGTAAACCGTCTTTGAGGTAGTTTGGCTGCCCGCTTTGATGCCACTGGCAAGGCCGTTCGCAATTTGCTGATACGCGGGCAGCGTCCAGCGGCCGTGCAGGGTATGCCCGCCCTCGTATTGTTGGACTAGGTATTCCTCAGGGGTAGTGACATACCCCGCGTAGCCGTTGGCGTAACCCGCGATAACAATATGAGTTGCTAATTCTCCCAACTCTTGCATAACCGCTGTTTTTAGGCGTCGCCCCGCCATGGTTGTCACTTCAGCGGGCAACGCCAGTATCGCCAATTGCCCCACGAGCGCCAAAGTCACCGACCGAATTTGCGATTGCAGCGGTGGCTCGCCACTGCCCGTCTCAAAAAGAATCGGCTTAGGAGATTGGCAACTTCGAACGCGCTCTGTCCATCTCGGCGCATCGGCTAACCATCTAATTAAAAAGTCCAGTACAAAACTTTGTTCGGTCATCCCCTCTCGAAACAAAAAATGCCCGCCGCCATCCTCGGTTGACCCTCCGGCAAACGAATAGCCATAGGCGGAGGGACAGGTCGTTTGCTCTCCGGCTTTTGTGAACCTCGGGTCTATTTGATAGTCGCGCAGGTCGACATAAATCTGACGCGTTTTAATTGGACCTGCAAGCGGCTCACTAGCGTTCGCATACGCCGCTAAAGCAGCCTGTAACTGGCGTTCGCCCATGATCTTTGTGGTTTCGAAATCCGTCTTACCGGGCCCAGTATTATCGAGGTTTGTGTTCGGTGTCACGTCTCCGGCATCTGCCTGAGCAAACGCCGCTACAAAGCCGTTTTTCTCTGTGTAACGATTGCCGCGCAATTGTTCCATTCGCCATGACGCATAGCCCTTATGGTCACCCGAAACCAAGCGGTTATAAAAATTCATAGCGGTAGGGTGAAGTGCGTACCAATTGAGCGCGCCGATAGCGCCAGAGTTACCGACAAACTTTAGCAGGGTCATCTCGGTTGGCGTATTTGCGGCGTACTGGTCTCGTTCCCTCTGTGGATTTTCAAGATAGGCGGTCATGGACCTGTTGGCACCCGCATTCGCAATGCGTTTCTTTGCGAGATAGATATTGCCTGGCTGAAGGTCTTCGTGTGCCTCGACAATCGAGCTCGTAATTCCGCTCACAATCGCCTCGAAGTACTCTGGGTAAAACCCCCCATCAAAACCATTATCGAGGCGCGAATGCCAATATCCGCCGGGGCCTGCATGAGTATGGGTAGCACTGAGAATGACATTCTTTATCGTGTAGGCATCGCCGTATCGATCTCGTAATCGGTCGATAACGGCTAAAGTTATGTGGTGTTCGATACTGCCTAAGTCAGCGCTGACGAATACCAGCCGCTTGGCGGGATCCTCGGCCTGCGCGACCACAAACGCACGGGAGCGCTGCCTAATATGCAGCCCTTCTGTCACCTGATCCGCACGACCAAAACCCCACATCTGCATACCGTGCAGCGGTCCTGTTATATCAGCGAGACCGCGACCAACAAGATAGGGCGTTGCCGCATCAAGCGCACATACTGGCGAAGCGAGCAGGATCAAAAGTAAAAACGGTAATTTTCTGCATCGAGATTTCATGCTGCTGGAACACCCTTCAGTACGCTGGTAAGACATGCGTACGCTGCATCTGCACCAATACTCGCTCAATGATATCGGGCCAAGACGAGCGCAACCGCTGTTGATTTTACACGCTAACGGCGCTTGGAAACTTCATCCGTGGGCAAGGCTCTGGCCGATTCACAATAGTCGTAGCAAATTGCTTTTCCATCTTCGGCCTTTTCTGCGACACTCACCTGTCTTGGTAGTAAAACTCGGGAGACTCACAGTGGATCTTTGGAGTTGGTTTGACAGCAATGAGGGGGTTTTGAGTGGCATTGCTGCGGCCTTGGTTATTTTTGGTGCGCTAATAACAGTCGGCCGGAGCTTTTTGTTCCGCTTATTCCGGCCTGATGATAAACAAACACACCTCTCGCTGACACAGTTAAGTTCCCCCTCACCCCATCCGATCCAATTCGCCGACTCGGACGGCGTGAACATCGCTTACAACGTTCAGGGGAAGACAGATCCCACGCTTCTGGTTTCACCCGGAATAATTTCAAACCTTCACGTCTCTGCAAATCTGCCGCCAATAAAAAACACCATGGAGGCACTGGGGAAATTCGCTCGGGTAATAAATTTTGATAAGCGGGGCCAGGGACTGTCAGACCCTATATCAGCTGTGGCCACCCTTCCCGAGCGGGTAAAAGACATTCAAGCCGTCGCTGACTCGACCCAGAGCGAGAAATTTTTTCTCATGGGCATATCAGAAGGCGGTCCAATGAGCATTAAATTTGCCGAGGAGAATCCCCATAGGGTGCGTGGTTTAATACTATTCGGCACAACGGCAAAATTTATCCGTTCTGAAGATTATCCAATCGGCATTTCTGAAAGATCCCTTAACGTCACCGGTGAAAATTGGGGTCAAGGAAGCGCGCGCGACATTCTGTTCCCAAGCATATCCCGAGAGGTGATGGATGACGCCACCTACAAAGGGTTTGAGAAACTTCTAGCGGATAAGAGGTCTATTATTCAGATCGTTGAATACATGAAAACGCTGGACGTAAGAGCTCTATTACCCAACCTGCGCTGTCCAACTCTGGTCGTTCACTTTGCCGGCGATCTGGCCGTTCCATCCCGCATGGGACGCTACCTGGCAGACCATATTCCAAATGCGGAATTTTTAGAAATCGCGGGTGTCGACCACTGTGATCTTGCCAATGCGCCCGAAGCGATTGAAACCATCAGACAGTTCATGAGCCGCTGATTACCCGAAACTATGTGGCATAGCTCGAGGAACCCAGCGACCAGTTCGACGACATTAGCCTGAGCATAGCGGACAGATCAGGCCAGGGGTGACCATTGTTTTTGCGAGTGTGAAATCCGCTATCGCGACGTTGGGGATGGAGCCTGACATCAAATTTTGGCGGACTTGTAACCAGCCAGTAAAGCGACAGCAACATTGACCGAGTTCGGTCGCTCTATTGAGACCTAATTGTTTATCAGTAGAGTGTCGGCCGCCTGCCGAATGAACGAAAAACCGCCGCAGTGATCATCTGCAATTTGCAGATACATAACTGCGCCTACCCCGAGCAAACTCGAGGTGACAGATGCGGAAACATGCGTTGGCTCAATTCGCATCTGGCGTCCGAATCCAGCGTATCGTCATCGATCAATTCGGCCAAAATGGTGTCGAAATTAACCAATTCGTTAGACATTCTCACACCGCCATAGTCTGCTTCATCAAAGATTATCTGACGTTCCTCGGATTCAGCGTTGCTCCAGGATTGCCAAAGCGTCAGATCACCATCACGGCCTTTAGCAGGATTACCGGTATGTGCAAATTCAGCCCAATAGCTCATCATGCTATCGGATAGATTTCTAGCAGCCTGTTGGTCAGCGAGCACTAGGGCGGTCTCTAGTAAATCTAAATTGCCAAAGACGAACGGCAGTTCCAGCGCATGGGCGCCGCCCAGCAGGTCCCGCAGATTCAGCGTTAACAAGTTACGCAAATTACCCCAATCAAAGCGGTAGGCATACACATCAGGCTGCTGCGATTCTTTCAACACAGCAGCGATTTCGTCTACGCCGAGTGCTTTCCAGTAAAGCGATCCATATTTAACCGATTGAAAATAATCGTCCTTATTTTTCACCATAACGGGAAACCCAAACATTCTATGCGTAAACCAGGGGTTCGAGAGGGTGAATAGTTTCGTTTCGTGTTTATTACTGCCAAGAATTATCGGTGTGGCGTTGAATTTTTCCGAGTCCGACAACACCTCTAATACATCGGTATTGTTCGGTAGCACATAGCCATCGGCCAGCAAATTGAGCGGAATCTCATCCATATAACTCCAAAGAATGAAGGGGGCCGGCGCAGTTTGCTCGATCTCGCTGTCAGGCTCTGCGTCCTGACTAGGTTTTAGCGGTTCGAAGAACTTCTCTACCGCCGAGCTGCGCAAAAAATTCGCGACTTCCTTGGAGCTCATCTCGTTTTGAATCGCCGTACTCTCCTCCGGATTCGTGGCTCTGCCATGGAGCTGCAGCAGTCGATTCATCTCCTCTCTGCCACTGCGAGGCAATCCACCATCAGCTACATAGCTTTCCGCACTGTCCATATCCACTAATCGAAGACCGCCGCTTTGCGCTATCGCCTTGTGATAAAGACCAGCGGCCAGCGGCGAAACGACCATGGACATCACATTCCAACCTCCAGCCGATTCGCCGAAAATTGTTACGTTGCCAGGATCGCCTCCGAACGCGCTGATGTTTGTCTGCACCCACTCTAAGGCTGCAATAATGTCCAGAGTTCCATAATTTCCAGAATTATCCTTTGCCGCCATGGGCTCAGTTGCAGCTACTTTTAACGCTGGATGAGAAAACCAGCCTAAAGTGCCCAGCCGGTAGTTAATCGATACCAGCACAACGTCATGGTTAGCCGCGAACCGACGGCCATCGTATAAGCCTCCCGCGTCGGCACTACCGAAAACGTTGCCTCCGCCATGTATAAAGAACATTACGGGCTTCGCCGCGGATTCTGAGTCTGCACTCCAAACATTTAAATACAGACAATCTTCGTTACCCGATGCGCCCAGCATTCCCTGAGGACATTCATCACCAAACTTGATCGCAGGTTTTGGCGTATCCCATGGCTCTACCGCTCGAGGCGCACGCCAGCGCAGATCTCCGGTCGGTGGCTTCGCATAGGGAATCCCTAGCCATACATTCACACCGTCATCGATAAAACCTACTACGGGACCCGACTGCGTATCTGTTAAGGTCTCCTGCGAAATCTCCGGGATTAGCGCATCGCCTCCAAAGCGGCTGAGGTACCAAAATACAGTCAGCGCAGGAATGAGCAAAATTCCTAGAAGCCCAAAAATAACCCTTTTCATCTATCGCTCCTGGCTTCTAATTCTGCCTCTGGGATTCGCGTAACCGCTCTATGATACAAGGCTGTAAACAACCTCAGGAGAACAGTGGCAACAAGGCGTGATCAACAAACAGCCTACGAAACCTGCCGCTCTTGTCCCTTCCAGAAGGGTTTACGCAGTTCCACCTTAAGAATCTTGCCAGAGGGGTTGCGCGGTATTTCCGCCATCCAGTCCACAGAGGTTGGACACTTGTAGCCCGCCAGTAATTTACGGCAGTGCTCGATTACCGACTGTTCATCCAGACTCTCGTCAGTCCGGGTCACAATGGCTTTCACAGTTTCGCCCCAGCGCTCACTGGGCACGCCGATAACAGCAGCATCGGCGACGAGCGGATGACGCATGAGCACGTTTTCAATTTCAGCCGGATAAATGTTTTCGCCGCCGCTAATAATCATATCTTTTACGCGATCGTGGATGTACAGATATCCGTCGCGGAGATAACCCGCATCGCCTGTATGAAACCAGTTGTCGGTGAAGCTCTCGCTGGTCGCCTCCTGATTGCGCCAATAACGCTTCATAACCTGGGGCCCAGTGACGCAAATCTCGCCGACTTCGCCCTCGGGCATTTCCGCACCGGTCTCTTTGTCGAGAATCTTAATACTGTGCGTTGCGATAGCCTTTCCACACGACCGCAGTAAGTGAGCACGCGGACCACCGGGATCATGGTCAGCCGGTTCGAGCACGCTAATCGCGCCTGTGGTTTCCGTTAACCCGTAAGCCTGCACAAATTCAGCGCCAAACGTCTGCATGGCATCGACCAAAACAGCTTCGGTGATCGGCGATGCGCCATATACTATGCACTGCAACGAAGAAAAATCGGTGGTTCGACAGCCTTCTGTAGCAAGCAAAAACTGCAATACTGCCGGCACGAAGAGACTGTGCGTTACACCAAACTCGGGAATCAACCGCAGGATCGCGGGCAGGTCGACATCGCGGAGAAGGATGGAACGAGCGCCATTAAAGAGTCCCACCACTCCCCACCCGCTGCCGGATATGTGAAACAGCGGCATGCACACTAAATTAACCGAATCCTGCGTCATCTTAATGGCGGCAAGAGAATCGCTTAAGCAATGCATGAAATTGGAATGAGTGAGTTCTACCCCCTTGGGCAAACCCGTAGTGCCCGAGGTGTATAATTGATAACAGGTGTCTTCTGGTGCGATCGGTACATGCGGGTCGTTGTCAGCATGTCCGACTAACCATTGATCGAAAGTCGGATATCCGGTTGCGCCAGGGTCGCCCAGTACAATGATGGTTTTGATAGAGGTCAGCTGCATTTCGGCCAGTGCAGAGAGAAACTCCTCACCGATCAGCAATACCTTGGCTTCGCTGTGATTAAGAATATATTCCATCTCAGGAGCGGCTAATCGCCAATTCACAGCCACCGATATCGCGTTGATCTTTGCCCCGCCGAACAAAAACGTAAAATATTCAGGGGAATTTTTATCCAGATAGGCCACCCTTTCGCCCGCCCCCACACCGGCATCGAGCAAGGCATTGGCGACGATGTTTGCTTGTGTATCCAGTTCCGCGTACGTCCAAGCCCGCCCATCATCGGCATAAAGCAAAGCTTGGGAATCACCTCTTAGTTGCGCGTGAACGCGCGTTACATCGGCCAAAGTGTTAATCACAGACATAAACCCTCCTTCGTCGCCAGCCACAGTTTAGATCAGATTCTGTTGACTTCAATAAGTGAAAATAGGGGGTGGTAAGGGCGGCTCTGAACAGCAGTAATGCTATTTTCTTTACCCTCGACGGATCTAACTGCTGCACTCTACCTGTCAGGCGGAAGACGCTAGGACCTTTAGCCGGGCCAGACCGTGAAATTCACGGCGAGGCCAATGTGAAGTCCGGCATCGAAATCAGTCGATCCCCGACGAACGATCCCATGTAAACCCGACCGGCCTGCGCCACCGCCACCGTCGCTGCACCCATGGGCGGCCCTTGGTGCTCGAATATCGTCTCGGTAGCCATTGTTTCAGGCTCTACAGCAACAATCTGGAAACGAGCGCCGCACGCGGTTTCCTGCTGCCCAGCGCAGGCAAGCATGTTCGGTATCGAATCGCTGTGACTTGCCACCCACAACCGTCCGTCTGAACCCCAGGCACTGTTGTCAGGTCTTGTCACAGGCGCCGTAGCGACCACCTCACCCGAGTCGACATCTACCTTCCAGAGTTCTTGTGTCATATACATATTCACGAAAACGTGGCGGCCATCGCTTGAAACCTCTATTCCATTGGGCTGATTGGCTTCTGTGCCCGACAATCGTCGCAAGCCGGTTACCTGGTTCCAGCGCCACAATTCGCCCGTGTCGAATCCTGCGACACTCAACAACTGCTCAAACACCGAGCCTGCCGTACGGAGCATCCGGGTATAAATCACATCACCGTTGGGCAGCCCAACTGCGTCATTCATGAATGTCTCCGGCGCTGGTTCTAAGCAGCCTCGCCACGTCAGACTGCTTTGAGCGCCTTCACCGACCAGTTCAAACATCTCTATGGTTTCCCGCTCTCCATGATTTACCACCAAATAACGCCAACGCCCATCGACGAGCTGATGCAGATGCGTGCCGTGCGGGCGGAACCGTTCGAAGTCTGGGGCAGCACAGTCAGCGTCACCCCAATCCGCAGTTGAGACATCCACCCCGCCATTGTTGCGCGGCAATAGCGGCGTTAACCGCTCGGTTTCAGTATCAAATAGCGACAAACTACCTGTGCCATGAAACATACCGCCAAAATGCGCAAGCAACAGGTGACGGTTGTCTTCAAGACGCGCAATGTCCTCTGGGGTTTGCATGCCGCAGACAGGCCGAATTTCGCCCACTGGCTGGCAATCCGCGATATGCAGATCAACATTCGAACAGGCCGCCAATAAGACTGTGAAACAGAAAGTTAAAAATTTCATAACCCTATTCTCCTCACCAACACTATGGCTCAACCGCTGCACTTCCGCCACATTGCCCGAGATGCTCGAAAAATTGCGAATCTCGATGCTAATCAGGTATGCAGCAGCTAAAGTGCAGACGTCCGCGCCTAATATTATTCATCGCATAAGCGCTCGGTGCCTATATTCGTCCGGCACGAATCAGGGTATTTTATAGGAGGGGGCAGACAGCTATTACTTTTGGCTGATGTAATGGCAGCTACAAATCATCGAAAATCGGAGGAGACCGAAACATGACAACAGAATATAAAAATTTGATCGACGGCGAGTTGATCACTACCAGCGGATGGATGGACGTAGTAAATCCGGCTAACGAAAGAGTGATTGGTAAAGTACCTTCCTGCGGCGAAGACGAACTCAACCGAGCTGTGACCGCCGCGCGCCGCGCGTTCAAGACCTGGTCGAAAACTTCTATTGACGAACGTCGCGCAGTGCTCCACGCCATCGCTGACGCAATCGAAGCCAATCACGACCAGCTATTCCGCCTGCTGACCAGAGAACAAGGCAAACCACATGCACAGGCGGAGATGGAGATTGGTGGCGCGCCCGCCAATATTCGTGCTCAGGCGACACTGGAATTTCAAGACGTCATCAACGAAGACAGCGAAAATCGTCTGTCGCGTACCCGAAGAGTACCGGTGGGCGTAGTGGGCGGTATCGTGCCGTGGAACTTTCCGGTATTAATGGCGGTACAGAAGATCGCACCCGCACTGCTTTCAGGTTGCACGATCGTACTCAAGCCGTCCCCATTTACGCCGCTGACCACGTTGCTCATCGCCGAACTCATCGCTGACAAGGTGCCGGCTGGTGTACTCAACATCATTACTGGCGAAGATTCGCTCGGTCCTATGATCACTGCGCATGAGGACATCGACAAGATCACCTTTACCGGCTCTACCGCAACCGGTAAAAAAATCATGGAAGGGGCGTCTCAAGACCTTAAGCGCATTACCCTTGAACTTGGCGGCAATGACGCGTCTATCGTGCTACCCGACGCGGATGTGAAGAAAGTGGCCGAGCAGTTGTTCTGGGCAAGCTTTTCCAACGCCGGCCAGATATGCGTCGCAGCAAAGCGCATTTATATTCATGAAGACATCTATGATGAGTTGAGCGCCGCGATTACTGAATACGCCAAAGAGGTCAAGGTTGGAGACGGTTCCGAGCAAGGCACAGGCGTGGGCCCAATCCAGAACAAAAAGCAATTCGATCGCGTTTGCGAGCTGATTCAGGACGCTAAAGATAATGGCTATGAGTTCCTGCTGGGTGGTGATGTCGATCCTAGCGGCACGGGCTACTACGTGCCGATATCGATACTCGATAATCCTCCCGAAGATGCCAGGATTGTTGCTGAAGAGCAATTCGGCCCAGTAATGCCTTTGATGAAGTTCTCTACCGAAGAGGAAGTCATTGAGCGCGCAAACAATACCGATTACGGCCTTGCTGGCGCGGTCTGGACCAACGACACAGACAAGGGCGTTGAGATTGCTGAGCAACTCGAAACCGGAACTGTTTGGGTGAACGAATTTCTGCATTTGAACCCGTTGGCGTCTTTTGGTGGGCACAAGCAGTCGGGCTTCGGGGTCGAGTACGGCATGGAAGGCCTAAAAGAATTTACCTACGCACAGGTGATCACCGTCAAGCGAGAGGCGGCTGGGGCTTAAGTTCACACTTACCAGAGTAAAATACGACAACAAGGCAACTGGCGGGGCGACATATCGACGCCAAGCCAGCCTGCCGCGTTGTCGCGACCTGCGACTAGCGTAAACGAGCTCAGATCGAACAAATTTACGCAAATTAAGACCGAGTAATCGGATGCCCTATCCTTGCTCGAGGCACCAGTTACAAAGAGAAAACCAGGAAGACACGCTTTCGGCGATCAGTTTGTTACACCATTAGCAAGTTATCACTAACTTTATC
>Ga0160422_10001658_pt1 | contig 13880 bp, 3 predicted proteins | sample Fk160mmetaG_FD_108192 | JGI IMG/M metagenome (GOLD analysis project Ga0160422, IMG submission 108192) | Marine microbial communities from the Central Pacific Ocean - Fk160115 60m metaG | ecosystem: Environmental > Aquatic > Marine > Oceanic > Photic zone | place: The Central Pacific Ocean...
AATCGCAGTTGCAAATGAAGGAGATAGAGCTTTATGTTGCCCACCACTTGATACATCACCACCGTTTCAGGCAACTACCGAAGGATTGGAAACATCGTCACAATTTCCTAATTTAAAATTATCATCAGGTGACGTAAAATTTAATAATTTAACAGTAATAAAGGATATAACAGTTGACAGTGCAAATGCTGAAACTGACGTTTCAACCAAATATCTAGATTTAGATTATAATGGAGTTAATTATAAAATACTTTGTGAGTAAAAAAGGTATTTTGCAAAAAAAATGGCGGAATTTTTTTTCCGCCTTTTTTGTAATTAAAAGTTGATTTTGGTATGGCTATGAGCCTTTTAATAATACAAAATATGTTATTCCATTTACAACAACTGGTAATTTATGACTATATTCCCTCAGAGCAAGTGAAGATTGGGTGTTCACATCTATACCTTCAATTTTAATATCTCCATTAAAGGTTAACTCACCCACACTAATTTCCTCACTTTCTGTTACCAATGAGGTTCCTACTTCTTCCCAAGGTTGATCATTACTTGAAAATGCACGAGTGCCACCAATGAAAACACCAGGTGATTTGTCATTTAGTAATTGATTTGGTGCAGAATTAAAGTTTTCGGGATCAGCAGTGGTAACAACACCTTCAAATTTTATATCACGATCAGTTGTAACGTCAAATCCATTTTGATATTTTTTATCTATAAAATATCTTGCATTATCAATATTAAGTGATGCAGTATCAAAACTAGAATTTATGTTATCTACCCAACCAAATTCACCTACTCCATCTTGAATCTCTGGTTTAATAAAATTTCTTAAATTTTCTTTAAGGACTGGATTTTTACGAATGAATTTGAAATGAACATTATTTGGATGATCAGGTCCATTTGGAACGAATGTACTATTGTCATTAGGATCTGTTCGATATCCTAATGTTGTTGGTGTTATTGGAATATTTACTGGTGTTCCATTTATAGTTTCTGATAATTTAAATTTAGTAAGACCATCAGATTGAACTACAAAATAATCTTTTTCTTTTGAAAATCTTATTATGGTAGATAAATTAGAACCGATTCTAAACAAAATATCTTCATTTACATTAACAATATCTCCATTCGTAAATATCGATTCTACTGATTCAGGAAAGATGAAAAAGCTATCTGAAATATCTCCTTGAGTATCAAAGTATGTAAGTTCTGATGTGTTTCTTAAATTATTTTGTAAAATTCTAAGATCATCAGCGATACCCTCTCCCCCTAAAATATTCAGAGCCTTTACTTCGGAGGTTGTTTCAGATAAATTTAAATCTTTTCGGTAACCTTGGTTTTGTATTGCCATTTTTTTATTGTAGAATTATGGTCCAACCCTTTGATCTTAAAAGAACAATGAGGTCTAAAGTTTCATCAGGTAAATCTGCATCTGATACCATAGCATTTTTAACATTCACAGTCACTCCACCACGGGGTGAATCTGTATAATTTTGATACAGATCAGCAATTATTTTCTCTAATGCTGTAGAAGATAAGTTATTATTTGAAAGATCTAAGTATTTTAATTGTGGTAATGATTCAAATGATCCTGATTTATAACCCGTGAATGCATTATTATACATGATTAAGTAATACATCCGAGGGCATCCAGTAAAATCTGGAATCTCTCCAGAAATTCCTGATCCTGGAACTCCAGTGCGTTGATTATGACAATAAAAATACCTAAGATTTGGTAAGTTTTCAAATTCACTCAACACAGTATATTTATTATTATTTAAGTAAAGTTGATCTAAATTTGATAAATTTCGATAAGGAGGTATCACTCCTGTTAGTTGGTTATATGATAAGTTTACATAATTAATGTTATCTGCTGATGTAAGTCCAGGAGTTCCAGAATTGAAAGCATTATTATACAAATTTAAATATCTTAAATTGGTACAACTATTCAAATTGGGAATTGCTCCTCCTGTTCTTCCACGGGAATTGTATATTAAATTTCTCAATGCAGGTGTAAACGTAAATACAGTATTATCAATTTCTGCTGTTAATAGATTACCAGATTCAACATTGAACTCTTCTAAATTAGGACAATTTTTAAATGTATCTGCGTGAATTGCATTATTATTATTAATTGTAGATCCATCTTTAAATCCACCAGTAATATTTGTGCGTCTCATTTCCAAATATGTTAAACTTGGATTTGTAAATTTCGGAAATGGTCCACTAATATTAGATGCATAAAAATATAATGTTCTTAATGAATCACAAGCGGAAAATTTAAAAGTATCACCCTCAAATAATCCAAATGGTTGAGTTACTCCACCAATAACAGAATTAGGAGACCTCATATAACCCATTCTTGCTTCTGTTAATTCTGTTCTACCAGATAAGTTTGGTATATTTAAAGCAGTTGCAATCAGGTTTACATAATTAATTTTTTGTGAAAGAATTTGAAATTCACCACCATCACTTAAAAAATAATTACCAGATAAATGTAAACTAGTTAAATTTTCTAATTGTTTTACATTTTTTAATGAACCTCCTGGGGTTGTATCAATTGATCTAAAATCATTGCTGTATGCACCATATGTTTCACAAGTGTTTGATATGTTAGGAAGAGGAGTATTACCATTGTTTCCATCTGGATGAAAATATGCACCACCACCTCTACCAAGTTGAAAATTAATAATCTTAGTAAACTTACTGAATAAGTTAGGATCAATGGAACCATAAAAAGATCCTGCTATGTCTAACCTTGTGAGATCTGCAGGAATTTTATCAATAATATTTTGATTCAATTTCTTTTCATTTGGGTTTTCTGAAAGATAAAATGGATTACGAGATAATAGTAATTGTGTGATATTAGGAGAGAAAACAGTAAAGTCTGGAAAGTTTTTTAAATTATTATATCGTAAATTTAAGAATGTTAATTGACTTAATTTTGTAACTGGTAAAGTATCAATACCTGCTGATTGTAATGTTATCTGTCTAATATTATCGGGATTGTAATAAAATTGTATATTTCTTTCCTTTGATCGACTTGATCTAAATGATACTGAAGAGGTTGCTCCACCTTTATTTGGAAAACTTATATAATTATTTGAATTTCCTGTTTCTACAACTTTCCAACTTGCAGGAATGTCTTCACCCGCAACGTTTATTTGTCTTATTACTATACTTGCATCAAAAGTTCTAAAAATTCCTCTAAAAATTAAAGGTATTCCTTTCATTGCATATAGTTTTACTGTTTGAGTATTACCATTTGCATCTGTTATCGTTGTTGTAATTTTAGAAGTAGGTAGTTCCGAATCAAATTCTTTTGCAATCGGTGCAGTAGAAGTTTTTAATCTTGTTTGACCTGAAGTTGCTGGTGGTCCAAATTGTAATGCAGATCCATCTTTAATCGCAACTCTTGAACCATAAGAAATTTTAGAGGTTGCAATGACTGGGTTTTCAAATGAACTCCATGAACTAACTCTGGATGTAGAGATGTCAGCAAATCCAATTTCTCTTGTGACTCCTGGTGTCTCATTGTTCAAATTTTTTATATACCTATATCTTACAGCATTACCACTCAGTGAACCGTTGATTACCAGATTACCAAATAATATATTGTCTATTCCTGCTTTTTTTTCTAAAACTGTTGGATATTGTGTGGTTTCAGATTGAAATCTAGTTACTGCTTTATGTATTGGTTGTTTTAATCTCGATAGACTTATCCAATCTAAACGTTCTACACTAGCAGGTGGATTCGATGACCCTCTTATAATATCAAGATCTAAGCTATTAAGATTTAATGATCTTAATGCAGCATTTTTATTCTCTACATCAGCGAAAAAACTGAGTACGTTAAGTCCAAATAATTTAGGATTTCTTACTGCCATGTCAGGGTTTTTTATTTATTTATTATTGTTCTTTATAATTTAAACTGACTTCAATTTCTCCAGTTGCACCAGGATCAATTTTTTTTGCAGTGAGAAAAGTTGCCTCAATGTTATTTTGGTCAGGTGCAATGACTCTTCGATCAACTCCAAAGACCTTAGTCATATCAATTTCTTCAGTCACCTGTGCTCCTGCTTTTCCAACATAAAATGTATCTCGAAGAACTCCAGTTCTTATATTTTGAATATTTTGATTATCAATTTCACTTCCAGATAATCTATCTCCACCCTTAAAATTAGTTGGTGGACTCGCAGTGTTAGATGTATTATTATCTGCTAATGTAACTTCACCACTTCCAGACCATGTGAGATCAGTAGTATTATCTGCTGTTCTAGATACAAATAATTTTGGTGATGTTGTCTTTTGAAATGTTCCACTCGTTTCTTTAATTGAAAGATTATTAATCGCAGATTTATCAGACATCTTTGCAACAAAAAATAAAGGGTATGGATTAAAATTATAAAGTTTTGTTTTTGTTTGACCATCAACAGTTGACATTTTGATTGGTCGAAGTAAAAGAACAAATGGACTAGATGGTGGTGTGATTGAACCATCAATTTCAATATAAGAATATTGTTGATTTCCAGATACATATTGTTTTACTACACCAACAAATTTTGCAGCAGTGCTATCTGGATTACCATTTTCATCTCTAATCGCTACTTGTCCTCCATCATACTCAATATTTGTAGGAAGAAGATATGGTGCTTCCAAATAAAACCCACTTCCAGATCTATTGTTTGGTTCATCACCACTTATTAATACAATATCAGTTAATTCTAATTCATCTTGAACATCAAATGTTACTTTTGAACATATACCACCTGCAGGATTTGGTACACTAGGAATTTTAAAATCAATTGCTAATTTATTTGGTGGTTGAACTCGATCATCTACCTCTGCTTTTTCAAGTCCATCTTCACTTAGTGCTGCATATCGATGACTGTAATTACCAAATAACATTTTATCATCAGGTAACACAGATGTGGTTACACCTAATATACTGAATCCATTTAAAGCATCACCAACTACTGGAGTAACTGGTGGAACATTTGTAATACCAATATCAAAATCTGCAAAATGCCCAAAATCATCACTATTGCGAGGATTAATAAATTGTATTTCAATTTTAGTTCCAGTTAATTTAAAATTAGAGGCAACATAAAAATTCTTCTGACTCAATCTAACTGGATGTGGGTAATCACCTAATCCAATTGTAGTTGCTGAGTTTGTTATAGAATCAAAAACTAATGACCCATCTGCAATATTTCTTGCTCCAAAAGTTACTCCTGAAACTCCTATGTATCCTTTAATTGTTGCTGTTGTAAAATTTCCAGAACCCACAGAAGTTTCTCCTGAAACTTTATCAATATAAGCATTACGTATTGATGGAGCGATAAGTTTTGCACCCTCATCGGTCTTGAAAAAGAAATCACTTCCTGTAGTAGACATAGTTGATGGGTCATCAAATGTAATATTAACTTGTCTATTTAAATCAGTTTTTCTAATGCCAGGCGTGTGCACATGTCCAAAACCAGGACACCCTTTACATGTTTCAACTTTTATTTCTGTCAATGAATCTGTACTCACACTAAGTTTATCTGGTATAATCAATTTTTTATTAATTACTTGTGTTCCTGTACTATTAACTATAAAATCTTTTGGTTTAATTCCTAGTAATGTTTCTCTAAAAGCAGATCCACCAAAGATTTGTTTCACACCAGAATTTACAGAAAATGTTTGAAGAGTTCCTTCATCGCCACCGTCAATATAATATGATGCTCCATACTTATATAAAAATTGTGGTTGTCTCAAATCTCCTGTATTAGTTACATTTAATTCATACTTAAATCTAAAATAAGAGTCTACTAAACATGGTTGTCTTAAAGAGTTTTCAATTACAAGAGTGTGAACCACCACCCATCTTGCATCACCATTATCTGCAGGAATATAAACATAAAATCTAGCACCAATCGCACCGTACCAACCAAATTCAATTTTCCACATGGTAACCTTTTCTGGTCTTATAAGATAACCAGATGGACCATTACCAGTTAATGGATCCCCATTAAATTTATCTCTTGGTATAATAGTTGTCCAATATAATCTTCCCTCTCCTGTTGTTGGATCAATATCAAAAGGATCATTTCCTACTATTCTGGTTTGATCTGTTAGAGTTAATCCACTTCTTGCTAATGAAGATGATTCTAATGGTATCTGACTTCTACGAACAATTGATAATTCCCCTTCATTTATTCTAAAAGTATATTGATCAGTAGCATTTGATATCCCCCACTCCATCGTTGCACCCGCTACTCTTTCTGTTGACGATCTCAAACCAAAAGTAAATCCACTTATTCTACCTGGTTGATATCTAAAAACTCTCCGTGATTGCATGTAAGCGTAATGCCTTCTATTGTTAGCATATCCAGGTCGAGTAGTTGTGCCATCATAATTTTTTGCCTTAATTGTTTCAGAAAGTGCAGATATAGCAGAAAAATTAAATTTTTGATTTGTAACGGGATCTGTGAGTTGACCGTCCTTTATATCTCTCCATGTGTCAGTCCAAGTATCTATTTGTGCAAATGATTCATCAATACCTGCAGTATAATTTACATCACCTGCAACAACAGTGGTAGTATTTATTGGTAAAAATTTATTCTTCCAGTCAGTTGGATATGATGAATTGTTTTTAAAATGTTCATGAAGATCATTACCTAATTGAATGAAATCAAGATATTTACCAAAACTATCTACATCATATATTCCTAACTTTTCAAACTTAGGTCCAAAAGGATACGAATATGGAACAGCAAATGATGCAATACGAATTGCTGATTCTTGTGTCTCTTCAGTCTCTTTTGCATTGTATCTATTCTGTCCATAAAGTTTACTAAATCTATTATCCCAACTAGTAAAACTATTTCCACCTGACCAACTAAATGTTTCAAATTCATCAGAGTCTAAACCATATGATGATACATTTGAAAAAAGACTTAACTGTGTTTCCGCACGATTAACACCAAGTAGTGTTGTGCTGACCTCACTTGTTTCTCTAAACTGTTCTTCAATAGTTATAGTTGGATCATGTTTATTAGTTTGTTTCGTTGATGTAAAAAATGTAACCAATCCAACATAATTTGGTTCTGTTGTTTGTGCGTTTGCAGCAGTCACATTTACATGATCATAATTTTGAGATATGTATATTCTAGATCGATTGTATGCTATTTCGGATACAAATGATCCTGAAGTTATGAATCTACCAGATATTGCATCTCCAACTCTTACTTCTGCTGGTATGTTACCATAAAGTTCATTTTTTTGAATATTGAGATCTTCTATTACTCTAACTTCAAAATGAGGATATTGCTCTAAGGTTACAGTCGATCCACCTCTTTGCAAAACAGTTCCAATAACATTATGTAATCCAGATATTTGAAGAGTAGAAGCATTGACTCTTGCAATATGTGGATTTACATGTGTATCCAAATCAGCATATTCAACAGTTGCTGATCCTACACCTTTAACAAGATTTCTTTGAAATGCAGACTCTTTTGATGGTAATACAACAGATGTAGACCTATCTGAACTAATATCAGGAAGGTAAAATGTATCAACCTCTGTTATTAGAGGATTACCAAATTCATCGGTTAATTTTTCACCATTATTGATATTAAAAAGTTCTTGTTCATTTGACGGTACGATAGAAACGGGACGTTTATCGTCACCGAATTTAATATCCTTTCCCCCATTCATGTATCACTGCTCCTCCCAAGTTAAACTTGCTGATATTGATGCTTGAGCAGTAGCAGAATCAAAACCAGTTGATGATGATGCACAGAGGAATAAACTTTCAACTACGTTTGTTAATGGGAATGATAGATATTCTTTATTAAAATCAAAGTATGTTGAAAGATCAAAATTTTCTCCAGAAGCAGGTACAAATAAACTTGCAACAACTGTTCCTGTTTTTGGAATCGGTGCTCTAATCTGTGGGTTAACTTTTACAGATGATAATTGATCAAGAGTAAATTCTGTTGTAATTCCAGTTACAATTGTACCATCTTTGGGTGAAGAATTTTCCTCACGTAAGAATGGTTCAACATTTGTAGATCCACTTCCAAGCAAAACTATATCGTCAGTTGTAGGTTCAAGTGCAAAGAAATAATAACCGTCATCATCAATATTTTTTGTTCTGTCCTTTCCTCTATTCTCTAAGAATCCAAGAACTGATATTGGTTTCTTAGATGGATCTTGCTCAAAGAATCCTCTGAAGTACCCATATACACCCTCACCAATATCCCTAATGTACTCTGCAGCAGATCCAACAGAAGGAGCAGGACTGTTAATATTTGTATCTGAAGTTACACTGAATACTAATTTGTCTGCACTAGTTCCAACGTTACCAGTAGCACCACCACCAGTACTTAAAAGTCTGATTGGTCTACTGTATAAGTTTCCAGAACTATCAGCGACAGTAGCACCACTAAAGTCAATTCCACCAGGTGCGATACCATCAAAGATTGGATCTGTGGCACGAGGATATGAATGATTAGTTGCATTATTATCAAGAGTGCATGTAAATGTTAGAGATTCCTTTTTAATTCTAATTTCATCTCCAGCAGAAAAACCATGATTAGATACAGTGGTTATAGTGATTCTTCCATTTGATGAATCATAATCTAATGAGGATATAAGCGGACTTGTACCATTGACATTTCCTGCAGGTTTAATTGAAGTTATAAGATCACTCGCACCAGGAACAAATGTATGAGTTCCCGAATATACTCCTTGAGGAACGTCAACTAAAACTGGTTTTCCTCTTCTACCAATGTTAACATCAGCACCTAATGTGGGTTCTGTGGTCACTAGAACAGAGTTTGTTTGGAAGATGGGGGATTTTAGTAGATCAAGTTTTACAACTCCTGTAGATCCCGTAGAGAGTCTTGTAGGATATACCTGTGTTCTATTTCGTACTAGTTGTCCTGTGCTACTCTGAATGAAATCTCTACACTTCAGTCCAATCAAAGGAGTTTTTCTATTAGGAATAATAGTAATATTCCCACTAGATGGTGCAGCTGCAAGAGGTGAATTTAAGTAAAGTTTTGGGGCAGTCGCTGAAAGAGAAACATATGTAATTTCAATATTTTGATCTAATGAATTACCAGTTATAACTTTTGCTCCGACATAATATGTGTTTGATAATCCAGAAGATGAACCACCTATAATATAAGGAACTTGTGCATTAGTTGCATTTGAATCTATAATAACTCCACTCGCTGATCCAATCGTAAATGGTCTTTTTGCTCCAAAGACTTCTGTGTCAGTATCAGTGGCAAAACTGAATAATTTAACTGTTCCTCTGTCACCACCATCAATATAATATGAAGCACCATACTTGATAATATGTTCAGATGCAGATCCGTAAAGGGTTGGCAATCTTAAAGAATTATTATATCCTAATGCTTCAGCACATCCTCCACCGTATACCATGTATGTAATAGGAAGAGTCGCATTACCCAGTGAGGAGATCTTCAACTGGTTAGATGCTCTTAAATGGTGTACACGTACCCAACGTGCCTCACCATTGCTCACAGGAACATATGCGAGGAATAGAGCACCAACAGCACCATACCATGAGAACTCAACCTTATACATGGTAACCTTATCAAATGCGAGGTCCCAAATACTTTCATCAGTTTTTCTCTCGTTTGTATCAGGATCAATTACATTTGTACCTGCTCTCTTATCTGCTACAGCATCACTGTATAATAATTCTTCAGTCTGTCCGTCTAATCTATCACCACTAAATCTTGACCTTGGAACACGATACTCATACACATTCCAATAATCTTGATCTACATTTTGATTTACCCATTTTTTATAATAAGTATTAACATCATCAATCTCTTCCTTTAATGTTGCTACTTCATTAAATCCTCTGCTATCATCAATATATCCCTCCTTTACTCCATCGCTATCTTCATAAAATAATGGGAACATTCCAGTTCCTGCAGTGTTACTATCATTTGGACCAGTTTTTAAAGAGGCGTATTTATTTTTATCAGATTTAATTAATGTTCCAACTGTTGGTTGTATGAATGGAACTGGTGTGATTAAACTATGTCCAGCAGAAACAGAACCATTTGTAAGTCCTGATAAATCTGATTCACCACTGGTATTCATAACAATGAGATTACATGTGCTGGTACCAGTTGATGTATCAACGGTGAGATTCTTTACTTTGTAAATCTTTTTATCTACAAAACCACCATGCACTGCTGTATTATTACCTTGAGAATATGAAACATACTGTCCATTAGATAGTCCAAGTGCATGACCTCCACTAGTATAAAAAGTTTTAACAGTTGAAACACCAACGTTAACTGTAAATGATTTTTTACCAGTTACCCTTACAACATTATATCCTGTATTATCATCAGGATATGTCTTGGTTCTATCTGTGCCATCTTGATTAGTCAATATAGTTTTTGAAACTGTAAATGTTGCATTATTATTTCCACCTACAATTGTTATTACATCACCGTTTGAGAAATCCTCTAATGCAAGTTGATTATTTGTACCATCTCCAAGTTGAGTGATTGATGTAACTGAACCACCAGAAACTGTGATATTGACCTTTAAACTTGTTGCTGCACCACCTAAAGTTGTTGAAACATTTGTTTGGTTTCCGTTAGTATATCCAGTACCACCAGCAGTTGGTGTTATCGGTACACTATTAACACCATAACTTAAGTAACAGGTCATCGCAATACCTGCTAATGTTATAAATTTACCTTTATGGAATCCATGATCATTAGTAGTGGTTATCTCCATCAAACCTGTATTAATATTATAATCTACATTAGAAAGAGATTTGGCAAGATCAGTACTAGAAACAACATTTCCACCAGAAACTGATGTAATACTTACTTTATGTTCTGGTTGTAAAAGAGAGTGGTCATACGCACCCGCATGAACCATCAAAAGATTGTCCCTATAAATTACAAGATCACCGAAAGGTACGTTTACAAATCCTGTAGGAACTGATGTGTTACCAGAACCAACAGTAGTATCAAATGGATCTCCACTTTCAGAACCCCTTCTTTCTAGTGGATCATATGGATTAGTATAACCATGATCTTGAGATTGTTGATCGCCACCACTACCAAATGCTAATGGATTATAAAAAGTTATTGATTGTGTTCGTCTAACAACACAAAAATTATCTCCCTCTCCATCATTTCTTGTTTCCCAATAGTATCCATCATACTTGTCAAATATACCATACTTACGAACAGCAGGGTTATGAATTCCAACACCACTAGAAGGTATAGTTGTTGTCTTTACACCAAAAGTAGCAGCAGATACACGACCTGGTTGGTATCTAAAAAATCTTTTTGATGTTAGAATTGCACTCTTATCTACAGGTGCCTCTAGAAGAGCACCAGACTCCGCTGGAATATGAGTCAAACCGTGACCCATTGTTCCACCGACACCAGCATAAGTTCCAGTATTTGCAACGGTCCCAAACTGTTCTGGTGTCGCTGCCCATTCAGATGGGTTTACATCGTAAGTATTAACATCAGCAAATATTCCAAGAGCAACTTCAGATCTAGGAATACCCAGTAATGATAGTGCGACCTCGGATTGTACTTTATTTTGTTCGGCAACGGGTATTGTCGGTTGGTCACTAGCGATAACAACAGGTAATGATTTTTCCGCCTTTTGTTGACCAGGAGGCACTGGAGCAGTCCTACCTACGACTACTACAGATGAATTAGAATTTACATTAGTATTGTCTGGCATTAGTTTGTAACTCCGACTCTTCCTTTAGCGATAATAAAACGATCCCTTATACTTATATAGTCACCCGCAGTAGCTCCCCCATTGGTGGCAACATTTACGGCTGTTCCTTGAAGATTAAATCCACTTACGTATTGATTTGTTGATGTATTGAATACTTGAGGATTAATTAATCTTAATCTTTTCGTTGCAGCATCAATATTAATTTTTCCACCATCAGGAGCAACAGTAAACTCAACAGCAGATAGAGATGGACTTGATGAATGGTCAACTAGTTTAATCACATCCCCTTCAGATATTGCAGGGAATTGTGAGGGATCTGCAAGTTGAACATGATAATCAGTCTGACCTGTTCCTAAATTAGTGGTGCCATCTGCTTTAAATGAAATTTTAGTAGGATTACCACTTTGATCTCTCCAAAGTCCTGTTTCTATTCCAACAAAGGTTGAATATCCAACAGGAACTTGTATAAACTCTTGTGCAAGTATTTGATATCCAAGTGCAGATGTTAAACCGATGTTTCGTACTAAATCATCTGGATCATTTGGATCTGTGCCCACTTCAAATCTTAGGTAACCATTTTCTCTTCCAAATTCTCCAAGATCAGCAGTTGTAAAGTTAAATGGTATGAATAGTCCATCAAATGTAAGTGCTTCACTTGTGGTTCCTTCGTTAATAATAGTTCCGATTCCAGAGGAAAGAAGTCCAGAACCTGGTAGAAGATTAACTTTAGTGCTGCGAATATCAAATGGTTCACCATCCCTTATGTATTGAATGATTGGTGCATCTGCATTCTGCATTCCAGTTTGTCTGCCAATAGTAATATTAAGTGAATTGAAGTCACTATCAAATATGTCTGGTGAAGCTAGGAACTCATCAGATGGTCCAAGTAAAATATTATTTGTAGTTGTAATCTTACCTGTAGCATACATTCTGAGTCCAGTTCCAGAGTTACGAATAATATTACCACCAGTTGATACAACAGAACTTGCAGATAAATCAACAGGACCAGAGAAGTTTTCGATGACAGAATCGTTTAATCTTAAAACTTCAGAATCTTGTGCGTAAATTGGGAAAAATACATATCGATCTGTAAGTCCTCCATCTAAAAATGAGCAATTTTCAATTGATAATCTTTTAGAATCTTCAACGTGTAATGCATGCGAAGGAGAATTTCTAATTTCTACACCTTTGATAAGTGAAGAAGTTATATTTTCCAGATAAACAAGGAAACTCTTTGATGAATTTTCAACATTTGGTTCACCAAATCTAATATTATTTCCTGAGTTACCATCAATTGTTACATCTTGAATTGTCATGTTTAATGGAGTTGTTTGTTTAATACCACCAGATATTATTTCGGTACCAACACCAATAAAGTTACCTGCTCCTGTTTCAGCTGCATCAAATTTTAATTCAACTCCTGCTCCATCGGTAGCATCCATTGCATAATATTGTTGTTTAAGAACAGTATTTTTACCATTACCCTTTAAAGTAAATCCATTAGGTAATACTAAATTGTTTGTTAAATAAGTTCCACTTGGAAGATTTAAATAATTACCTCCATCTGCAACAGTAACTTCTATTGCATTTCTTAATGCAGATGTATTGTCATGAACAATTTTTACTTCTGTTGTTCCTGCAGCAACCGATGCTGCATTACCTCCATAAGTAGAACCAATGTTAAGCAGTCCACGCCCAGATATGTCGATGCTGCTAACTCCGATTGACACAACTGTATCAATTAACCACCCTCTTCTTTGAGCATCGACTCCAACATTAGAGAAATGTATTTGGTCCTCATCATATTCATTAAATGTTCCGTTTGGTGACCATGCAGTTTGATCATAATTTCCGTAATCTTGCCATTGAACACCAGCAGTAGCACTTCCTAATTCTTTTGGACCAAGTATTCCAATAAGTTTTGATTCTTTAATATCTCTCGCACCAGTTCCACTAGCTTGTTGACGGTAGATTAGTAGTCCATGAACTGAACTAGTTCTTGCAAGTGTAAGAACAATATGATTTAAATCGTTAAAATCGCTGAGAGCTACGTGCCCAATACCAGATCCAACTTCTTTACATGCACCCGCTTTACCAGTTTGATATACATATTCAGCAACCCAATAGTA
>Ga0160422_10001661_pt1 | contig 13872 bp, 12 predicted proteins | sample Fk160mmetaG_FD_108192 | JGI IMG/M metagenome (GOLD analysis project Ga0160422, IMG submission 108192) | Marine microbial communities from the Central Pacific Ocean - Fk160115 60m metaG | ecosystem: Environmental > Aquatic > Marine > Oceanic > Photic zone | place: The Central Pacific Ocean...
AATGTGATCCCACTCGGTGTCGAGGTGATCGAGCAGTGGCAACCCATATGCTGCGGTCTTGCCTGTACCAGTTTGGGCCAACCCGATGAAATCTCGGTCGCCTTCCAGCAACAAGGGAATCGCCTGCACTTGGATGTCGGTGGGCGTCTCGAAGCCCATCTCAGTGATGGATTTCAGAAGAGGGTCAGAGAGCCCAAGGGTGTCAAATGTGTCCAAAAGGAGGGGGAATCAGGGCACAAAGGTCGGCCATTCCAGTCGGATGAGTCTAACGGCGTTATTCACAAGACCGAGAGGAGCAACTTCATGAACGTTGGTGCGGTCGTAGGCACTCGAAAAGTAGCTTGGTCATTCAAAAGGACAAGCCATAAAAAAGAGCCATGATGACTTCTCACACACCCTTCGCTGCCAATGCCCTTCGGGCCACGATTGGGCTGGGTTTGGTTTTGTTCATGAACGCGTGCTTGGTGGCTTCACCGCCGACAGCGGTCGCCACGTCGCATCCGAAGGGTGACGAGAAGGGTGCAAAGCCGGTGGCGACCAACGAAACGTACATTGAGCAATGGCAGGATGAAGCTGTGCGCCAAATGCAGAAGTACGGCATCCCCGCGAGCATCACGTTGGCCCAGGGAATCCTGGAAAGCGGCAACGGGGTCAGTGGGCTGGCGCAGCGGTCCAACAACCATTTCGGCATCAAGTGTCATTCGACGTGGACTGGCAAGCGCACCTACCACGACGACGATAAGAAAGGCGAATGCTTTCGTGTGTACGATGACCCGAAGGACAGCTACGAAGACCACAGCCACTTCCTGTTGCGGGACCGATACGCTCGGTTGTTTGAATTGGAGCCCACCGATTACAAGGGATGGGCGAAGGGCTTGAAGGCCTGCGGGTACGCCACGGATCCGGCTTATGCCGACCGGCTCATTACATTGATTGAAAAACACGAACTCCACACCCTCGACGTTCCTGGAGGCCGTTGGAAGGGGAGCCAAGGTGATGTCGTCCAGAGCAATCGGTCCTCCAAAACGGGGAGCAACACGTCGCGAAAAAGAGACGGTCGCGCATCACATGAAGTAGACGTGCGTGAGCACGACGTAGTCCGAAAGGCGAGTGCGGGCGGGAGTACAATCGAGTTGGGTGGCACCCATCGCGTCCGAACAACCGTTCACGGCGTCCAATTTGTCTACGCCGAGGCTGGAGATACGCAGGCTTCCTTGGCCAAGGATTTGGACTTGATGCCTTGGCAGATTCGCACTTACAACGAAGTTGGAAAACAGCACGAATTCAAACCGGGGGATCGCATTTACATGCAGCCGAAAAAGGCGCATGCAGCCAACCCTTGGCACACCGTCCGTCAAGGGCAAACGTTGTGGCAGATCTCTCAAATGAATGGGATTCGGACGCCTGCCTTGGCTCGAAAAAACAACCTCAAGCCCGATTCGCCGCTGCGCCCTGGCATGAAATTGAGCATGCAATGGCCGTTGACGAAGGAAGGTCGCCTGCCGTGGTGGGCACGGGCCATGGGCGCGCATTAAGGCACCGTTGAATAGAGAATCCTGACACGTGTCTGAAAGGCGGCGGCCTGATTAACTTGCAGACACCATGCCGTTCTACCACAAGCTGGGTGACATCCCGCCCAAACGTCACACTCAATTTCGCCAAGAGAATGGCGAACTCCACCACGAACAACTCTTTGGAACCATCGGGTTCGTCGGAATGAGCTCGCTTCTGTACCACCGCCAACGGCCGACGCAGGTCGTTGAAGTTTTGGGCAGCGAAGACATCAGGCCTGTGGCGGCCGTCGAGCGCAACTTGCTGAGCAGAAAGCTCGACGGTTGGGCCGTGAAGCCAGGGAAAAACTGGTTGTCATCACGCACACCTGCGCTCTTCAACAGCGATTGCACCGTGGCCCTTGCCGCCCCACCCAAAGTCGAGCGAGATGACATTTACAAAAATGCAGACCAAGATGAGGTGGTTTTTGTGCACCGCGGAGAAGGTGTCCTTGAAACGATGTTTGGACAAATCGTCTTCGGTCCCGGGGACTATCTCGTGATTCCCCGAGGCGTCATACACCGATTCAAATGGACGACTGAAGACAATCGCGCATTGATTATAGAAAGTGCCTCCCCTGTGGTGACGCCCAAGCGGTACCGGAACCACTTTGGTCAATTGCTCGAGCACAGCCCTTACTGTGAGCGCGACATGCGTCCACCAAACGAGCTTTGCGACCTCACTGGCGAAGGCGAAGGTCCGTTTAAGATTCGCATCAAGAAGGAAGGCATGCTGCACGACTACATGTACGCAAGCCACCCTTTCGACGTCGTCGGGTGGGACGGGTACCACTTTCCGTATGCATTCAGCATTCATGATTTTGAGCCCATCACAGGGCGTGTGCACCAGCCCCCTCCGGTGCACCAAACCTTTGAGACAAATGGGTTTGTCATCTGCAGCTTCGTTCCTCGCCTGTACGACTATCACCCCCTCTCGATTCCTGCTCCCTACAACCACAGCAACATCGACTCGGATGAGGTGCTGTATTACGTGGACGGTGACTTCATGAGTCGCAAGGGTGTGGGTCCAGGCCAAATCACCCTCCATCCCGCTGGGATTCCACACGGGCCTCACCCCGGGACCTACGAGGGAAGCATCGGCAAGGGACGCACGGAAGAGTTGGCTGTCATGGTCGACACCTTCCGACCTCTGCAAGTGACCCAACAAGCCCTCGATCTTGAATTGGAAGGCTACCACCAAAGTTGGTTGTGACCCGATATTTGGCATCCTCCCTGGATATGCGCCCTCACCTAAGTGACTAAAGACATGCTGACCGAATCCAACTCCAACCTTAAAAAAGTCGTTCCCACTGCCCACGACTTTCTCCCGTTGCTTGGCACGGACCACTTGGAACTGATTGTTGGCAACGCCAAACAAAGTGCCTATTACTACATGGCCGCATGGGGTTTTCAACCTCTCGCCTTTCGGGGTCTCGAGACCGGCAGCAAGGACAGGGTGAGTTACGTGGTGCGACAGAACAAAATCACACTCGTGCTGACTACGCCTCTGAAAGAAGGTGGTGAGCTCAATGCCCACCTTGAAAAGCACGGGGACGGAGTGAAAACCGTGGCGCTCTGGGTACCAGATGCACGCAAAAGTTTTGAGGAAACGACGAAGCGAGGAGCCGTGGCTGAATTCAAACCCGAGGTCCAAGAAGATGGAGAAGGCGAAGTGGTGCTCAGTGCGATCAAAACCTACGGGGACACCATCCACGTCTTTGTCGAGCGTGAAAACTACCGCGGCACCTTCTTGCCGGGCTTCCGCGCATGGAACCCAGACTTCAAACCTTCACCCGTGGGCCTGAAATACATTGACCACATGGTGGGCAACGTAGGCTGGGGCGAGATGAACACCTGGTGCAAATTCTATGCTGAAGTGATGGGCTTCGCCCAACTTGTCTCTTTCGATGACAAAGACATTTCGACAGAGTACACCGCCCTCATGTCCAAGGTGATGAGCAACGGCAACGGTCGAATCAAATTTCCAATCAACGAACCTGCGAAGGGGCGTAAGAAATCTCAAATTGAGGAATACATCGACTTCTATCAAGGTGCCGGTGTGCAACATATCGCCGTCGCCACAGACGACATCGTCAAGACAGTGACCGCCTTGAAGGAGCGCGGAGTGGAATTCCTCTATGTACCAGACAACTACTACGACAACATTCTCGATCGCGTTGGCGAAATTGAAGAAGACCTCGAACCACTTCGCAAGCTTGGCATCCTCATTGACCGAGACGAAGAAGGTTACTTGTTGCAACTCTTCACCAAGCCTGTGGTGACCCGGCCCACCATGTTTTTTGAAATCATTCAACGGAGGGGCGCCAAAAGCTTTGGCAAAGGCAACTTCAAGGCCTTGTTTGAAGCCATCGAACGAGAGCAAGACAACCGTGGGACCCTCTAAATTCAGCGTGTGAGTGACATCCCTCTGCTTTCCCTTCGCAACGTACAAATTGCATTTGACGGCTCTGAACCCGTTGTCAAAGGGGTGTCTTGTGAAGTGTGGGCCGGCCAAACAACATGCATCGTCGGCGAATCCGGCTCTGGAAAGACCCTAACCTCACTTGCCGTCATGGGGCTTTTGCCCGGATCAGGTCACCTCGTCTCAGGCGAGATCCGAGGGCCAGAAGGTGAGATTTGGGCTACCCCCGGGACACATCATGCCCCCGTTGGACAGGACGTTGCCATGATTTTCCAAGACCCCATGTCCTCCCTCAATCCATCGATGCGCGTTGGTGCTCAAGTCGCCGAGCCGCTCGAACTTCATCAAGGCAACAGCGGCTTGACGGCTCAACATGAGGTCACGCGATTGTTTGAGGAAGTTGGTTTGCCCGAGCAATCGGCCCACAAATACCCACACGAACTGAGTGGAGGTCAAAAGCAACGTGTGATGATTGCCATGGCCCTTGCCTGCAATCCCAAGGTGTTGATTGCAGACGAGCCGACGACTGCTTTGGACGTGACGGTGCAAAGAGCCATTCTCGATTTGCTTCAAGCGCTTCGCGACACCCGAGGACTCGGGGTGCTGTTTGTGACACACGACCTAGATGTTGTCAGGGACATTGCAAACCACGTCTTGGTCATGCACCAAGGCGAGGTCGTGGAGTCAGGGGTGAGTCAAGCCGTCTTGGGTGCTCCCTCACACCCCTACACCCAGAAACTGCTCGCAGCAGTACCCGAGCCCTTGCCAAAATCCCAGATTCGAACATCCAAGGAAGGTTCCGACGTTCCCCTCATCGAGGCACGTGGTGTCGTGAAACAGTTCATCACAAAGACGAACTTCTGGGGAAAACCCCTTGAACATTTCGCGGCGCTGCAAGGGGTGAGTGTGGCCATTGCTCCAGGAGAGCGAATGGGTTTGGTCGGTGAGAGTGGCTCGGGCAAATCGACCTTGGGCAGGGTGATGCTTGGTTTGGAGGAGGCCCAAGAAGGCGAGGTCAGGTGGAAGGGAGCCAAGGCCGAAGGTCGAATCTTCCGCAGATTGGCTCAGCCTGTGTTTCAAGACCCCTTTTCGGCACTGAATCCTCGCATGGCCATTGGCGCAGCACTGCAAGAAGCAGTGAACCAACGTCTCACTGAAGAAGGCCCGTCGGTGACCGACTTACTCCAAGAAGTAGGTTTGTCGGCAACGGATGCCGGCCGACGCCCCGGAAGTTTCAGTGGGGGACAACGGCAACGCATCGTCCTGGCTCGAGCCTTGGCTTTGTCGCCTGAATTTTTGGTGCTCGACGAAAGCGTGGCTGCATTGGATTTGCGCATTCAAGCTGAGATCTTGGACTTGTTGCAAGAATTGCACAAGCAGCGCGGATTGACCTATCTATTCATCAGCCATGATCTGAATGTGGTTGGTGCCGTCTGCGACCGCATCGCAGTCATGGAAGCTGGCAAAATCGTCGAAGAAGGACCCTCAAATCAAATCTTGAGTTGTCCACAACATCCATATACACAACGTTTGTTGTCAAGCCGTCCCGGGCAGAGTTCCGAAGGACACCTTGCTTAATTTGGGCTCTTGTAACGCGACCTCGCAACCTCAAGTCATGTCCCTTGTTTTGAAATCCCTGGAGGATGGCATCCTCACGCTGACCATTCACCGTCCCGAAGCGCTCAATGCCCTCAATGGCAATGTCATCGATGCCTTAAGTGCCGCCCTCGAGGCAGCTCAAGAAAACCGAGAGGTTCGCGTCATCGTCCTGACTGGCGCGGGCGACAAAGCTTTTGTTGCTGGCGCTGACATCAAAGAATTCGCGGACTATGATCAAGCACAAGGGGAGGAATTGGCTCGTCGCGGCCAGCGCGATTTGTTTGACCGGGTCGAGCAAAGCCGCAAACCCATCGTCGCTGCAGTGAATGGATTCGCACTTGGAGGAGGCCTCGAATTGGCCATGGCCGCGCATGTCCGAATCGCGTCTTCCAATGCCCGAATGGGGCTTCCTGAAGTCAGCTTGGGAGTCATCCCTGGTTACGGCGGGACACAGCGCCTCGCACAAATCGTGGGCAAGGGAAAGGCCATGGAAATGGTTCTTACCGGGGGGATGATCGACGCAGAATCCGCCTTGGCCTGTGGCCTGGTCAATCAAGTTGTTGATCAAGAATTGCTCCTCGAAACTGCGCACGTCATGGCAGGTAAAATTGCGAAAAATGCCCCCACGGCCCTTTCAGCCGCATTGGACAGCGTCCTTGCGGGATACAGCCGTGACGGATTTGGCGTGGAAATTGCGCGGTTTGGAGAATGCTTTGCAACCCAAGATTTCAAAGAAGGCACAACTGCCTTCCTCGAGAAGCGCAAGCCACAATTTCCAGGCTCATGAACGATACCATGAAAAGCACCGCTGTCGTGGTCCCCGTGGTGGCCAATACGCCACATCAACTCCCGTCCTACTCCACGGCAGACAGTGCGGGGCTCGATTTGCGCGCGAAGCTAGACGCACCCGTCGTCCTCCAACCTGGCGAGCGAATGCTGATTCCCACAGGATTGCACATGGCCCTGCCACAGGGATACGAAGCTCAAGTTCGGCCTCGAAGTGGTCTGGCCTACAAGCATGGCGTTACGGTACTCAACAGCCCAGGCACAATCGACGCCGACTACCGCGGCGACGTGGGTGTCATTCTGATCAATCACGGCCAAGCACCGTTTGGCATCGAGGACGGCGATCGCATTGCCCAGCTGATTTTGGCGCGCTACGAACGTGTCGAATGGGCCGTCATCGAAACTGTTGAACAACTGCCAGATTCCTCGAGAGGTGCTGGGGGGTTTGGCCATACTGGAACGTCATGAACATCATCGTGCCCATGGCAGGCCGCGGAAGCCGCCTTCGCCCTCATACGCTAACCGTCCCCAAGCCTCTCGTTCATGTGGCAGGCAAACCCATTGTGGAACGACTGGTGGAGGACATCGTGCGCACAGCCCACAGCGATGTGGCAAACATCTGCTTTGTGACAGGTGAATTTGGATCGGACGTCGAACGTGAATTGGTTGCTGTGGCTGAACGACTTGGGGCCAAGGGTCACATTCGACATCAGGAAGAACCTCTTGGAACAGCCCACGCGATTCTTTGTGGCAAAGACTTCCTTGACGGACCTGTGGTGGTGGCCTTTGCCGACACTTTGTTTCGAGCGGATTTCACCATTGACTCCCAAGCAGATGGAATGCTCTTTTGTCAACGAATCGAGGACCCCTCAGCCTTTGGCGTGGTGGTCACCAATGACACTGGCGCCATTGTCGACTACGTTGAAAAACCCCAAGAATGGGTGGGCGACCTCGCCATGATTGGAATCTATGCCTTCAAAGACGGTGCCCGTCTCAATCAAGAGCTCCAACGGTTGATTGACCAAAACATCATGCAGGGAGGCGAATATCAACTGCCGGATGCGCTTCGCAACATGACCCAAGATGGACTCCAATTCATCCCCGGTGAAGTCTCTGAATGGATGGATTGTGGCAACAAAAAGGTCACTGTAGAAACGAATGGCCAAATCCTCAAAATACTCCATCAAGAAGGCCGCTTGGATGAGGTTCCTGCGTCAGCTAAGGTGCTCGAAAGCGTCATTTTGCCCCCATGTCACATCGGCGAAAACGTGGTGATTGAACGCGCCGTAGTGGGGCCCAATGTCACGTTGGGCGCGGGGACAGTTGTCCGCGATGCGCGGGTGAGCAATGCCTTGGTCTCTGAGGGAAGTCAAATTTCACATGCCGTCATCGACGGCGCCATGATTGGTGCCCACGCCTCATGGCATGGTGCTCCTGAAGATGCCAGCATTGGAGATTACTGCACCGTAGGGAACCCACAAGAATGACGCGATTCGATAGAACACGGACCGCGTGCTTGTTCGCGTTGGCCTGCAGCTTGAGCATCAGCAGCTGTCAGCTTCTATCGGCCTTGGGTAAAGGCCAGGTCGAGGACATCCCATACGGGAAAGAAACTCAATTGGCCTACTTCGAAGGGCAGGGACATTTACTCAAAGGGGATTTTGAGGATGCCTACGCAAGTTTCTTGAAATGTGCTGATGCAGAGCCTGCAGAGATGGCTTTTCACTTCCAATTGGGCAAAATTGATTTGGAACTCGAGCGCTTCGAAGCGGCAGAAAATCATCTGAATCGAGCAGCGACTCTCGACCCAAGAAACACGTGGGTCCGTTATCACCGTGGTCTGTCAAGATTGGCCCAAGGCAACGGTGCTGGAGCTGAGGAAGATTGGACCACATTTGTGGTGGCACGACCCGGAGACCTGGAAGCCCTGCTCGAGTGCGCAGACCTGTTGTTGAGCCAAGGCCAGATCTTGCCTACGCTCAATCTTCTAAGCAACTACGAAGACCAAGTTGGCAAGGACGAGGAGGTGCGCACAGAGGCCTTGCGACTTGTTGAACAAACGGCAGACCCCAAAAGCCTTGGACAATTTCTTGAAGCCGCCAAGAAAGACTTCCCCCAAAGCGACGTTTTTCAACTTCAATGGGCGCGTTACCTCATGGCCACGGAGAAATTGGACGAGTGTTTGGAACAGCTTCAGGCCCTCGCTCTGCGGCGCCCAAACTGGGGTCTTGTGCAATTTGAACTCGCTGAATTGTGGACACGCAAGGACAACCTCGATGCCGCACTGCCTCCTTTGAAGCGCGCGATGTCAAGCGATGATGTGGCCCTTGAAAGCAAACTTCGCGTCCTCTTGGGTTATGGCCTTCTCTCCCAAGAAGACCGCACGTATCGCAAAGCGTATGGCGCGCTCTTGGATCGGATGGTGACGCAGCACGGCGACGAGCCCGCTGTCGTGGAGTTGGCGTGCGATTGGGCCTATCAAAACCAAAAACTTGACGAGGCGCTCGAGCTGGCTTTGCTCCTTCTCGAGCTGGCTCCTGGCTCGGTCGAAACTTGGACCAATTTGATGGCCATTCGAGTCGATTTGAGACAATGGAATGCCATGGCTGGAGATGCCGAAAATGCCCTAGCGCGCTTCCCGCTCGAACCCTTGCTTTATTACTACCAAGGTCTGGCCTTGCGTGAATCAAACAAGTCAAAATTGGCAGTTCAGGCCTACCAAGGTGGGCTTCAAGTGGTCCTGGACAATCCGATACTCGAGGGTGCGCTCGCATCTGCAATGGCTTCAGCCTTGCGCGACTTGGGAAAATTGGACGAATCTGAGGCTGCGTTTGAACAAAGCCTGAAAGCCTCCGAGGACGCCTTCGTCCTGAACAACCACGCCTATTACCTCTCTGGCCGACATACGATGCCCGAAGGACAAGAAAGGCTGGAACGCGCTCTGGAGTGCAGCACTCGAGCAAATGAATTGAAGCCTGAAGAAGGCAATTTCATGGACACTCAGGCCCATGTGCTTTTCAAACTCAATCGTCACAAGGAGGCCCTCGACTGGATTCTCAAAGCTCAGGAATATGGGATGGCAGGCGATCCGGTGGCACTCGAGCACGAAGGAGACATTCGATGGGCGCTTGGACAGAAACAAGATGCAAAACAGGCATGGCAACGAGCCCTAAATGCCGGTGGCGATGAAACCGTATTGCAGCCCAAACTTGCGCGTCCATGATCTCGGTTTTCTCTTCAATTCGTGGATTTCGCATCGTGACCGCATTGATTTGGCTGACGAGTACAGGATGTTTCGTTGGTCGGCGCACCGCCGCCACCAGTTTGCCCTTACTTGAAGCCGAGGAGCTCCTTTTGAAGCTCGATCAACGCAATTCAGATTGGACCACCTTGGGCGTGCGCTTCGAGTCCACAGCAAGCGCCATGGGCAAGACGGGGTCATTTACAATGAACGTTAGGGTGGCACGTGACAGTGTCATCTGGATGAGCATTTCGCCAGCACTTGGCGTCGAAGCCGCACGAGTGCTCTTGACACCCGACTCCGTGCAAGTCCTGAGCAAATTGCCCGGATCGCGTTTTGTGTTCCAAGGAAATTATGCGATGCTGGAAGAAGCGGTCCAAGCCCCTGTGAGTTTCAATCTCGTTCAAGATCTCATCATGGGCCGTCCTCTCATGTTTGAACCGCTGCAAGGAGAATACGTCAGCAAGGTCGACGACGACAAATACGTGCTCATGAGCAAGTACGACCGCAACGTGCGCAAACTCGTAGGCTCAGACGAGAAAGAACTCGCACCAGGAGACAGTTTGTCCATTGTAATTGAAGACAAAAAAGCTGAGCGTCTTTTGGAAAAAGCTGAGAAAAAGGCCGTCAAAAAAGAAAAAGAGGCAGAAGATTTGTTGATCAAGCGTTACTGGTTGGAAGGAACAACATTCGACCCCACCAAAGACGTCGTGAATGACCTCCTTCGCGCGCGAACGGTGCGGGTGGTAAGAAGTGATTTTGACGACACAGATGTTGGTCGATTGCCCAACCGCGTGCGGATGACCGTCAAGGGACCGGAAGGAATCTTCGATGCCCTCATCTACACCAAACGCCTCCGAGCTGGGCGTGCGTACGATTTCCCGTTCAACATTCCCGAGGATTTTGAACGCCGTACCCAACTCTAATTGGCGGAGACTCTGCCAGATGGTCATTGGCCAAGTGGTCATTGCTTGCCTTGTCATGGGGTGGGCTGGAAAATCGTGGGCACAAGCTGACAAGGCTGTTTTGCAAAAAGAGCGCGACCGCATCACGCAACAACTCAAGACCACTGAAAACTTGCTAAATCAAGCCAAGCAGAGCCGAAATGACGCTTCACAGCAGGTCAGCCTGCTCAACAAGAAAATTGAATTGCGCGAAAAACTCGTCACACACCACGAAGCCTCTATCCGATCCCTCGAGCGTTCCATGCGAGGAACAGATACCGAAATCCGAACGCTTGAAGGACATGTGGCCGCGTTGAAAGATGAATATGCGCGAATGATACAGCAGGCCTACCGCATGAAGCTCAGCACCAATCCCCTTTTGTTTGTGTTCGCCGCCGACGACTTCAATCAAGCGGCCATGCGATTCCGGTTGGTTCAATCCTACTCGACCATCAGAAAAGAACAAGTTGGACAAATCGAAAGCGCTCAAATCGAGCTGTCCGAAGTCAGGATGACGTTAAGTGAAGAACGGGAAGATGTTGAACAAGCCTTGATCGAACAACGTGCTGAGCGTGACGCGTTGAAAGCGGACAAAAGCGAGCGCACTGTTTTGGTCGAGCAGCTGAAGAAAGAGGAAAAGCGCCTGCGCAAAGCTCAGAAAGCGCAGGAAAAAGAACGCCAACGCCTCAGCAATGAAATCAAGCGCATCATCGAAGCAGAATTGGCTGCCGAGCGCGCCTCTGCCGCCGGCGAATTTGCCTTAACGCCGGAGGGGAAAATCGTCTCTGAGGCGTTCGAAAAAAACCAACGCTCCTTGCCGTGGCCGGTGATGCGCGGCGTGGTGACTCAAAGCTTTGGGCGGCAACCGCATCCCACCCTAAGCGGGATCACCATTGAAAACAACGGCATTGACATCACCACAGAGGCGGGCAATCGGGCGCTCAGCATTTTTCAAGGAACGGTGTCCAGTGTCTTCAATTTGCCGGGGGCAGGGACCAGCGTCATCATCACACACGGCGCCTACCGATCAGTCTACACCAACCTCACCAATTGTGCCGTTGAAAAGGGGGACCTTGTAGATGTCGGTACTTTTCTTGGAAACGTGGCCCAAACATCAGGTGCGAACAGCATCTTGCACTTTGAAGTTTGGAAAGTGGTGGGCAGCGACCGCACCCCGGTCGATCCCAAAAAATGGTTGACATCGCGATGATGAAAGACCGCTGTTCCCAATCGCTTATCACCTTGAATCGCACAATGATGGTATTGAACAACAATCGTTTTTTCCGGTCTTTTGCAACTATGATGAAATCGCTTCCCTTTCTGAGTTTGACCTCAATGATTTGGCTGTCCTCATGCGCGGACAGCACCCCTGCTAACCAAGACGCTGACGACCTCACCATCGTTTGCACCACGGGAATGGTGGCTGATTTGGTGGAAGCGTTGTCCGACTCTTCGGCCACAACGACCTTTGTCGTCCCTACGGGACTTGATCCACACACGTACAGAGCCACACCAGATGACGTAAGCCAAATCATGAGCGCCAACGCTGTGGTGTACAGTGGGCTGGGACTTGAGGCCAAGTTTGAGAGCATTCTAAGCAATTATGGTAAGGACCCCAATCACCACGTTTTTTCGCTGGGTCAACATTTGCCAGATTCATTGCTCGTCACCATTGAAGATGAAGAAGGTCATGGCTCCGAGGTCGACCCCCATTTTTGGTTCGACGTTGAGCTTTGGAAAATGGCGGCGCAAGGAGTGGCGAAGGATTTGGCGAGCATCGACCCAGAGGGTGCAGAGGGATATCAGAATCGCTTGGCAGCATACCTTCTGCAGCTCGAGGCACTTGATGCTTGGTGCAAGAAAGAACTTCAGTCCATCGATGCCAGCAACCGCGTGCTGGTCACGGTGCACGACGCCTTCACCTATTTCGCCCGGCACTTTGAATTTGAAGTTCGTGGGCTCCAAGGAATCTCACCAGAAATTGAAGCGGGTGTCTATGATGTCTCTAACATGGTCAACTACCTCGTAGAAAATGACATCCAAGCTGTCTTTGTTGAAGAATCGCTCCCAACGAAAACCATGGAGGCCGTGGTAAGCGGATGCTTGTCGAAAGGTCACGTTGTGTCCATTGGTGAACCTCTCTTGGCAGACAACGTAGGCGTGGCTGGGACAGAGGAAGGCACATACATCGGCATGGTCAAATACAATGTGCGTGCGCTTGTCGAAGGACTCGGCAAATGAATCACCTCGACATCTGCAATCTTTCCGTTCACTACGATGATACGGTGGCCTTGACTTCGGTTGAAGCGACTTTGTCAAGTGGCCAGATTGTAGGTGTGATGGGTCCGAATGGCAGCGGAAAGTCCTCGTTGATCAAATGCATCGCTGGGATTCTGACGCCAACCGCAGGTGAAGTGCTTTGGAATGGGGTGAACACCCTCCAACACGGGATGTCCTTGAGCTACATCCCTCAGCGTGAGGACATCGATTGGGATTTTCCAATCACTGTTCACGATGTGGTGGAAATGGGGGTCACCAGTGACTTGCCCTTCTACAAAAAGCCAAGTGCTGAAATGAAGCAGCGCATTGAAGCTGCCCTAAATGCCGTAGACATGTGGTCACTTCGCCACAACCACATTCGAGCTTTGTCAGGGGGACAACAACAGCGCATGTTTTTGGCTCGGGCACTTGCACGTGAGGCTGATTTGTTGCTCCTTGACGAGCCTTTCAATGGGCTCGATGCAAGGGCCACGGACCAAATGATTGAGCAATTGCGAACCCTCGCTGGCAATGGTGTCACCATTGTTCTCGTGCACCACGAATTAAGCAATGCGAAGGCCATCTTGGATTCTGTGCTTTTGCTCAATGGCTCATTGATTGCCACAGGCCATCCTCGAGATGTCCTAACGCCTGACACCTTGAAATCGGTGTACGGCCAGTCTTTTTCCTCAGCTTCATGAGTGAATTCTTCACCAACCCCATTTACCTGAACGCACTCATTGGCGTTTTGCTTGTGGCTCTCCCTTGCGCGATTTGCGGTTGCTTTCTCCAAATCCAGAACAACAGTCTCTTTGGGGAAACCATCGCTCACGGCTGCCTGCCCGGAGTGTATTTCGGATTCCTGTTCAGCGAATCCAGACACGTGTTGTGGCTGACGCTCGGAGCGGCCTTGACGGGAATCGCCTCATCCTTGATCGTGACCTTTGTGCTGCAACGCACCCGTCTGAAACGCGACGCCGCCCTGGCTGCGGTGCTCGGGGGCATGTATGGAGTGGGAATCGCTCTTCTTTCTTGGATTCAAAGCGCTGAACTGCCCAACCAAAATGGGCT
>Ga0160422_10001662_pt1 | contig 13871 bp, 9 predicted proteins | sample Fk160mmetaG_FD_108192 | JGI IMG/M metagenome (GOLD analysis project Ga0160422, IMG submission 108192) | Marine microbial communities from the Central Pacific Ocean - Fk160115 60m metaG | ecosystem: Environmental > Aquatic > Marine > Oceanic > Photic zone | place: The Central Pacific Ocean...
CAGCCAGGCTCCCCTCTCTTTGAAAGCGGACTTCTTGATGTACATCGCGTAGAGAGGCTTCACCTCAATGGTGGTATAGCTGCAGAACTAGAAGAGGCTAGAGCAGCTCTTAAAGAGGGTGAGACCAATGCAGTGCTTGACAGTCTTGAAGTGGTTACTGAGCCTATGGAAGATGGTAAAACTCTTACATACTTACAGGTTGACCCAACAAAGGTCAGGACCAAGCTTGACAAAGAGATATTTACAGCTACCATGGAGGGTATGATGAATGATGAGAGGTTCGACCTAATCAGAAACTCCATAGTTGGCAACATGATAGTTACCTCAGGCTTTGCTCCTGGACCATTTGCTGCCTTTGACTTGATCCCTATCAGCATGTTTGAAAAGTTGGGTGTAACTACCCACTTGAACAAAGAGATGAAGAAGCTTGAGCAGGGTGATAATTACCTCGACCGTATAGGGTTTACTGAGGAGTTCATGTCTAGCTACGGCACACACCGTATTGGTAAGAAGAACTTGATTGAAAATAGGCAGAGAGTAACTGCCTTCGTTCTCAAAAGTATTCTTAAGGACGGGTTACCGATAGGGAAAGATGAAGAGGGTAAGTACCTTGTAGTAACTCAAGGTAAAGAGAAGCATTTGTTTGTAAAACAAGGGGACATGTATATGCCAGCCCTCACTAAGGGTAGACAGTACATGTTCTACGAGGCCAACCTCAGAGATAAAACTACAGGTGAAAAGTACCATGGCAGTGTACTGTCTGGTAAAAGGACAACAAGCCCTGACGTTGTTGGATCTAATACATCATCTCTCACAGCAACATCAGTAGTTGAAAAAGAAGGAGACACTGAGCTGTCAGGAGAGTTTACTGATGTAGTAGACGTGTCTAGAGATCTGAAACTTGGTCAGAGAGAGACTCCATCAGGAGCTCAGGCCAAGATCAAGAGACTGACTGAGTCATTTGCTGCAGCAGGTATTGATGTACGTGTGCAGCAAGGTGAGTTGCCTGCAGGTATAAAAGGTCAAGTGCAGGCTGGTGTGATCACAATAGACCCCAATCAGATAACAGAGGATACAGTATACCACGAGTTCGGTCACATACTTGTGGATATGCTTCCAGAGTCTGAGGTCAGGAAGTACGTACAGCAGGTTGTCAAAGCTGACCCAACCTTGGCAAGAACAGTAAGTGCACAATACCCAGGTCTTGAAGGTCTCGAGCTTGGTAAAGAAGTTCTTGTTACAGCCATTGGATTTGAGGGGGCAAAGCTAGAACGTAAGAACCCATCTAAGCTGCAGCGTCTAGTCAACAAGATCTTGAGAGCCATCGGCAAACTGTTTGGGGTACAACCTAATGCTGCAGCTGTGTTGGCTGAGCAGATGTTTGGGGCGGAGATCAGAGCAGACCGGTTGAGTGGTAAGCTCAATACAAAGCTGCAGAACTCCAGAGACTTACGTGATGAGTTGACTACCGTATCTGAGGATACACTGAAGTCACTGAAGCGTCAGCAGATTAGACTGGAGAACCTCCCAGAATCTGAGAAGAACAGAGAGAGACTGCGTGAGATTAAGACTCTGGAGCGTAACATACGTAAGATCCAGAACCGTGAGGATGAGTTGAATGCCTTCATGGACTTTGCAGATTACGCCTTTGCTCGTATCAATAAGCTAGACTTGTTGATGGAGAAAGCACAGGAAAAGGCAAAAGACCCCAACCTGTCTAAGGCTGAGAAGCTGGAGCTGTTGAGAGATATTGGGGAGATGAGACAGACTCTAGACAGCTTGTACAATACAAGAGCAGAGAACTCTACCATCACCAAGATGGGTGACCTTCTGTCTAAGACTAAGTTTGAGGGAGAAACAGAAGCAACCCCAGAGAAGGTAAAGAGGCTGTTGAATGATCTAGACGATACACTGCGAGATGCACGTAGACTAGATCAGGAGTTTAGTGAAGCTATAGTCCCTATCGTAGCAGACATACTGCTGACATATGCTGATCCAGATATCAACAACAAACTTGCTGAAGAGATACAGAGGCTGAGAGACACGAAGGACATCTCAGGATACGGTAGGTTTGCAGTGCTTCAGTTCAATCCAGAGCACAGACAACTCAAAGCTAGACTTCGCAACGGTGAGATTACTAAGGAGGAGTTTAGAGAGCAGGCATTGGAGATGAAGATAGAGGATGTCAAGAAAAAGATAGTGGGTAGAGAGCAGCTCATCCAAGAGATGCGTGATGCTCACAACAGCAAGGGTGTGTTCTCACACATGATGGACCCCCTGGTATACTCTAATGAAGCCAACCTGCAACTTTTCTCACTGGCTGTTAAAGATGCGGTGAACAATGCTACTGAACGCTCACGTGACTTCTTGTACGAGCTTGAGGAGAAGTACAGTAACCTCAAGTCTTTTGTTGGGAGTGACTTCAATGAGGCTACGTTCAACGATGCGTTCTTAACAACTGTTACCATTGATGGTGTAGAGCAGCTGTCCATAGTATCACAATATGACACGCAAAGGTTCTACTCTGCACTCAATGCTGAGCACAATAGGTTGAACGCCAAGTACAAAGTGCCTGAGAAGAGAGAAGACTACGAAGGATGGAAGTTTGATGAGAAGACAGGCAAACTTTCTCAGGCGTACAGAGACCACAGACGTGAGCTTGTTATATGGTACAATCAAAATACCACTGCAGCACCAGGTGCAGAACAAACTCTTGCAAACCTGGAACAGCGCATTGATGTACTACAACAGAAGATTGATGTAGAGGAGGATCGTGACAGAAAGAACATCATGATTACTGAGATCAAGGAGTTGCAGGATAAGAGATACAGATCTTTCTCACAAGCTGGTGTATTCATGGAAGATCTGGCTGTACCGAATGATAGCTATCTAAGTGAGAAGTATCAGAAGATACAGCAGACACCAGAGCTCAAAGAGTACTATGACTTCATTATACAGAAGTACGAAGCTGCACAGAAGCAGATTGGTAACAGCCAGCTGTTTGTAAACTCTTGGGATACGATGTCCTACATCATGCCGTCAGTGCGCAAGGATAGACTTGCAGCACTGCAGCAGGAAGGGTGGAGAGACTTGGCAGCAGAGGAGCTCAAGGACTTTACAAGACTCAGAACAGACACACAGTTTGGTATGATGACAGAGTCTGACGGGGAGAGGGTGAGATCTATACCACGCTTCTACACCAACAGAGTACAGGCTAGAGATGTGTCCCGTGACATTGCAGCCAGCATGGCACAGTTTGTACACATGGCTAACTTGTTCGAGGAGAAGTCCAAGACTGTAGGACTTGTAGAGTCCATGATGTCTATCCACGAGCAGAGACTAACCATACCTCGTGACTCCAAGACTGGTCTCCCAATAATCGATAAGGTAGCAGACATGGCACGGGGTGTGCAGAGTGATGTTGTAAAAGAAGACCCACGTAACAACAGGAACTACCAACACCTGAAAGAGTTTGTTGACTCTGTGTTCTATGGTCAGCTTGACCTGGAGCAAGGTGCTGTGTTTGGGGTAGACTTGGCTAAGCTTGCAGGAAAGGCAGCATCGTTTACAGCAATCACCAACCTTGCATTTAATACATTGCAGGCAGGTAACCAGTTTGTCTTGGATAACCTGATGGGTAGTGAGGAGGCAGTAGCTGGACAGTTCTTTGGTAAGAGGGACTTTGCATGGGCAGCCAAGACATATGCAGCTAACAAAGGAGCACTTGGAGATCTTGGGGCGTTTGTTCCTAAGTCCAAGTTAGGACAGGCCATGATGATGTTTGATGCCCTGAACGAGGTGACTGATAGCATCGGTAAAGGTGTGACTGGGAGCAGACTAAAGAAGTCTATACAGAACGATCCATTCTTTGCCCTGCAGCATGCAATTGAGCACCAGTCTACTGGCACTAGGATGCTGGCACTCTTGAGAAGCTACAAGGGCAAGCTGAAGGATTCTAACGGCAATGTCCTGATGAACGAGAAGGGGCAAGAAGCTGACTTGTGGGACATGCTTGTCAAAGATGAGAAAGGTAAGTTCATCATAGACCCACGTGTAGCTAACGTGAAGAAGAACGAGGTGATTGCAAAGCTCCATGGTATCAACAAGAGAGCCAACCAGATCAAGGGCAGCCATGACAGATCTATGGGTAACAGACGTGCACTTGGTAAGCTTGCACTTCTCTTCCGTAACTACTTTGTCCCAGGACTCCGTAAAAGATTCGGGCATGGTGAGTCATTGCATGTTGACTACGAGCTTGGTGATGTAACTAGAGGTATGTACCAATCGCTCATGGGTTACCTGAGCTTGGTGCCTTACGAAGGTGTTACAGTGTATCAGATGATGAGTGAGACAGACAAGCAGAACCTCAGACGTGCTGCCTATGAAGCAGCTGCAACTGTAGCATCTGTAACCACATTCCTTGTACTCAATGCAATGCTTGACGATGAGGATGAGGAGGACAACTACATGCTCGCATACACTGCTTACCAAGCACGTAGATTGCAGTCAGAGCTGTTGCAGTTCGTGAACCCATCTGAGTTCTTGAGAATGGCTTCATCCCCAATGGCTACAGTCAACTGGCTTGAGAAGTATGCTACAGTGATAGGACAAGTGGCGTTCAAGGAGCCTGGATATGCTCTTGGTATAGTAGACGAAGATGAGATCTTTTACCAGAGACGTACAGCTACAGCTGAGAAAGGAGACAGAAAAGCTCTGGCACAGCTCAAGAAGATCATCCCAATACTCAACGGATATCAGACAAGCTTCTTGAGAGAGGGTGGTGCAGAAGCTGTAGAAGAGAAGTTGCGCTGGTTCAATTGATGTAACCTTCTCCCTGTACCTAGCGTATAGGGAGTATGAACTGGAGCAACTTCATAATGGACATTCTCTTACTGTTGGTAGGATTTGGTAATCCTATTACACCTGGGTCCGACATGGAACAGTTTGATTTCAACGGTAATGGTGTAATCGACATGCAAGATTTTATTCACATGTTGAGTCTTCAACCCCCTATCATAGAGGAAAACACTATAACTTACCACCATGAAGAGACAAATCGTAAAAGTAGTATGCTCCAAGGATTTGAAGTTTCTACATATTGATGCTGGTATGAACGATGTTGGGGTACAGCGTATCTCTACAGAGACTAGTGAGGAGTCTGTGATACATCACTACCTCCAACCGGCTATCGATGAGCAAGTACGACAAGAGTTCCCGGAACTCAAGAATGCTGCTCTCACAGTGAACTTTACCTTCGTATAGAGGGGCCATAAAAAAGGGGGCTTAGGCCCCCTTTCTCTTTCTTGCTATTTCTAGCAGTACAAGATATCCAATTAAATCTTCTATGCAATCCTCAGTGTGTTTAAGTCCTGAGGTTTTGATATGATTTATCCTGTCATCTATTCGGACGCAAAGCGACTCGATCGCATCAGCTTGAGAGAACAATCTAATCGGGTTCAACGAGGAATCTCCGTAGGCTGTATTCTTCTCCTCAAGCCTTGTATGTATGCGATCCAAAATATACTTCACTTCGTCTATAGTTTCAAATCTCATCTTATCATATTTAGGTTCAAAAGGATGTGTAGTGCTAGTGTCCTGGAACCAGATGCTGTCGCTCATGTGAATAGTTTAAAAAGTCAATGGGGTCCTTAAGATACTGATTAATCTTTAGAAAATGGTTGCACCCAAAGAATCCTGACTTACCACCACTGTATGCTTCAGCCGCAGGATGCGGTGCAGTCAGTATGTAGTGAGACGTTTCATCTTCAGGGAAGAGGCCCATGCTAGGCTTGTCCTCCTTTACATAGCAGCTTGTAAGTAGATTGGCTGCATCCTTACCCCAACCAACAAACACAATGTTCTGATGATTGGCAATGATGCGCTTCACTACCTGCTCTGTGAAACCTTTCCATAACTCTTTATGAGAGTTTGGTTGCTTCTCTCTCACTGTCAGTGAGGTATTGATTAGCAACACACCCTCTCTCGCCCAGTGCTCTAGGTCTGTATTGAAGTCACTCGGAACATCTAGACCATAGCTATCATAGAGTTCTTTCAATATGTTCCTAAGACTGGGAGAAACTTTACCATTGTTCGTAGCAAAGGCTAGGCCAGTAGCAATCCCATTATGATAGGGATCTTGTCCTAGTATGACAACCTTGAGATCATGGAACTGCGTGAGCTCAAAAGCTCTGAATACATTACCCGGTGAAGGGTAACACCTGTTATTAGCGTATTCAGTCTTAAGTGCTTCACGCAGAACCATAAACCTTTGGCTGTCAAAGATTGGCTTGAGGACCGGCCACCAGTCCCCAAGTTGTTCTTTGATCTTGTTATTCATAATATTGGTTTGCTGGGAGCGTAGTAGTCTGAGTCAAATCTCTCAGTGAGCATGTTGGGTTTGCTGTGGAGCTCTGCCTTGTAGGGCAGAACCACATCAAGCGTCTCCTCGAGCTCTCGTTTGAGATCGTCAGACTGAAAGAGAATCTTCCCAGTGTGTCCATCGATGTCGAAGTCGTGAAACTCTAGTATCTTCAGCTTCCATATATCGTCAATCAACGAATACTTACCTTCCATATATGCGTCGTAAGAGTCTTGCGCTTCGGATGGTATGTCGAACACAAACAAGACGTGATACGGATCAGGATCGTATCGACGTCTAAAGTTTCTGAACGAGCATAGAGCTGATTCAAATCGTGCGAATATAGATGTGCCAGAAAATCTGTAGAGAAGTGCAATGCAGTTCTCATCTTGGTCTGTAGCGCAGAACGCATTGACAAAGAGGGAATCCCACAGCATCAGCTTTCTGTTCATACCCATAAGGGGCATGAGGAATATGCTGCTGTCTGTAAGTTTAGCCACAGATAAATCATAGCACACCGTCTTACCTAGGTTTACACCTGGACGAATGACATTCACCTTGTAGGGAGACTTGGCTGCTGCCCGTATAGTCTGCCCCAACTTGATGGTGCATTCGTGATCAGGGTAAGTCCATGTAAGTGATACAGTAACGTTGTGAATCTTCTTTACTTCACACTTAGAGAGATCCCCAGTCAGACGTACAGTTCTCCCATTGATGGGTGTGAATTGTATGTCCTGACATATTACCATAGCTCTTCCTGTTTGTGTAAGGTATCAACTTCTAGTGGCGGTAGCATCATGCCTGTCTCACGTTGTACATCCTCGGGTGTCTTCAACAAGTACACCAGTTTGAACGTTTCATGAAACTTCATGATACCATCTACCATACCAAACTTCTCAACATACTTCTTGAGCGCAAAGCCCTCGAAGTCGTTCTTCCGGTTCTTCAACCAGTTGTCTGAAGTCTTCTCCCCAACACCAGGAATGCCTTGGATATTGTCAGTACTATCACCCATGAGCACCTGTTTCCATAGAAACTTCAGTGCCTCATTGGGTGTAGTATGAAGGAACTCACCTTTCTGATAGTTGTAGTGCATGCCTACGCATTGATACAGGACGTCCTTATCCGGTGAACAGATAATGGTAGAGCGCTTATCCGTGTAGGAATAGTAGCTTACCAGGTCGTCTGCCTCAAACTGAGACACGCCCCAGAAGTTGTACTTCTGAATCATGTACTCACGTATAGCTGCAAAAACAATAGGTTTAGGTTTACCCTTCCGATTACCTTTGTAATCAGAGGTCACATGATACCTAAAGCAGTTCTTCTCAGTTAGAAAACCAACGTACTGCGAAGTGTTGCAAGCACTAAGCATGTTGTTGATTCTCTCATCTATGCCGTACAAAGCCTCCTCAAGAGTAGGCTTGTGCATCTCATAGTAAATCAAAGAGTCTGCATCAATCAGACAGATGTTTCCATCTCTGGGTAGTCTCTCGATGCTGCTCATGTTACAGCATCTTTAGTTCCGCAACCTCGTTTGCTGTCTCATTGTATTGCTGTATTATCTCGCTCTTCATTTCTTCCCACTGCTCATCAGTAAGCTGTGCATAAGTAGAAGAGTGATAAATACTACCGTTCACACCAACAAGGCTGGAGTGTACGAAGTATTGCAGACAACGAATAGCGCCGTCCTGTGAATCAGGAACAGCACCAACATGCATCGGATCGACAAAAACATTATGAATTTCACCAGTATACCAAGCGATGTACTTGAGACCACCAACGTGTAGACCTGGGACACAGCTGCTATCATCGTTGGTGTTCACCATATCCCATGATGGGAGTCTGTGTACACAACCAACTTTGATGAAGTACTGTGGATCAGAATATCCATTGGCACCCTCACAGTAAAACTTATCACCGTTTTGCCAGACAGCAGGCTCAAAGAGTCTGTCCTCCACATGCTCGGGGAGTCCTTCACTATCGATTTGACCTGTGTCAGGGTTGAAGGTGCGCTGATAACGAGGAACTTCTTCCCCAGTCTCAGTGTCATACTTGTGGAATATCTCACGAGATACTTTGAAAGCATTGACCAGACCTTCTTTGGTGATCTTTACTTGATACATAGTTGCTCGCTCTGTGGCAAGCTCTTCACTCAGTCCGTGATCATCCATAAACTCCACACGGAGTACAGGATGTACGTACTTCATATCAATAAACTCAAAGAAGCGCTTGGTGAACTCTTCACCTTTACCTTCTTTGTTCTTCTTGCGAAGTATAGGATTACGTAGCCATCTCATCCAGAGCTTAGCAAGGGGTGTTGTATCTATACCTGCATCAGACGAGTCTAGTATTCTATTTACTAGACTCTGAGGCAGAGGCATATTAGACAACAGTCCCTCGTCAGTCTCCATGAAATACCTACCAGCAGCATCCTTCTGCAGGAACACGCCCCCAACTAGGTTGGAGACTTGTGTTCTTGCATTCAGATCCTCTGTAGCTAACAACGAGAACTCTGCGAGTATCCCGTTGTATTCTTCCACCGTACCAGCTTCGTCTGCTTCATCTGCAAGCACAGTCATCTGGTCGTAGATATCCTTCTCGTATGTACGAGAGAACGGGGTGTTACCGTAGCTACCGGATATCATGTCACCTATAACATTAATAGAGATCATAATGGTGGTTCAAAATTGTGTCTATCTTTTAGTTCAAGGTACGCACGTATCTCCTTCCAGAACTTATCACAGTTGTCATTCTCACTGCGGTAAGGGAAGTTGATGCGTTCAAAGAGTGGATATAGTGGCTCAAGGAACTCGTCCAAGTACTGACCGAGTATGTGAATATCGCTGTCAGCAATCGTACAATCTGCATCCGCCACCTTAAACAGCTCCATAGACTTCTGGGCAATGGTTTGTTCATCGTGATCATCTAGCATGAAGGTCTGCATCTCGTGCATCTTCTTCATGAGATCGATAACCTCTTTGAACTCACCATCGTTTCTATTCCAGTATCTACTGTGTTGACGGTACTTCTCATACGGCCGAAGCTTATCCAGCACATCTCTGTACTTAGGATCTACTTCATTCAACCTTTCAAACCAGGTTGGTACATGAGGCAACATACATCCTGTTGCCCACTCTCGAACTTTACTGTGCATACTCCATTTGTTTTCATGTAGGACGGAAAAGAATTCACTGATGTGTTTGATGTTGTTCCCTACCATCTTCTTAGACAATGTAGCTGATACTTTGAACAGCTGTATGTCTGTGACTTCGGCAGGTTCCTTATCTGTCTCACGCAGCCATTGACCAGTGTAATCATTGCGGAGTCTAACAGGCCTGAACTCTGTGAACACAGGGTTCTTGTTGACCATATTGGTGTCCGTGTTTGAGAACGGGTGGTAGTTGGATAGTGTGGGATACACGTCAGTCCATTCAGGAACTGAAGGAGCGCAGATAGTAGCAGCCAGTTGCAGCATAGATTCGTCTTCACTGGTACCATAGTATGTTTCTATGTCAGTGTCCTGAATCAACTGCAGTGGTGCTTCAACCTTGTCCCATGTCCAGTCTGAAATATTATCACACCACTTCTTGTCACCAGTGTGTGGACGTCGCAAGGTGTAGAGGACTACCTCGTTAGCTATGCTACGTCTTTCTTCTGGTGTCATATAGCGGTATCTGTTCTTCAGCTCTTCCTGTTGCTCCTTTACATCCATGGTCTCATCAAAATCGGCCGGCACTTCTATCTCGTCATAGTCGAACTTCAGCAGAGGACAGTCCTTGATGAGTTCCCAATTAGATGCGCGATGGAGATTGATGGAGTCAATCTTTGCTTGCACCTTATCGTCATTCAACATGTTAGTCATGTGATGTTCTGTAATGAGAGTAAGGGTTCCGTTGTTCATAAGGTACAGGTCCTTACGAGCAACAGGATTGCCTTGAACGAAGTACAGGTTATCCCAATTGACTTGGCCCCATCCTACTTCTTCTCTTTCTATCTGATACTTTCCATTCTTAAAAACCCTAGATACGTTACGGACTTTGTAACCTTTCAGGATACCACCAGGAGCGGCAAAGGTTATACCCGTACGGAACTTAGGTTTGATATTTTCTTTGTCTACCATCTCACCCAGCTGTCGAAGTACACTGTCGTTGTTGTTATTCTTGTAAATAACTTCACCACACTTCTTAACCCAGGTAAGAAAATCATCTTCGTCTAATTGCTCACTAATCACATCCGCTGCGTCTTGAGCTGCCCTCTCAATAGCACCTTGGATGTATCTCTTAGTATGCTCATTCCATATAACTTTTTCTCGTGATGGGGTAACTTCAACGCCATCCTGAATGACGACTTCATTACCCTCATCATCTAGATAAGCCTGACGTGCTGGACATTTGATTGCCACTGCACCCCATAGCTGCTCCATCTCGAGCTCTTTGAAGTCCACATAACCATAGTTAATACCCGTAGTGGCTCCTGGGGATTTAACCATAAGAATGTGGGGCCTTCTCCAAGCCCAAGTATCTGAGATGATAAGGTTGTCAGAGTTGTAGAGGATATCACTCCGAACACTCCTATCCATCTCAGTGCCATCTTCATAGATATACTTCATACAAACATTGTCGATGTAGTTCAGCTGATCCTGTACTGCATCCACATACTTCGAACGATTGTGGCGCTTGACGCCGAAGGATATCTTAGTGAAGTTGTCTAAGGTTGTATTCTTGTAGTGAACCTTAGTCCCATCACTGAATGTAATGTGACCATCGGCATCAAACTTCCCAATCAGGAAGTCTGTCTTGTATGCAAAGCAGTTCATCTTGAACAGCTTTCCGTTGTGTGCTGTCTCTACAGTGTAGAAATCTACTCCTGTTGAGAGCGGGACTTTCGCCCCGAGTCCGAAGGCTCCGAAGTTTTCCGCCGTGTTTCTCTTAGTCGAGAAACCCAGCTCGAGGTACCCTTCGAGTCTAGACGAGCCAATGCCCACGCCATAGTCAGTAACACTAAAGCGATCACAGTAGCCTGTGCCAGGACGCTCTTGATATTCCACAACGACAGTATTATTATCGCTGAACCTGTTGACGTCATAATAGCTAGGCTCAAAGTTCGAGTCTCTGTACTCTTCTTCATGTCTTATAATGTAGTAGTCTTCAATAGTCTTCTTACCTGACAATATCTCCAACGCAATCTCTTTCTCACGTTGTGAATCGCAGGCATTAGTTACCAGCTCACGGACGGTTGAAGCAATCGGTGTAGAGTATTGTGAGGATTGAAGAACATCGAAGACAAGTTTCTCAGCGGACTTGTTGATCCGCTTCTGTAAGCCAGCCGAGCTACTCTGCACTGCCTTACCAATTGTCTTGATACTCATAATAAAATAGCCCCTATTTTGTAGGGGCTATCAGTTCTAGAATTTTGTTTACTGTTTCAATGTTCTGTTTCTGGTTCCTCGGAACGAACAACACGGGAGGGTCCTCTTGTTCCATCAACAGTTTCTTGAACATCTTCCACTTGAGTGGGAAGCGTTCGTTTGCATAGCCTTTGCACTCTATTACCCATCGACCCTGTGGGTCTACGAAGTCAGGAGTGTATGTGATATCTCGGACTTTGTACTTCTGTTTGTCCTGATACCCTGTCTTACCATTATCCTCATAGGATGTGTTGCTGTAGTGAAAGCCTTCCATGAGAACATACTTCTTCTTCTCATAGTCTGACTTGATACCTGCATCACGAAGTTGTCTATAGCAGTGAGCCTCTAGCTGAGACCTAAACTTTATACCGTCTACTTCTTTTGACTTAGCGTTACGTACTCTTTTGTTTCCTTTGCGAGTACCGGTTCTCTTCCCTCTCGATGACATTCTTTGCTTCTTGTAATCCATAGTCCCTGACTAAGTCAGAGATGTCTTTTGATTTGTAATGTGAAGGTATGACTAAATTTTTAAGTCCATACTTCTCACAAATCTTAACGGCCATTGTCTGGCCAGGGTTACGAAGGTTGTCAAAGTCATTGTCGTAGAGGACAATCACTTCTTCGAAGCGCGTTTGCGTTTGGGAGATGGTTTCTTCTTCCGGCATGAGCATTTCGGATTGAAGAGCGAAGGAGGGGTAACCAATGCTTGCCAAGCACATGACATCCTTGAGCGAGCTTGTGATAAATACAACCTTACCGCGCTCAGGAAGTTGCCCATAGCCTTGAAGACATTGCGAACCCACGTTAGAGCTCCACTTAAAATCTTTTTCAAGCGGACGGTAAATCTTATAACCGCAGTCAAAACGGTAACGGTAACTAATACTATCGCACGAAAAACGTTGTTCATTAATCCAGTAATGTGTAATGGGTTGAACGTTGAAGATACGAAGAATCTTTCTATCTATCCCGAACTGTTTCCAATAGTTATCATCGCGCCAGTCTAGCTCTCTTGTTCTTACCTGTATCTCTGATCTCTTTTTCTCTTGTATTTTTGGGTCCACCTTCCGTACAGTCCTACGCAGACGTACACCAGCAGAGAGCCCAAGACCAAAGACGTTATCAATATGTATGAGCGTTCCATAAAAATCTGTATTGTATTTGTAAGCAATATACCCGAAGCAGTCAAAGCTGTGCTCCGGGCATCCAAAGTCTTTGTATCGTAGTCTACCACCCAGCATAGATATGCTAACGGTGGGAGTCTTGTCTTCCCTCAGATCACTCCTGAACTTCTTGTCCGGTTCTTCGAAGTGAGTGCAGTAATATTTAAATATCTGATACTCTGATACTTTATCTAGTATGGTCTCTTTGTCTAGTAGTTCACCGCTTCGTCTGGATTGTATCATGATATATAGGGCCGAGCCTACAAATATAGACCCGGCCCTTTAACATCAGCTCCAGAGATCATCAGATGCCTCCACAGGAGCGGCATCAGTATCACTGGGTGTAACCAGCTCTGGTGAATATGGCTGCAGTTGCAGGTCAGAGTTGTACTCTGCCTTGAATGCACCATAGTCATCATTCAGAGCATTTACAAACAGATTGTCACGCTTAGGCTTGAGCCTACCAAAGTGACGATTGTAGACGTTCTGATACTTACCATCCTTGACACCGAGCAGAACACGCAGCTTGTTCTCTTTGAGCGCAGTCACCAGTGACTTGAGCTCAGTGACATCACCCTGCATGATAGCATCGATTGTATCGAAAGAACACTCACCATCGTTAGGAATGTTAGCCCATGCCTTGACGAAGTTGATGAGTATCTCTTCACCAGGATAAGTACGACGAACACCGTCATTCTTGAACCAGTCTGGTGTAGACTCAGGGTTCTCAGCCCACGTCACTTGACCAAACTTGTTGGTGATCTGATGCTTACCAGTCTGTGAAGCAGCTCTGTGTTCCTTACCAATCAAGATCTCCAAGCGAGTGCTAAAGCTGTGTTGGTCATTGTGAACCCAGAAGCAAAGCTTACCAGTCTTGTCACCCATATCAACAGAGTAGTTAGGCTCTGTCTTCATGTTGACACCTATCGATGCAAGCTCACCAAGG
>Ga0160422_10001663_pt1 | contig 13861 bp, 11 predicted proteins | sample Fk160mmetaG_FD_108192 | JGI IMG/M metagenome (GOLD analysis project Ga0160422, IMG submission 108192) | Marine microbial communities from the Central Pacific Ocean - Fk160115 60m metaG | ecosystem: Environmental > Aquatic > Marine > Oceanic > Photic zone | place: The Central Pacific Ocean...
ATCCAACCCGCATTCGCCATAGCATTGTAAAAATCCCAGGGGAAATCATGGTGCTGGTCTTTTTCTGCCCAATACTCATCGGGATAATCCGCACAAACCTTGGCGACGGCATCACGAATCAACTCCTGATCATCTGTTAAAGCGAAATCCATAACCCCTCTCCCTTTTATTGCACGCTGTCTGCGCTTTTTCCTAGCTGCTGACTACCCACTTTGGGCAAATTTAGTCGCATATGCGGCGGCGCAGGCGCGACGAAAAACACGTATTTTTCTCCAGAGTATAAGGCGGCCGGCCGCGAAACCAAATATCATCGACCCTTGTTCTTGCCATACTTGGCTTTCTCAGACGGAGTGCACGCCTATGACTTTGCAACTGGCCACCGAGCGCATGCTTGCGCATATCGACGCCGATGGCATTGGCTGGATGACGTTCAACAATCCCGGCCGCCACAACGCTCTGTCACTTGAAATGTGGCAAGGCATGGGCGATATCCTCGAACATTTTCAGAGCAACGACAGAGTACGTGCTGTGGTAATGCGCGGAGCCGGCGGCAAAGCCTTCGTCTCTGGCGCCGACATCTCAGAATTCGGCGAGAAACGCGCTAATGCAGAACAGCGTCGCAGCTATGGCGAAATTGCCGGGCGCGCTACTCACTGGTTGGGAAAAATAGACAAACCACTGGTCGCCTTAATTGAGGGCTATTGCATTGGTGGCGGCCTAGCCACCGCCTTATCGGCCGATATACGCTTTGCGACCCCCGACTCCAGCTTCGGGATTCCCGCAGCGAAGCTGGGCTTAGGCTACGAATACGAGGGGCTGGCAAAGTTGGCACGCCTCGTCGGGCCTAGTCGTGCCAAAGACATCATGTTTTCAGCGCGCTTTATGCCCGCTAAAGAGGCTCAACACATGGGGCTCATCAACTTCATTGCAGCGCGCGACGATATTGAAGCGCAATGCGTTGAATACGCCCAGCGTGTAGCGAGCAACGCCCCAATGACCGTGCGCGCGGCAAAGGCCGCGGTTAATGCCTGGGAGCGTGGCAGCCGGGCAGACGACGTTGATGAGGTGCGCCAGATGGTAGATGCGTGTTTCGATAGTGACGACTATAAAGAAGGCCGCCGCGCGTTCGCCGCCAAAGAAAAACCGCAATTTCAAAACAAATAAATACGGACCACTAATGACCGAAGCTGTAACCGCCTGCATTTTAATCATCGGCAACGAGATACTCTCTGGCCGCACTCAAGACGTAAACGTCAGCCACCTAGCCAAAACCCTCGGGGCCTGGGGAATACAGGTGAAACATTGCCGGGTCATACCCGATGTTGAAGACATTATTGTCCACACTGTCAACGAAGTGCGCGGGCATTACGACTACATATTCACTACGGGTGGAATTGGTCCGACGCATGACGACATTACCGCCGAATGCATCGCTAAAGCGTTCGGCGTAGCCCTTATCGAAGACCCTGACATCGCAGCGCGCATTCGCACACGCCCCGCGCCCGAGGATGTCATGGCTTCGCGTTTGCGCATGGCCCGAGTACCGGAAGGCGCCGTGTTAATCGACAACCCGACCGGGGGACCCCAAGGCTTCGCCATGGACAACGTCTACGTTATGGCGGGTATACCAATGATCATGCAGGCCATGCTGTCGAGCCTCGACGGCCAATTGCGCAGCGGCCCCGTGGTGCGCAGCCATTCAGTTCGCGCATACACCGGCGAAAGCCAGATCGCGGATGCGCTCAGTGCATTGCAAGACGAATTCGCTGACGTCGACATAGGCAGTTATCCGTTCTTTCGCGATGAACGCTACGGCACCATGCTGGTTATTCGTGGTATCGACACCGAGCTGTTGGCAACTGTGGCAGGACGCATCATGGCTTTCGTCGAGGCCAGTGGCGAAACACCTGAAGACATGGGGCTAACCGAATGATCGCGAAGACAGTTAATTGTATTTTGCTCCTGATACTCACGCTGCCCATAACTGCGGCACAGCATTCTAGCGAAGCGATCCTCAGCAGCGCACCAACACAAATTTATCGCAGCGTAAATCAACCCAATCGAGTGACCGCATCGATGGTCGCGAAACAAATGTGCGAGCAGGCAAGAGGCAACCGCTCAGGCTATTGCGAAATTGTCAGTATGGACGGCGAGGACATCGGGCGCGCGGTCGATCTGAAATCGCGGGCTATCGCCCACCCACTGTTCCTGTGGCGCTTCAACCGCGGCCCTGCAACGGTTTATCTTGCCGGCACCGTACATGTCCTCAAAGAGGGGTTTTTTCCGCTACCGCGCCAATACGAGCAAGCCTTTGAAGCCAGCGATAAACTGGTGGTTGAGGCGGCCGTAGAAAAAATCAAGCCGGAGCAGTTGCAGCAGATAATGCTGAAGTACGCGCTGCTTTCACAGGGAACTTTGCGCGACCTGTTGCCACCAAAGACCCATGCATTACTTGCAAAGCATGCGCAGATCTATGGTCTGCCGATGGAACAACTGCAGGCCTTCAAGCCAGCCTTAGCGTCCCAACAACTGGCAGTGGCCGCTATCAGCGCTATGGGCTACGACCCGAGCTTTGGAATCGAGGCGCACTTCAGCGCACGCACAGACCCGCGAGACATCATGGAACTGGAAACCGTTGAAGGCCAATTTAAACTACTGTTTGACCAGCCGCTCGACACGCAAACCAGCTTATTGCGCGAGACCTTGGAGCAATTTGACAGCATCGCAGCGCAGACCGACGCCATGCTCGCCGCGTGGGCCGAAGGCGACGACCGCACAATAGCGGCGCTTATCCGCGAACAAACCGGCGACTCTGGTGCCGCCAAAGAGTTCCTGTATCAACTGCTGGACCAGCGCAACAGCCGTATGGCAGAACGCATCGCCGATATGCTTGGGAGTTCCGGCAGCTACTTCGTGCTGGTCGGTTCAGCGCATCTAGCCGGCACCCAAAGCATCATTACCGAGCTGGGTAAACTGGGATTTTACGGACAGCGTATCCTTGCTAGCGACTCAACAATCGACGGACAACCGAGCAATTGATGTCCTTCAACCAAGCGTTCTCGCCACCGCCCGGGCTGACCAACCCTCATGTACAGACGATTTTGTCCAGTGTCGGGCGCAAGGTTATGGTGCCTCAGTCCGTTAAGGCCTTCCTCGATGCAGCTACGGAACACGTCATCGAGGTAGCAGGTGTACGCCTAGTGGTACATCGCAACACCCAAGCGAACAACCCCGACGCGCCGCTGATTATGATTGTCCCCGGCTGGTTGGGTAACTCGCGCTCGTCCTACGTCGTGTCAGCAGCGCTACAGCTGTGGCGACAGGGTTTCAATGTGGCACGAATTAATCTTCGTGACCATGGCGATACAGCCCATTTAAACAGCGGGCTATTCCACTCGGCGTTGATCGAAGAGGTCATCGAACTGGCCAGGTACCTCATGACCGACGGGCAGCCTGAACGTAACGATCTGCGCCATTGCGGGTTGATTGGCTATTCTTTGGGGGGCAATTTTGCTCTGCGCTTGGCCCGCGCGATTCCCGAGTTAACGACGCTGGCTATCTGCCCCGCAATAGACCCCTACGCGACTATGCGCCAGATCGAATCCAGCATAATTTACCGCAATTATTTCATTATCAAATGGCGCAAGCTGTTCCGAGAAAAACAGCGGCACTTTCCAACGCTCTATGACTTTGGCCCGGCGATGAAGCTGTCGAGCGTCGCCTCACTGACGGACTATTTCATTAAGTATCATTCCGAATTCGACGATACCGCCAGCTACTGCGCAGCCTATGATCTTAGTGATTCGGCTTTGACCGGCGTCAGCGCCCACATCGTTGCCGCTGCCGACGATCCAATCATCCCCGCGCATTTTTACGAACGTTTACCCGAGACGATTACCGTGGATCTCATCGACCGCGGCGGCCACGGGGCGTTCTTAGAAAACTGGCAACTGGACAGCTGGGTAGACCGTTACAGTTGCCGGTTTTTTAGTCAGCGACTGAAAAACTAGTCCGCAGATTTGCGGCGAAACAACCAAGCGGCAACCAGCACACCGGCGGCGATGGCGAGGTAGTATTCGATCATGAAGGTAAACACCGGCGACATGCTGGACAGGCCAGTACCCATCGCCTCGCCGCCCAACAGACCAGCCAGTACCCCGCCAATTGCTGATGCCAAGAACCACAGCCCGAACATCTGACCTACATATTTCTTCGGCGCGTAACGTGAAAACGCCGACAAACCGATGGGCGATAGGGTCAATTCGCCCCAGGTCTGTAATAGATAGGTGAGCAGCAGCCAGCGCATGCCTATGGGTGCCGTTTCCATAGCCAGCGCAACCGCTGCTAGCATGATGACAAAGCTGATGGCCATAAAAATGAGGCCGATGGCGAACTTAACCGGTAACGACGGATCGAGGTTACGCCGACCTAAGTGCGCCCAAACGGCGGCAAACATCGGCGCAAACACCACGACAAAAATCGGGTTAACAAACTGAATCCACGACACCGGAACTGCAAAGCCAGAGATAACCAAATCGGTATAGTCGCGCGCAAAAATATTCAACGACCCACCGGATTGGTCAAACCCGGACCAAAAGGCCGCAGCGGCGATAAACAACAAGAGCAGCAGCGCAATATTCTTGCGTTCCGCCGCATCTAAACCGGCGAAGAAATATAAAAAGATAAAGTAAAGGCTCGCAACAAGCGTGAGAAAGTAAGCAAAATTTTCGGCGAAAATGCGCGGATTAACCTTCACGAAGCCCATCAAACTGAAGACAATGCCTACCGCCATCAATGCCAGTGCGATTTGCGTGTAACGCACCAGACGCCGACGCGCCTCATCAGACATCGGATTTGGCGACGCGCCAGCCTCGCCCAGCAGGTCTTGGTGGCGCACGTATTGGTACACACCAAACAACATACCGATGCCCGCGGCACCGAAGCCCCAATGCCAGCCGATTTTTTCGCCCAAATAACCACAGATCAAATAACCGATGATCGAACCAATATTTATGGACATGTAAAAAATGGTGAAACCGGAATCGCGACGTGGATCGTCATCCGGGTAGAGTTTGCCCACAATGGTCGAGATGTTGCCTTTGAGCAGACCAGTACCGAGCACGACTAAGACCAGTCCCAGAAAAAATGTCTGGCTTAGCGGTAACGCTAAAGTAAGGTGGCCCAAAGCAATAATAACTGCGCCGTACAGGACAGCACGCTGATGCCCAAGAATGTTGTCGGCCAACCAGCCCCCGGGCACCACCATGAAGTACACCAACCCAACGTAGACGCCGTAGATCGCTTGAGCATCTAACTGGCTCCAACCGAGCCCAGGGTTAAACCCGGTCAGTGCGCCCGTCATGTACAGCACCAATAGGGCCCGCATGCCGTAATACGACATGCGCTCCCACATTTCGGTCAGAAACAACGTACGCAGACCTATAGGATGACCGAAGAATTGCCGATCGTTAAGACTCGCTTCACTCATGATGGTTATTCGCTCTTTCTGTAGAGGTTGGAATTTGTTGCAGCAGAGCCGACGCCTGGCAGATCTTTGTCACAGCGTCCGCAATTAGTTTATAGCTCAAGCATCGACCCACCGGATCATTTAACTTCGCTGTTATCGTCAGGAAAACCGCCCGCCTTTAACAGCATGGACGGCACCGACTTGCCCAAGACGGTTTCGAGCCACGCGGCTGCGTCGATAAGCCGCTGAATATCTACTCCGTGTTCAATGCCGCCACGACTGAGCATATACACTAAATCTTCAGTGGCGATATTACCGCTGGCGTTGGGCGCAAACGGACAGCCGCCTATACCACCGATACTGGCGTCCAAGACGTCGACCCCTGACATCAAAGCCGCATAAGCATTGGCGATGCCAGTATTGCGCGTGTCGTGAAAGTGAGCGCGCAACGGCATATCTCCCAGCTGTCGCTTTAACGCCATAAACCCCTGAGCCACCTGCATAGGCACACCCACACCGATGGTGTCGGCCAAGGCGATCTCCACCGGTCCAGCGGCAGCGAGCGTCTCGGCCATACTCTGGATACGCGACAACGGCACCTCGCCTTCAAACGGACAGCCAAAAGCCACAGCGATGGTGACCTGAACGGGAAAGCCGCTTTGTTTCCCGTCCGCGATAATTTCGACCGCCATGCTCAAACCCTGAGCCACCGACAACCCCTGGTTGTTCTCGCCGAAGGTGTCGGTAGCGGGCACAACCAATCCCGCTTCATGCAGTTTAGTGTCGCGAAGCCGTTGATAGCCACGGTCGTTCAGAATCAGCCCGGTGTAGCGAACATCGCTACGCTCTGGCAGGCTCGCACACACAGCTTCGGCGTCAGCCATCTGCGGTACCCGCTTAGGGTGCACAAAACTGGTTACTTCAATGCGCTTGCATCCCGCATCTAAGGCGTGATCAATGAGTCGCAGCTTTTGCTCGGTGGTGAGCAGGACGTCTTCATTCTGTAAACCGTCCCGCGGACTGACTTCCATCACTGTAACCGCCGACAGGTCAGTATTCATAACAGCCTACTCAAAAACCTTCGCGCAGACTTACCGTCTTATTAAAGACGTTAGCTTGCAGGGGGTCCTTGCAAAAATAACCCTGACGCTCGAATTGAAATCGCACATTGTCGCTGGCCATGATCGCAGGCTCTACAACAGCGCTGAGTGGCACCACCGAGTCCGGATTAATGTCTTCGAGCAACGTATCGCCGGTTGGATTAGGCACTCTAAACAGCCGCTGATAATCGCGCACCAGCACGGGCACGCCTGCTCTGGCGTCGACCCAGTGGATAACCCCTTTAGGTTTTAAGCCCGAGGTGTCTTGGCCGCTGCGCGAATCCTTGAAATAAGTGCAATTCAACTGCGCGATTTGACCGTTCTCGTCATAAACGACCTCATCGCATCGGATGATGTACGCATAGCGCAGACGCACCATTTCGCCGGGTGACAATCGCTTGTATTTTTTCGGCGGCTCTAACTCAAAATCAGAACGCTCTATAAATAACTCCCCGGCAAACGGCAGCGCGCGCTGCCCCAAGGTTTCGTTTTGCGCGTGCCAAGGGCCCGTCAATTCGACAGGCTGCTCCTCGGTGTAGTTCGTCAACACCACCTTCAATGGTTCGAGCACACCCATCCCTCGCGGAGCCGTATCTTCCATATCTTTGCGGACGCAAAATTCAAGCAGATTCATTTCGACTGTATTGTCTTGCTTGGTCACCCCAATACGCGAACAAAAATCGCGAATGGCGGCAGCGGTAACACCGCGTCGGCGCAACCCGGCAATAGTCGGCATGCGGGGGTCGTCCCAGCCATCCACCAACTTTTCATTCACCAGTCGATTGAGAATACGCTTACTCATGACCGTGTATTCCAATCCAAGCCGCGAAAACTCGATCTGCGGTGGGTGGTAATTCAAATTAATATTGTTTAAAACCCAATCGTAGAGTGGTCGATGGTCTTCAAATTCCAGCGTGCACAAGGAGTGGGAAATCGACTCCAGCGCATCGCATATGCAGTGGGTAAAGTCGTACATCGGATAAATACACCAATCATCGCCGGTGCGCTGATGAGACACGTGGCGAATACGATAGATGACCGGATCGCGCAGATTGATATTGGGCGACTTCATGTCGATCTTTAGCCGCAGCACGTGCTCACCCTCGGCGAACTCACCCGCGCGCATGCGCTGAAAGAGGTCCAGATTTTCCTCTATAGTGCGTTCGCGGTACGGACTATTCTGACCGGGCTCGGTCAGCGTACCGCGCAGGTTTCTAATTGCTTCTGCGTCTAATGAGCAAACGAAGGCTTTGCCAGCTTGAATTAAATCTACAGCGTAGGCATAGATTTGCTCGAAGTAGTCTGAGGCATGAGTGACCTCGGCCCAATTGAATCCCAGCCATGCCACATCGGCTTTGATGGCCTCAACATACTCATCGCTCTCTTTTAGCGGATTGGTGTCATCAAAACGCAAAAAGGTCTTGCCGCCAAATTGCTCTGCGACACCGAAATTCAGGCAAATGCTCTTGGCGTGGCCAATGTGCAGATAGCCATTTGGCTCAGGTGGAAAACGCGTTATCACGCCCCGAGACAGACGGTGCTCGGCGATATCGGACCGAATGCGCTGGCGAATAAAATCGGTGGGAGGACTTTCCATTAAGCTGTCTTATCGGTGATTTGCGTTACAGATATCGGCGCTTCGCCGACGTGCGAATCTTGCCTGACCCGAAGGCATTGGAAAAGCCCAACACCTTTATCGCCAAAGCACTCTGGCCTACCATGCGCCGCCTGAGTAAGTGAAATCGCAACCCGAGAGATCTTGTGCACCGAGTATTCTGGCCACTGTTAATCGTCGGCCTGGGCATCAGCTATCTGCTGTTGTCTGGCACTCTCGTGCAGCAACCAAGCACGGCGCCGCAAACCGACAGCGAACGCTGGTATCGGATCGAGCAAAACGGTCAACACATCGGCTTTATGCACAACACAACGACTGATTTCACGCTCGCCACTCGTATTAACTATCATCCACCCGATGCCCCTGCAGTGGTGATTCATCAACAACTGCACTTTGTAGAGAGCGCCACTGCGCCGCTGCAACGCGCCGCCTACAGTCAACGCATTGGCGAGCAATACAGTGCCGTATCTTTACAACCCGATCATAAAGACAACGGCGCTACGTACACGGCCACCATCCTGCGCAACAACAGCGTTAGCCATACACGCTTTAAGGGCTCACTGACCCTCGCGGACATGTACGCGGTGGAGTCATGGCTGCATTCCAAGCCAGAACTCGGCAGCGTATTTAGCGCGCCTTATCCGGATTTCGAAAAACTGCGGGTCAGCGAACGCGTACATCGATTGCTCGCTCGAGACGAATGGGGCTATAAGCTGGCGGGCGCGCATTCGGAGTCCGCGACCCAGACCCGACTAGACCTTAACTTCGTACCCACCAAACTGACCATGGCAGGACGTTACGATGTCACCCTGAGCACTCGGGACGAGGCGATTCCGATCGACGTACCCAACACCGCTACGCGTCGCCAGGGCCAAAAGTTTGATCTGAATCAGGCGCTAAACAAGCGCCAAAAGCTGCTGGAGCTGGAGTTGCAGGTGATCGGCGACAGCGTGTTACCCCCTGCGATCGTCGGCCGCCAAGGCGCTTTGTCGGCCGGCAGCGCGACCGCGCTCCCCGAAACTTATCTCGCTGAGCACATCGATTTTCCAATTCAGCACCCTAAAATTCGCCGCTTACTGACGCGTTTTGCAGCCTCGGGCAATGCCCTCAAAGATGCTCATCGCCTCGTTGCTTTCACCCACGGACAATTGAGCTATACCGAGCATCAACAGGCCGGCACCGTATTAACTGCGTTGGCGCGACGCAGCGGCGAATGCACAGACTTTGCCGATCTGTACACAACCCTGGCACGCAGCGCTGGACTACCCGCACGCACGATTTATGGGCTTGCGTACGATGCTTCTGGATCACCGGGCTTTAGATTTCACGCATGGAACGAAGTCTATGCTGCCGACGGTTGGCACAGCGTAGATCCAACTTGGAATCAAATCACTACGGACGCCACGCATATTCCATTGAGCGACGATCAATACGCCGATTTACTGCGCATACGAGAGAGTCAACTCTCGTTTAAAGTGGCCGGCATGCGCTACCAAAGGGCTACTTTGTAGAACGCAACAAGCCCTCTTGGGTCGCCGACGCGATCAGTTGCCCATCGCTGGCAAAAAAATCGGCATGCACCATCGCGCGCGCACCTTGAGCAGAGGACGTGCGTTTATGAAACAGGAGCCATTGATCCATAGGCACAGGACGATGGATCCAAAGGCTATGATCGAGACTCGCCATTTGCAGTTGTGATCGATCCACCTCGTTCTGATGCGGCAAATAACCCGTAGAAACCAACCCCATATCCGAGGCGTAGGCCAGCAAACAGCGGGAAATCGGTTGCGACGGTCCATCCCGTTCAGTAACCGGCGCTAAAAAGCGTACCCACACCGGATTCCACGCACGCGCCTCTGCCCAAGCCGGCGTACCCAGTTCAAATACCGATCGCAGTTCAAAGGGTCGCTCTAACTTCGCCATGGGGCTCAGCCGCGCATCCGCTGCCGCACCACCCAGACGCTTTGCTACCTGACGGTCGTCTTGCAGCTCTGCCGGCAAGGGTACATTCGGCATCGCTAAGCTGTGTTCCAAGCCTGTTTCTGCGGTCTGGAAGGAAACATCCATATTGAAGATCGCCTGACCCGATTGAATGGCGACCACACGGCGCGTGGTAAAAGACCGGCCGTCGCGAATTCGCTCGACCTCGTACAATACCCGCTTACTGGAATCGCCCGGACGCAAAAAATAGGCATGGGTCGAGTGCATATCCAGGCCTACTACTGTGCGGTAGGCCGCCATGCTTGCTTGTGCGAGCACCTGCCCGCCAAAAATACGCGCGCCGTTCTCCGGTTCGTTTTCGCCTAAATATAAATTTTCTTCAATCTGCTTCAGATCCAAGACGTTAAGAAGGCGCTCGGCGCGGCTGGTGCTCACTCGGTACTCCAATCTCATCATTTAGTCGGGGTTCTTAAGAAAGCCTTTATACTCCCTCATACCGTAATTTTGGAGCCACCGTGAATAATTCCACCGACCTGCCCGACCCAGGCGCTTGGGCAGCCGAGCAATTGCAACGGCTGCGTGACCATAGACCCTACCGCAATCTCAGTGCCGATTACCCGCAAGCGAGCATAGACGACGCCTATGGCCTGCAGGCCGCGTTTGTACATGCGTTAATTGCAGCGGGCGACTGGGGTTCCGTCGTTGGCTACAAAGCTGCACTGACAGCGCCCCAAGCACAGCAAGCAATGGGGGCAACCCAGCCGGTAGTGGGCGTTCTATTCGCTGGCGGCGAACGACTCGCGCAACGCCCCGTGAGCACAGACCGGCCAGTGATGCTGGAAACCGAACTCGGCTTTCGTCTGCAGCAGCAGCCCGCAACAACCCAAACAGAGGAGGGCGTGGGCGCATGCATTCGCAGCGTAACGCCAATGATCGAGCTGGCCGCACCAAATTTGGAGCACCGACCGAGCGCCATTGACCTGGTCGCGAGCAACTCTGCAACTTACGCCTTTATCTCAGGAACGGCCGTCGAAACTGATTGGCATGACGCAACCAAGCGGCCAAATTTAGACCGGGTGAGCATTGGTTTGTATCAAGACGCTAATATTCTGCATGCGGAAACCGCCGGCAGCATTATGCAAGGCCAATGGCACGCGCTAACCTGGCTGCTGAACGAAGTAATGCGATTAGGCTACCCGCTGGCCGCAGACAGCCTCCTTATGACCGGTTCTATCGGCGCTCTGCACCCGGGCAAACCGGGCGACTATCGCGCCGAATACGGGCAACTGGGTAGCATCGAATTCACGCTTTAGGCGGCAATAGAACAAACCCATCGCACCGTGCAAACTGACTCAAAGGAATATATTGCTTGTGAATTATTCCTTTTTCATAAATTCCTACGCCTGCTACTTTCCGCTCGCTTCAGTCCTCGGTGCACCTACGCTGCGGGCGAAAATGCACATCCATAAGCCAACACCAGCGAGGGAATCACCGTGTCAACGTATCTTGACCTGATCGAAGAGAAACGCTCAATCATTAGCGCTAAGCAAGAATGGAGCGCCATTAATGCCGAATACGCAGTCCGTATGGATCTGCAAAATCGGTTTAAAACCGGTTTAGAAATCGCCCAGTACACCGCGGACATCATGCGCCGCGACATGGCCGCTTACGATGCGGATTCAAGCAAATACACCCAATCGCTGGGTTGCTGGCACGGTTTCGTCGCACAACAGGTCATGATGAGTGTTAAGAAGCACCAGAAAACCACAGACCGTAGCTACATTTATCTATCCGGTTGGATGGTCGCCGCACTGCGCTCACAGTTTGGCCCGCTGCCCGACCAGAGCATGCACGAGAAAACCACTGTTTCAGGCCTCATTGAAGAAATCTACACGTTCTTAAAGCAGGCCGATGCGCGTGAACTGCGCCATATCTTTGTTGAACTCGACGAGGCCAGAGCCAATGGCGGCGATACCGATTCAATCATTAAGCAAATAGACGATTACGAAACCCACGTGGTGCCGATCATTGCCGACATCGACGCGGGCTTTGGTAATGAAGAGGCCACTTATCTGCTGGCCAAGCGCATGATCGAAGCCGGCGCATGCGCTATCCAGATCGAAAACCAGGTCTCCGACGCCAAGCAATGCGGCCACCAAGCCGGCAAGGTCACGGTGCCACACGAGGATTTCGTCTCGAAGATCAACGCAGTGCGCTACGCATTCTTAGAATTGGGCATCGACAACGGCATCATCGTTGCGCGTACCGACTCACTGGGCGCGGGACTTACCCAGAAAGTCCCTGTATCGATTCAAGCGGGCGATCTGGGCAGCAAATACAACGACTTCCTAGACACCGAAGTCGTCAACGATGTAGCCGATCTGAAAGACGGCGACATCACCATCCGCGTGAACGGCGAGTTGGCGAAGCCAAAGCGTCTGGATAACGGTTTGTATGCCTTCAAAGACGACACCGGGTTTGACCGCGTGGTATTGGACTGCATCACCAGTCTGGAACACGGAGCGGATCTGTTATGGATCGAAACCGAAAAACCCAACGTCGAGCAGATAGCGGCCATGGTCAATGCCGTACGCAAGGTGCGTCCAGAAGCCAAGTTGGTCTATAACAACTCACCCTCTTTTAACTGGACCTTGAAATTCCGCGAGCAGGTCTATGAGGAAATGAAGGCGGCGGGCCAAGACGTTTCAGCATACCCGGATCCAGCGGAAAACCCGATGGGTCTTATGGATGTGGCGATCGACAGCACCGAGCTTGCACAGGCTGCCGACCAATTGGTCAGCACTTTCCAAGCCGACGCGGCGCGCGAAGCTGGCATCTTCCACCACCTGATTACACTGCCGACCTACCACACCGCCGCCTTATCCACCGACGTATTGTCAGAGGGCTACTTCGGTGATCTGGGCATGCTGGCTTATGTACGCGACGTACAGCGGCAGGAGATTCGCAAGGAACTGGCGTCTGTCAAACACCAAGATCTTGCCGGCTCCAACGTTGGCGACGATCATAAGGAATACTTCCTCGGTGAAAAAGCGCTGCTTGCAGGCGGTGCCGCCAACACCATGAACCAGTTCTAGACGGGTGCACAGGCCTAAAGAAAAGGGCGGCTAACCGCCCTTTTTTGTGCCCGCCCTGCAGAGCTTTAGCGTGTTAATCAGGTGCGTTCGCCAAATCGTTCTTTAAGCTTCGCGAAGCCATATAGAAGTGGAACACCGACCAGGTCATTGCAATAGGCAACAGGTACAGCATGGCATGGCGTAACGACTCGTCTCCAAGCGTCGGCGCTAAAAAGTCACTGAGCACTCCCACCGCCCATGGCCCCAGACCAAGTCCTATAAGGTTTAATATAAAAAACAGAATCGCTGATGCCAATGCGCGCATGCGCAACCCCGCCAGTCCGTGTGTCATGGCCAGAGTGTTGCCTAAGTAGACGTTAAACAAAATTCCAGGGATAACGGAAACCATCAGCGCGGTATACGCGCCTGCTACCAGATAATTTGCGATCATGAATGGAATGCAGATCAAGCCGGTGATGGTCGGCAACCACATGTACCACCGCACGTCTTTGCGGGCGAGCCGCTCTGCAATTACGCCACCCGCAAGCACCCCTACGGCACCACCGAGTCCCAAAATAAGCGCCAACCAGGTGCCTAATTCTCCGGTAGTCATACCGTGGCTACGAATCATAAACGAGGCAGTCCAACTGCTGGAACTGTAGCC
>Ga0160422_10001666_pt1 | contig 13849 bp, 9 predicted proteins | sample Fk160mmetaG_FD_108192 | JGI IMG/M metagenome (GOLD analysis project Ga0160422, IMG submission 108192) | Marine microbial communities from the Central Pacific Ocean - Fk160115 60m metaG | ecosystem: Environmental > Aquatic > Marine > Oceanic > Photic zone | place: The Central Pacific Ocean...
GAAAAGGCCCCCTTGGGACAAAGACGCAACCAACCAAGTGAGCCATGACCATCGAGCTGAAAATCGACCAATTCGTCGGATTCATCGCAAAAGAGGCTCCTTGAAGCCGGATCATGGTTGCCGAAGACCGCAAGGGATTCGAGCCCTGCCCGCAGAAGGGCAGACAGGGTATTGGGGGAGATCTTGGATTGATCGTAGAGGCGGGCGATCCTCCTGAGGGCACAGATCGAGCGGAGGGCACAGAGGGGATGCCTGAACATGGGTCCAAGCTCGGGCATGGCCATGCCCTTCTCAATCGCCCTCAGAAGGGATGAATCACGGAAGATCAGTCCCTTGGGCCCGATCGATATGCGGTTCCCTGGCAAGAGTCTGGGCTCGAGTTCGGGCATTTTTGGACCGTAGCGGCTGATGGCCAGGCTTGCCCCAAAAATCGATCGGGCGGCCGCCCAGTGGGCAATGCGGTCGGTACTCGGCTTCATTTGCCCAGAAGTTTTCGCAGGGCATCGAGAAGCTTGCCGGGATCGCTCCCCATCTCGATCTTGACGGATGGAACCTCGCCACCCGCCAACTCGGGCAGGCGGGAGGGGTTGTGCGTTGAAAGGACGGAAGAGGCCCGTTTCTTCCAAAAATTGAGGTTATTCGTCTCCTGGGGCATGACTCCACGGGAAAGATCGAATACGACGGGTGTTCCGCAGGCAACCGCCTCCGTGGTCATACCCGCCCCCGGACGGGCAAAGAGGCAATCCGCTTGCCTCAGGATCAAAGCCATGTCCGGAGCGGACACCTCGGGCAAGGCCACAAAGGGTACCCTTGAGGATTTCTTTATGCGATTGAGATCGGCAAGGGTGGACTCATTGCGGCCACATAGGGCAAGCAACTGGCAAGGGTTTTCCGAGCGGTTGAAGGCTTCGACAACCTGGCGGTGGCGGTTGACCCCATTGGCCCCTGTCCCCAGGACGTAGGTCTTGAGATCGGGCGAAAGATCGTACTTGGCGAGGAACTCGTCCCGGCCAGGTTGACCGGGTCGGTCATAGAAAGGCTTCCTCAGCAAAGGCCCGGAGGCAAGAGTCCTTTGGGCAGGCATACCTCGCCTGCGAGCGGCCTCGCAGGTCTCCTCGAAGGGCCCTGAGAACAGATCGGCCAGAGGATTGATCCAGTGACGGCTGAAGCCGCTCCCATCAGCCAACTCCCCACAGAAAATAACGAATTTCATTCGCTTTTCGGGAAGAGCATCTTCACAGAGCCTGAAATATCCGTGGTTAAGGTGGGCGTGAACGCTAAGAACGAGATCAGGTGTGAATTCCGCGACCTGCCTGGCGAACTTGCCCGATGACAGAATACGACGGGGACCGCGGTGCAGGGATGCCCATTCCAAGAAATGAAAGTATAGGTAATGAAAGAGAGGAAGTCTCCGCTGGATGAGGTTATAGAAAGCGGAACCCCAGCGATAGAGAGGAAAACCATTCTCGAGGGGACGCAGAGTGCGGGCCACCCCTCCGCTCTCGCTCCACCATGCACTAAGGGCGCCGGCTCGCATGTCGTGCCCGCCTCCGGTCGAGGAGCTCAGTATTAGCAGGTTCATCCCTTTCTGGCAAAGCTAGCCGCTTTTGGCGGGGAAGAAAACCATGAAAGCATCCCGACACTCACCCCAGCTTGGGGCAAACGAGGTCATTCAAGGTCGTGCACGAACAAGCCACTGCGCAGCTTGGGCTCGAACCAGGTTGTCTTGGGGGGCATGATCTCGCCGGCGTCGGCAATGGTCAAAAGCTCCTCCATACTAACGGGGTAAAGGGCGAAGGCGGCCGCCATCTCGCCGGAGTCGACCCGTCTCTCCAGCTCCTCTAGTCCACGGATACCGCCCACGAAGTCAATGCGGTCGTCCTTGCGAAGGTCGGTGATGCCGAGAACGGGGCCAAGCACCTTTTCCGACAAGAGCGTGACGTCGAGGTCCCCAACAGGGGTTCCTGCGGATGCGGATGCGGACCGGGCGATCAACTCGTACCATTTACCATCCAGGTAAAGGGAGAATTGACGCATCTTGCGAGGTCTCGGACAACGGTCCAGAGCGGGTTTAATCTCAAAATCGTCCGCTAAGGCGGCCAGAAAATCATCGGGGGAAAGTCCGTTGAGGTCCTTGACAACCCGGTTGTAGTCGAAGATTTCCAGTTGGTCGTCGGGAAACAGAACGGCCAGGAAGAAGTTATATTCCTCGCTCCCCTCGTGCGAAGGGTTGGATTCCTTCCTTTTCTGCCCCACCCTCGCCGCAGCGGCCGTTCTGTGATGGCCGTCCGCAACATATAGATCGGAAACACCCAAGAAGGCTTCCTCCAGAAAACGGACTTCCTCAGGCTCGGAAATGAGCCATAACTCGTGGCGAACCCCGTCGTCGGCGACGAAGTCGTAAACGGGATCGCGCTCCAAGGCGGAAAGAGCAAATTCATTGATCCTCTCAACGCCACGATAGGAAAAGAATACGGGTTCGGCATTGGCGTTGAGGCATTCGACGTGGCGGACGCGATCGTTCTCCTTGACCGTACGGGTCAGTTCATGCTTCTTGATCCTACCCTCGTAGTATTCCCGGTAATCGCAGCACCCGACGAGGCCGACCTGGGGCCTACCGTTCATGGTTAAGCGATAGAGATAAAAGGAGGGATCGGAGTCTTGCCGGAAAATTTCCTCCCGGCAGAGGCCCGAGAAGTTTTCCCTACCCTTATCATAGACCTCGTCCGAATAGGGATCGATGCCATCCGGCAAGTCGATCTCCGGCTTGATAACCCGCAGGAAGGAGTGAGGGTTTCCTTCCGCCTCGTTTTTGGCTTCAGCCGAATCGAGAACGTCGTAGGGCCTGGATGCAACCATCTCCACGAGGTCCGGGCGGGGCCTGAGCGCTTTGAAAGGCTTGAAAGTCGCCATTGGGCTTTGCTGGTTAAAGGAGCGGGAGGACTCTCAACCGGCCGTCTCTGATTTTTCCACCTCGGATCCAGCCGCGGCCTTCTTTGCCCGGATCTGGGCGATGAGCTGCTTGGCGGAACCAGCCACCAGGGTGCTCTTGAGAGTTCCCTCGGCGGGCTTGCCGGAGACCGCGGCAGCCATGTTGGAGGATTGCATTTCCTCCAGAATTTCGCGACGGAGTATCGAAATGGAGCGAGGGGCGGAGATTCCTATCTTGACCGAGTCGCCCTCTATCTTAGTGACTGAAATCTCGATCTCGTCTCCGATGGCTATGCCTTGATCGACTTTGCGAGAGAGTATCAGCATGGGTCTCTACGGTAATTTCTAGAGACCTTCACCACCCACGTCCAAGACGTGACGGGCAGAAAATTCCTCGTGATTGTTGATGATGCACTGCTTGGCGATCAGGGTTGCCCGGTTCACGATGATGGGACCGACCAGGTTGAGGAAAATTTTTCCCGATTGATCGGGGGGCAAGGTCACGATGTTCAGGATCATTGTGTCTTCGGGGCCGGTAATTCCCAGAACCTCGACATCGGCATCCGCAACCTCCACCGAGTAGTTGGGAATGACCCCTCCCGGCTCAAGGACTATGAAGGCCAGTCCATCCTGTATTTCCTCGCGCAACCACATAAAGGGCAATTCCTCCTTGTCGAAGACCAAGTCCATCGACCGAATCTCGGGAAACCCGAACAAACCCTGTGGAAGAGTGATCTGGTTCCTTACCTCGGACTGACCAATCTCAGGATCGTTGGAATCTTCTCCTGCCTTCAGTTTCATGGGGACTTGATGGAAAAAATGATCCGGACTAGAGGTAGTTGAGGAGGGAGGTATTGAGCAACTGGGAACCCACCTGCAACGAGGCTTGGTAGGCAGTCGATATCCTGGTCAAGCGCATGATGGCCTCGGAAAGATCGATGTCGATGTCCTTGGATATTCTTTGGTCGAGTTGCATGAAATAGTCTTCGTCATGGGCCCGGACGGTGTTCATGCGAACCATCCTGGAGGACAACTCCCCCATCTTGTTGATCAAGTTCTCCTCCTGTGAGATGAGCTTCTTCTCAGCGTCCTCCACTTCCTGAGAGTAGTGGGAGGGCGTCGCGTTGGCGAGCGAATCACGCAAGCCCACTATAGTCTGGACCGCATCCCCCAGTTCCTTGGTTCCATCGTTCTTGGCACTTAGGAAGCCCGAGATCTTGGTCCCGTTGCCAACATAGTGCTCACTGTCCTTTTTGCTGCCGGTGTAGGTAATACCAACTACTTTACCATTTTCGTCGCGATGGTCGAGAAAAGTCTTCGATCCGGTGGCGAAGGAAAACGTGTCCCCGATCTGAGCCTTGGCGGTGGCTCCCGTCAGGGCGGTCGATTGGGCCAAATTGAAACCGGTAACGGTATAGGGTCCCGGATCCTTGGTGTTCTGATCCCATAGGATCTCGGCTTCCATCTCCTGTCCATTGGGAAGAATCACCTTCGCAAGCTGGAAGTCGGGCGGAAGAGAACCACCGAGTGAAGTTCCGAAGAAATACCTGCCCGGGTTGATGACCTTAAGTCCGACGACCTGCCCATAGGCGTCCACGACGGCTTCTGCGGTAGCATCGGTACCGGTCGCTCCGGCGGACTTAATGGTCACGACCGGACGATCGGAATTCGCCACTGAGAACTTCATCACGTGGTTGAGCGGCTCCTCGATTTTGATCCACTTGTCGTTATCGACCATGGCGTTCGGGAAGAGGGCATTGGTGCTGGGGATCTTTTCGTCGGCCGGGGTAATGAGAACATCCGTTGTAGCTGCGCTGGAACTGGCCGTGATCTTGTTATTAAATGCATTGGCCAAGCAACGGTAGTAGCTTCCCTGATAGTGAACGATCTGGCCATAATCGTAGGTCCGGCTCGAAAGCCAGTCCTCACCCTGCCGGGTGGCATGCGGGCCGTTACCGGTCTGGCTGCCGATCCTCTTGAAGTAGGGGGATACGTCCGTATCAAGGTTCGGAAGACTGTAATCAGGCACGCCGTTGATCTTTCCCCAGAAAGTCGCATTAGTCAAGTTGGCCTGGGTGTTCTCCGCGGCGGTAAGGGCCTGCTTGGCCGTGTACAGATCGCCATCCTTGTAAACGGAATCACCCGAGTTCACCGCAACACCCGAAACCCACGTGCTGGCCAAGTCCCAATTCACTCCGAAATCCGCGACCGTGTTCTGGATACTGTTGAGGTTTTTGTTGGCGACGTAAAGCCTTCCGTCGGTTCCTTCCGCCAAATCCCCCGCATTGAAAGGCTGCCCCTCGGCCCAAGTGGCGGGCTTGTTAAGATCCTGGGTCGCCACAAAATAGTTCTTGGTGGAAGGATCGTAGACGAAGTCCCCCGCCTTGGCCGCAAGGGCCCGGTCGGCGAAGTAGGACAACTCCTTGCCTTCGTTCGGCAGGTCGTCCCCGAGCAGGTATACGTTACCATCCGATCGCTCCGTCAAGGCGGCCAGGTTGAGACCGGAGGAAGAAAGGTTGCCCGATGAGATAGTCGCGGAAGAAAGATCGATGCTTACGTCGGACTTAGCGAGAAAGTATTCGCCCGAGGACGTGTCGAAAACATATTGCCCGCGGGAAGCAGTCACGGGCTGGGGGCCGTTGGCGACTTTGTCCAATCCCGCGATGGGCTGGGAACCGAAGACGGTATCCTGGAAATATATGCTGCTTCCGGTACCCCCCGGAGGAGGGATGGCGATGGCTTCCGCCTCTACGGCGGCCGAAACGTCGGTGACCGAGTTGCTGGCGAGCAGATCCTGTATGGTCGGGCTGTTGCTAATCAAAGTCCAGTTAGCGGAAAAATTGGCTTCCGTATTTTGAGCGCTTGCAAGGCTCGACTTAGCCCGCCAAAGCTTACCATCCCGGTAAGCGGTTTCATATACCGCTGAGACGGTTTGCCCTTCCTTCCATTCTCCATGATGATCCCTGGAAAACTGGAAATAGGTCCCTTTCCCAGTGCTAACGCCACCGAAGACGACATGAGGAAGCAAGGGGGTCGTACCGGTTTGAGGATCGATTCCAGTCGGGACGCTCTGGGAATTGTAGGCCTTCTTGGGATCGAAGGTTCCCCTCATCTGGTTGGTTGCGACCTTGGTCATGAGCCCATCCGGGGAAATGACGTCGCCCGCCGAGTAGGGAGACGCCCCGTAGGCAGAAAATGCGCTCGCAACGAAGGGATTGGGGATCGACTGGGACTGGTTGCCGAGGGCCGTGGCGACCGAGTTGGCATTGGTGATGGCAGCCTGGAGTTGCGTTTCAGTATAGTTAACCTTCTGGTTAGCCACGTAATACTGGTTGGTAGTGGTGTCCAGAATGTGCTGTCCGGCAGAGAGTTGAGCCCCTATCCCAGCAGTCTTCTGAACTTGCCCATTGTAGTTTACGACTACGCCGGAAGGCGGGAACCTCTCAACGATCTTGGACATGTTTTGCGTATCCACGCCAACTGGGTTCTCGACCAGGAAATAGCGTCCCTCGTGCAAAACGACGTCCTTCGCCTTGATACCGTTATCGCCGGGCTTGAAGAGTTGCTGGTTAGCCTTGACGTAGGGGCCCTGGATGACCGAACCATCCTCAGAGGAGGCCGCCAGTCTGTAGTCCATGGTCTCGGCATCGAAAAACACGACCCCCTGGTTCTCCGATCCCGAAACGGCGAATTCGTTGACCGGGATTGCCACCTGCTTGACGTTATTCGCGACGTCGAGGTTCAATTGAGCTATGCCTTCGTTCGCCGAGGTGTTGGGGTTGTCCAATAAAGTGTACTCCGCCTTCTTGGCCGACCAAAGTAGGTTCTGAGCGTAATTGGTGGCGGTTGCCTGATCGGCAAAAAGCTTTCCGTCGGGGGCTATCCAATAGTAGCGGTTCTCGGAACCGGTAACCTCGAGGTTCCAGTCCTCCCTCTCGGTGGTGTAATTGGAATTGAGCTCGCGCCAGTAGATTCCGTTGGAGGCCGTCGGGTCGTGATTGACGTTGTGGGAGCCAATGGACTCGTAGAGCTTACCCTTGAAGCGGACGACGTCCCCCTGCTGAAAAATGGTCAGGCGTTTCCAGTCGACGGCATGCTCGGCCTGAAGGGTGGACGCTCCGTCAGTGAGCTTCGAAGCTACCGAGAGGTCCCGCGACCAGTTGTTCTTAACGACCGACTGGTAAATGCCCAACTTCTGGGTGTTGGTCAGGTCGTCATAGGAGGTGATACTGGGAAAAGTCGCCTGAGGATAGACCTTGGCCGTCTCATCGTCGAGGGCCTTCTGCAGGTTGGCCGGAATACCCTTGACCGCCTCCTGCACGATTGCCTTCTCGGTCTCGCTCAAGTCTTCGTAGGTTACACCGGGATACCTGGACGCCGTTTCCTGATTGAGCTTCTGCTCGAATTGCTCAGGGAAGTAGAAGTTGGGATCCCAGTGGGTATTGAGCTTGGAACCGGCGTCATAGGTTTTTCCAACCGCCCCGGTCACGACCAGTTCGCCATTGGAGCTTACGGCAGCGGCAAGATCGACGGCGGGGTCATAAGCCAGGGAAGATGAGCCCGAGCCTCTCACGAAGGCCTTGTATTGGGAGGTCTCGTACGACTGGGAATCAGAGAGGACGTCGGACTGGTTGTTGATCAAGTCCCTTACGCGGGCCGCGACTTCATCGGTCTCAAGACCATCCACCTTGGATTGGAAGACGTATTCCCGACCGTTCAGGGAGAAGATCATCTCGTCCCCGAATCCTATCCGTCTTTTTCCATCGGCCCAAGCTTGGCCGACTTCATTAAAGGAGAAGGTCTTGGTCTGCCTCTTTCCAAGCATGACGTCCGAGCTGGCGAACTTGGGCTTGAGCTTGGTTCCCCCGAAGAGAGCCTGCTTGCGATGAGTGGCGTTGATGCGGTTGAGGGCTTCCTCGATCAGCTGGTTGATTTCATGCCCATAGGTCTCCATGGCGGGGCCATTTAGACTGGAGCCCGCGGAGCGGGCGATTTCCTGAGCTCTCTGGTTAAGCTCGGTCAGCTTGTCCAGATTGAGTTGCCCGGCGTTGAGAAACTCCTCCGCATAGGAAGCGTTCCTTTGGTATTGGGTCAGTTGACCTTTTTGGGTTTCAAGCCTGATGACTCGCCCCAGGCGCATCCCGTCGTCCTCCGGAAAACGGAGCTTTTGCCCACTGGAAATCTGCCTGTCCATCTCAAACCTCTTCTGGTCAAGCTCTCGGATCTTTGCCGAGATTGCATTGGTCGAGCTAAGGTTGGGCAGGCGCATCGGTAATTACTTAATGAGGCCCATAACGACCAACTCGAGCATCTTGTCGAGGGTATTGAGGACGCGCGAGGATGCCTGGAATGACCTCTGGAATTGCATGAGGTCGGCAACTTCCTCGTCGATCGAAACCGAACTGACGGCCCTTCTCTGATCCAAGAGAAGCGTCTCGATGGTTTCCTGGTGCGCGATGTTGTCGTTTACGTCGGAAAGGGTGTTGCCCAAGTCCGCGTTTATGTTCGAAATCATGCTGGTAAACTCCCCGTTACCGAGCTCGGCCACCGAGAGCGCGATCTCATTGGAAGCTTCGTCGAAGTCGTTGCTCGCCTTGAGTCCCTCTGCGGTGAGATCATCGTGAATCACGAGCGAACTAGCCAAGTTCCAGCTATTGTCGAGCACCGCATCGAAGGAGAAGTTGTCACCGAAAAGAAAGGCCTTCGATCCCTCGTTGATCCTGAAGGGAAGAGTATCGTATCCCAATAAGGTCGAGCGGCCCTCGTTGTCGCCGGTACCGGGCATCCCGTCATCTCCGGGGTAAGAGGGATCCGCCTCCGTGGTGACGTTCTTCATCCTGCGGGCACTGGCGTAAAACTGGAAGATCGAGTCCTTGTTGAGGGAAATTTCGAGGTCGTCGTCGTAGGGATCGCCGGAGTCATCCCCAAACCCGTCGTTGCCACGGACGTAGTAGTCCTGGAGCTTGAAGTCGCTAAGCCCGAGCTTGGTCGGATCGGGGTGATTGACCGGCAGGTCGTCCGGCACGACCGGGGAAATGCTGCTCAAGGTAAAGGTATCGGACTCGCCGAACGGCAGGATCATGTTGGTCTCGTCCCTAAAAAGCCTCAGTTCCCCGTTGCCTTCAGACCCATAGAGACCGAGATCTTCCATGTAGGTATTACTGCCGAGGGTTGGTCGGGTCAGGTTGGCCTTGAAGCCAAAAAGATATTGGCTGGGTGCGTCGTCCGGGTTGTAAATCGTGTTAATCTGCTCCACGAAGGTTGAAACGAAGCCGTTCAAGGAAGTGCGGAACTTCTCGATATCCACCAAACGGGATTGCTGGTAGCCGTGAATAGAGCCCGACTCGAGCTTAACCTCGGGTCCGGTGGTACCGTCCTGATTCTTGACGAAGAGGGCATCCGTGGAGGGAAAACCCGAGCCCTTGTTGAGAATGTTCAGGCTCTTGATTTCTCCGTCCTGAACGATGGCCTCGGCCACGCCCACATTGACCTCGACCAAACCGCCACCGGTCACGTTCCAACCGATCGGGGCAGACCTGCGAAGAATGGAGGGAGCGGCCAAGCCCGAGTTCGGATCGGGCTTGAAAATATGGAAATTCTTAACCCATTGGGCATCATTGGGGTTGAAGGAGGCAACGTACTCCTTGCTGCCTGCAATCGTGGCGGGTTGGGCCTTGACCAGGAAATGAGTCTGTGTGGCTTGGTGGTAATAGACCTTGCCGTCTTCGAGGGGAAGCTCCGTCTGGGTAGTGGTAACGGCTTGCCCGGTGACTTGGTCGAGGGTGGTAACGGTCTTCTCCTGGGGCAGGGTTTCGACCGTCGGCACGGTGTCGTCGACATAGGCTCCCAATCGGGCGAAATCGGAATTAGAGTTGCCCGGATTGGAGCTAGAATTTGCGGGGACGTCCGTCAGGGCCATGAAGAAGGCTCCTTCCACGTTGCTGGTTGAACCAGCTCCGACGAAATGAAAGACGTCACCAGCCTTAAGATCTTGCCCATTGGGCCAAGTCAAGGCCGCGGCTTGAGACTTGAGCGGCAGGTTGCCCCCGATGGAGATGACCCCACGATTCGGGTCGGAAGGGGTGGTTAGGTTCAATAGATCAACCCCCTTGGCTAAATCCTTCGAGGCCTGGTAGAAATTTCCGTTGTACTTGAAAACTTCCCCGTAGCCATAACCACGGGAGGTGAGGACGGTATTGTTCTCGGCATTCTGCACCCCAAGTTCCTCATTGATCGGGCCCAAGTTAGCGGTAGCTTGGTAAAGTTTGCCCTCGTAGTAGATCTGGTCGCCCTTGGCAACGTATTCCACATCGGAATGACTCCTCTTGGTCTCGGTGAAAATACCATTGGGAAGAGGTTCCTTGATGACCATGAATTTGGTCTCGTCGGCCAGTAAGTCGTCCTTGATGGTGTTGCCTAGAGCCTGGTAATAGTTGGCTCCTTGGTAAAAGACTTCCCCGGCTTTCCTCGCCTCGGTCGACTTGAGAGGGTCGGCGACGGCCCCTCCGGCAGCGGCGGCGGCGGCGAAGTTGTCGGCCGGTTCGACTTGAGTGTCGACGGGTTGACCGGCTTGAAGGGTTGGGTCCGGTTGACCGGCAGCGGCGGCGGCCTGCTGCTGAGCATTGGTCGTAGCGGTCGCGGTCGCGGGATCAATGATCTTGGGTGGCAAAAGGGTAAAGAGAAGAGGGCCGTCCGAGTCCTTGTACCTCGACCCGCCGTCGAGAACCTCAAAGCGACCAAGCTTGCCGTCCGAGCCAACCTTGGCCCTTACCTTGGCCGTTTTGCCGGAGGCATCCCTGGGAGCGGCAAGGCTGAACTCCTGTCCCCAGTCGTTACTGAAACCAAGAACCCCGTCCTTGTTGAGAATCTCAAGTTGCGTGGGAGGAGATCCGGCCTGGCTATCTACGAAGAGGTTCAGGAAACCGGTCGGGTTATTCTGCTCATCGACCTCGGCCTGAGTGGTAAAATTGACGTAACCGGCCAATTGCTCCAAGAGAGCCTGTCTTTCGTCCCGGTAGGAGACGGCCTTACCCTGATCGAGAAGCTCGAACCTGCGCACCTGGATGTTGGCCTCGTGAATCTGGGCCAAGATGCGGTTTACGTCCACAACCGACCTTTCGATGGTCTCGGTCAGGTCGGACTCGATCGACTCCAGGCTTTTGCCGGCCTCGTTGAACCTCTTGACCAAGGTCTGGATCTTGTGGAAAAGCTCCTGTTTGATGGCCGGCTCATAGGGAGAAGCCGACAGCTCCTCGAAAGTGTTGAAGAAATCGTTGAGGGCCCGCGTGAGGCTACCGGGAGCAAGATCGCTTTCATGCAAGTCGTCGAGCCCAACGTTTACCCCCTGCCGAGTGATTTCCTCGCCTAGGGCAACTTGTAGAAGCTCGAGAACTTCCTTCTGGGCGGCGAGAGACTTGCCGGTTCCGACTTCGTTCACGACCCGGCGATCCAGCAGTTCGCTTCGGGCATGCTCCACTCCGGCCACCTCAAGAGAGGAGGAAAGCAAGCCGCCAAATGCCTTGTGCATAACGCCCTCACGCGCAAGCACGCGCTGACGGGCGTATTTCTCGTCATTGACGTGAGCCAGGTTTTGACCAGCCACTTCAGCAGTCCTCGCATGGTAGCGCAGGGCTTCGCTGTTCTTGGATATTTCTCCTAAAAGTGACACGTTTCTTGTAAGAAAGGCTGGCTAGGCGGATTCGTTGAGGGTTGAGCGATCCTCCGTCGAAAGATTGGAAAGGTCGCCGCTCTTGTCGTAGGTCTTGGAATGAGCAGCTGGATCCGTGACTCCAAGGATTTGGTCGGTCACCTCGGTCAAGCGGGAGAGCAAGCGTTGGTTTTGCTCGATCTTCCTCCTGATACGGGAGATGAGGCCATTGATTTCCTCGATGATGCTCTCGAACATAGGACGGGTGACGTCCGGAAAATGATGAACTAGTTCACTGAGGGTGGACTCGTTGGGCTCTCCATAGGAAGACGCCAAGGTGGAAACGAAGCCCTGACGACGGCGCTGGAGGATTTGGCTGGCCTCCATCTGCGTCTGCACGGACTGGTTTATCTCCAGCAGGCTTTCGGGGCGACGGTTGACGATGCTTTGCTGCTGCGCGTTGAGCAAACCCATCAAGCCTCCGTATTCCTGGAGCTCGTCCCTAAGCAGTCCGAGCAGGTCCTCCCAATTGAAGGAGGAGCCAATGTTCGGAACTTGGGCGACTTGAACCATGATTACTTCGCCGGATCAGCCTTGAAGGACGGCTTCTGATCGACGTCCGTAGGCTTAGCGTTGGGATGATTGAGTTGTTGTTGGAGGATGGTCGAGACACCAAAACCTCCTCCACTGGCGATGCTCTCGGAAATCGCATCGGTGAAGAAATGACGGTAGAGACGGTGAGCATTGCCGTCCTCGTTGAAAACACCCTTGAACATCGGCTTGAGAGCCTCCTTGAGGAACTGCTTGACCAAGACGGACTCAAACTGCTGGCTCACCGCAGCGGTCTTTTGCTGCTCGCTCACGTGCTTGGAATGAGCCATCTCCATGAGCATGGAAGAGTCCATGCCCACGTATTGCTTTCCTATGCCCTTGGTTTCCATTGTCTTGGTCAGTTGATGATGAGCTCGGCCTGAAGAGCGCCCGCGTTTTTGATGGACTGAAGGATGGAGGTCATTTCCCTCGTGGTCAGACCTAGCTTGTTGAGAGCCGAGGCCAATTCGTTGACGGTAGAGGCACCCGGAGGATCGAGCTCGTCGAGGGGCTCGAAGCGACCGACTTCCTCGATCAGGTCGGCATTCTCCCCCTGCATTAGGGTAGTGGCTCCCTGCGAGAAGGGAAGAGGCTGACTGACACCGGTCGTGGGGTTGAGGAAAATGGTGATGTTGCTGCTGCTCACGGCAACCGGGGAAATCCTCACGTTCTGTGTTGCCACGATGGTTCCCGTCCTTTCGTTTATAATGACCCGGGCGGGAACGTCGGGCTTGACGTCGATTCCGCCTATGGCAGCGAGAAAGTTGGTGGTTTGCCCTTGGAAATTAGAGGGAACTCGGATGTTAACAAGGCCGCTGTCCTTGGCTAGTGAGGTACCGGGATAGTACTTGTTGATGGCATCCGCAATCTTGACCGCGGTAAGGGAATCGGGAGAACGCAGGATGAGCTCGAGCTCACCGCCGTTAACAACCTTGCTTTCGATCTCCCTCTCGATGGTCGCGCCATTACTCACCATGCCGACCGTTGGATGGTCAACCTGGACGTTGGCCCCTCCGGCGTTGCCCGCGGAAAGACCGCCTACGCTAACCGGACCTTGAGCGACGGAGTAAACCTTCCCGTCGGCCCCGTAAAGCGGGGTTTGCAAAAGAACGCCCCCTTGAAGGGAATCGGCGTTGCCGATCGATGAAACGGTTACGTCCATCTTGGCTCCCTCCTTGGCGAAAGGACCGATGTCGGCCGTAACGATGACGGCGGCTATGTTGCGGGACTTGTCCGCCTTGTCCGCCCGGATCCCCAGGCTTTCGAGGGCATTGAGTATGCCGAGCTCGGTGTACTCGATCCGTGAATCGCCCTGCCCCGCCAAGCCGGTCACGATCCCATATCCGTAGAGCTGGTTGCTCCTGCTTCCGCGGACGTCGGTCAGGTCCTTGATGCGGGCCCCGAAAACGGAAGAAGCTCCCAGGAGAAAAAGGGAGCAGAAAATCGCGAGTTCTGAAAATCTGGGTTTATGCATAATCGTGGTCAAAAAGGATTGATGATGGTCGCGAGTCTCTGGTACCAGCTTTCCTTCTGGGCGTCGTTAAGGCTTCCCTTGGAGACGAATTCGATCTGGGCGTCGGCAATGTACTGGGAGGATACGATGTTGCGGTACCTAAGACCATCCTTGAACCCGAAGCCGATATCCTCCTTCCGGACCATTCCCTTGAGAACCGCATAATA
>Ga0160422_10001668_pt1 | contig 13837 bp, 16 predicted proteins | sample Fk160mmetaG_FD_108192 | JGI IMG/M metagenome (GOLD analysis project Ga0160422, IMG submission 108192) | Marine microbial communities from the Central Pacific Ocean - Fk160115 60m metaG | ecosystem: Environmental > Aquatic > Marine > Oceanic > Photic zone | place: The Central Pacific Ocean...
AATGAGTAAAATTGTTTATAAAGAAGACACAGGAATTGTTGTGGTAATCAATCCAATTCTTGACTGTATAAATCCTAACACAGGCACATATTATACTCTAGAGGAGATAGCATTAAAAGATGTGCCGACTGGTAAAAAATACAAAATTATAGATGACTCTGATGTTCCAACTGATCGTTCATTTCGTGACGCTTGGACAGTGGATGACTCTGATTTGACTGATGGGGAAGGATCATGAGTATTATTAAAACAGATATGGCGAAAGCCAAAGAAATTCATAAAGCACATATTAGGTCAGCCAGAGCACCAAAACTAGCAGAAAAAGATATTGAATTTCAACGTGCTATAGAAACAGGTGCGAGCACAACAGATATTGTTGCATCAAAACAAGCTCTTAGGGATGCTCCTGCTGCTGCTGGAATTAGCACTGCTGTTACTGAGACTGATCTCAAGGCTCAGTGGGATACGAGCATACTGGGTGATAGTCCGTACTCATAAATATTTAAAAAAATATTATGCCCCTTAATTTTCCAAATAGTCCATCATTAAATGACTTCTTCGTTTCAGGAGGTCGTAGATGGCAGTGGAATGGTACAGCGTGGCAGAGGATACCTGATCCAGGTGCTCAAGGTGTTCAAGGTGCTCAAGGTGGTACAGGACCAACAGGTGCTCAAGGTGCAACGGGTGCTCAAGGTGCAACTGCTGCACAGGGTGCTCAAGGTGCTCAAGGTCATCAAGGTGCTACGGGTTCAGGTGCTCAAGGTGCAACAGGACCAACAGGTGCTCAAGGTGCTACTGGTGCTCAAGGATCTACAGGTGCTCAAGGATCTGGAGGACCTACTGGTGCACAAGGTAATGATGGAAACTTTGGTGGTGCCTCATTCTATTATACTTTTGAAGCTAATACTACAAATGCAAATCCAGGTTCGGGTGATTTAAGGTTAGATAACTCCACACAAAACGCTGCAACAGGAATTTATATTTGCGATACTGATGAAGATGGAAATGATATAGCATCATATTTACAAACTATTGATGACTCTACAAGCACAATTAAAGGTCATGTTAAGATCTCTAATAAAACAGATTCGAGTCAATTCATATTATTTACAATATCAAGTTTAACAGATAATACTGGATACTTTGATGTTACAGTAAGTCCTGTAGATTCATCAGCGACAAACCCTTTCAGTGCAAATGAGGATATAATAATCACCTTTGCTAGAACTGGTGATAAGGGAGATACAGGTGCTCAAGGTGCTCAAGGACATCAAGGTGCAGGTGGATCTACTGGATCTCAGGGATCTACAGGTACAGGTGCTCAGGGTGCTGTAGGTGCTCAAGGTGCTCAAGGACATCAAGGACATCAGGGTGTAGCAGGTAATACAGGTGCACAGGGTGCATCAGGACCCACAGGTGCTCAAGGATCTGGTGGTGCGACTGGTGGCGTAGGACCTACTGGTGCTCAAGGTTCACAAGGAGATAACGCTGGATTAGATATATCCACTGGTGCTCCAAGTAGTCCAGACGTAGGTGACTTATGGTTTGATTCAGATTCTGGAATTCTTGCTGCTTATTATAATGATGGTAATAGTAATCAGTGGATTGAAGTTTCAACAGGTCCTAAAGGAGATACAGGACCAACTGGTTCTCAGGGTGCTGTAGGTGCTCAAGGAGCCACAGGTGCTCAAGGAGATACAGGTGCTCAAGGTGCAACTGGATCAACAGGTGCACAGGGTGCTACGGGACCAACAGGTGCTCAAGGTGCAACAGGACCTACAGGTGCTCAAGGATCTGGTGGTGCAACTGGTTCTCAAGGTGCTACGGGATCAACAGGTGCACAAGGTAATGATGGAAACTTTGGTGGAGCAACTTTTGAATATCAATTCTCAACAAATACATCAGATTCAGATCCAGGTGCAGGTAAATTAAAATTAAATAATTCAACAGTATCATCAGCAACTATTCTATACATTGATGACACTGATGGTGGTTCCACTAATACAGACATACAAGCATATTTAAGAACGATAGATGATTCCACCTCCACGATTAAAGGACACTTTAGAATATCTAACAAGTTGAATGCAGATGATTTTGCGTTATTTACTATTCCTGGATTAACAGAAGCAAGTGGATATTTTAGAGTATCTTGTAATCATGTTTCTGGAAGTGCTAGTTCATTTAGTAATAATGAGGATGTAATTATAACATTCGCCAGAACTGGTGATAAGGGATCCACAGGTGCTCAAGGTGCTACTGGTGCACAAGGTGCAACAGGACCTACAGGGGCACAAGGTGCAACAGGACCCACAGGTGCACAGGGTGCTACAGGACCAACAGGTGCTCAAGGTGCTCAAGGACATCAAGGATCTGGAGGTGCTACTGGTGCACAAGGTGCTGCTAATACTGGTGCTCAAGGTGCACAAGGACATCAAGGTGATGATGGTGCTACTGGTGCACAGGGTGCTGGAGGTGCTACTGGTGCTCAAGGTGCTGTAGGTGCTCAGGGTGCTGTAGGTGCTCAGGGTGCTGTAGGTGCTCAGGGTGCTGGAGGTGCTACTGGTGCTCAGGGTGCTGTAGGTGCTCAGGGTGCTGTAGGTGCTCAAGGTGCAGGTGGTTCAACTGGTGCTCAGGGTGCTGTAGGTGCTCAAGGTGCTGGTGGTTCAACAGGTGCTCAAGGTGCTGGTGGTTCAACAGGTGCTCAAGGTGCTGGTGGTTCAACTGGTGCTCAGGGTGCTGGAGGTTCAACTGGTGCTCAAGGTGCAGGTGGTTCAACAGGTGCTCAAGGTGCAGGTGGATCTACTGGTGCACAGGGTGCTCAGGGTGCTGGAGGATCAACTGGTGCACAGGGTGCTGGAGGTTTGACCACTACTAATGCAAACACATTAGATAACATAGATTCTAGTCAATTTTTAAGATCGGATACCACTGATACAGCAAATGGAGACATTTACTTTGGTGGCGGTGCTCATGCTGTACACATTAATTCTAATAGTGATATAAGATTATCAAGTGGTAGTTGGACAGGTGAATATTCATGTAAACTTCAACATCACAACAGTTATTTCTATATTCAAGGTGGTTCAAATGGTCATATATTTAGAAGACATACAGGAAATGATGGTTGGATTATTAATGGTGATGGACATTTCTATCCTGCAGGTAATTACGATATAGGTACATCATCAAATAGAGTTAGAAACTTATATATTAATGACTTACAATTATCTAATGAAGTAAAAAAAGATACTGGTGGTAATGATGTAGATGGAACTTGGGGCGACTGGACAATTCAAGAGGGTGAAAGTGATCTATTCCTTATAAATAATCGAAATGGTAAAAAATATAAAATCAATTTAACTGAGGTGAAAGAATGACAATCAAATGGTCAGATGGTGATCAAGAGTTTAGATCAAGATTCGTTCAAATCCAACATTCAGCAAAAACTAGTGGAGCATCTACCAACGGATCAGCATGGACTGACACTGGATTATCACGAAGTATAAGTTTAGCTAGTTCTGTAAATCGTGTTTTTATATTGTGTTCTGGAAGTGTGAGATGTGATAACAGTGGTAATACTGGTTATCATGAAGCAGAGGGTCAAGCAAGAATCGTTAGAGGATCATCTACTCAATTAAGAGCACAAACTTTTGGTTTCAGAAATAGTTCTGGTAATGGTAAAAATTTCTTTAGCCAGTTTTCTTTTGGATTTATAGATAATCCTGGTTCTGGTAATCATACTTATAAATTACAATTTGGAGGTGGTGGAAGCACTTTTAGAATATATGTTGCAGATGGAACTCGTTATCATAACGCTGGAACCACCATGTCTCCATCTACTGATTTAACTCTGATAGAATTTACCCCATAAAATCATGATTGAAAATGGAAAACATGATATAACAGATGCTCTAGTTAGTCTTCAACCAAAGGGTGTATGGGCTATGACTGATATATCTGATTACAGCACCCTTACATGGAGTACAAGTGAGATTCCAATACCCACTGAAGAAGAATGTAATGCAGAAATTGCAAGACTAGATCAATTATATATTGATAATGAGTACCAAAGAAAAAGATCATACTTGAGTGAAACACACTACTTACAAATAGAAGAACAATTAGATCAATTGTATCATGATATAGAGAGTGGTAAGTTCGGAGAGCAAGCAAAATCTGGTAACTGGTACGTAGGAATTACAAGTGTGAAAAATGCTAATCCCAAACCATCGTAAAAATATTCATATTAAAACATAAGTCCTTGACGACATACTTATAAAGTAAGTATAATATAGATACTAAAATTACTAATGTGATACCATGATCAAAACATTAATCACAGAATTCCCTTTAAGTGAAGTTCTTGTAGAGAGAACTGTCACAGAGGAAAAAATTCGTAAGTACACATACTCCAAAGAAGAGGTTGATGCTCTTATCGCTGATGCTGTAAAGGAAGCAGTTGCTGAGGCAGCAAGAATTGATGAAGAGTCTATGGCTAAGCACAATCGTGATGCTACAGTCATTAGTATGATTCTTGGTTTTACAACTCTTGCACTATTTGTAGATGGTTTACTTAGAATGTTAGGTATCATTCCACCATTTATGGATCTTGATGTTAATATATTAGATAAGATTGAAACGGATATAATAGATAAAGTAAGACAAGTTCCTGTACAAAAATTATTTCAAAACGGTTTCAGATAATTACTTGACTATGAGCATAGTATGTCTTATAATAGGGTATATGCAATTTTATTATGATTGAAGTACTTGTACAGAATGATCCATACAGGTATGTGAAGATGCCTGATCCACTTGAGAATGGTCAACCAGATTATCGTATACAGAAGTGGAACAATCACAACGGTTACAAAGATATGTACCTTTGTGATAATTTTATGCAGTTGAAAACTGCGATTGATGACTTTGAATACACCAAATGGTTAGATCCTGCAGGTGTGCCTTGCTACGTACACGATGTCTAAAGTTGCTCTTATTACTGGTATTACAGGACAAGATGGTTCCTACCTTGCAGAACTTCTATTAGATAAGGGATATGAGGTTCATGGAATCGTCCGTCGCTCATCACTAATTAATACTCACCGAATAGATCATATCTATGATGATTTACATCTTCATTACGGTGATCTTGCAGATGCTACAAATTTAATTGGTGTTATAAAAAAGATTGAACCAGATGAAATCTATAATCTTGGTGCACAAAGTCATGTAAAAGTTTCCTATGAAATGCCAGAATTTACTGGGCAGGTAGACGGACTTGGAACACTTCGTGTGTTAGAAGCAGTTCGTCTTCTTGGTATGGAGAAAAAAACCCGCATCTATCAGGCATCAACCTCTGAACTTTATGGTCTTGTTCAAGCAGTTCCACAAACAGAGACTACACCTTTTTATCCAAGATCTCCGTACGGAGTTGCAAAACTATATGGATATTGGATAGTTAAAAATTATCGTGAGTCTTATGGGATGCATTGTAGCTCTGGTATATTATTCAATCATGAAAGTCCAAGAAGAGGTGAGACATTTGTAACAAGAAAGATTACAAGAGGATTATCAAGAATATCAGTAGGTGAACAGGCATGTTTATATCTTGGTAATTTAAATGCCAAAAGAGATTGGGGTCATGCAAAAGATTTTGTGGAAGCAATGTGGTTGATGTTACAGCAAGATGAACCAGATGATTATGTGATTGCTACAGGTGAGCAGTATTCTGTGAGAGATTTTGTGGATAAGGCAGCACCATTCTTTGGTTTTAATATTGAGTGGATGGGTGAGGGTGAACTTGAATTTGGTTATGATTGGAATACAAAAAGAAAAGTCATAGCAGTAGATAAAAAATATTTCCGTCCTGCAGAGGTAGAGTCTTTGTTAGGAGATGCAAGTAAAGCAAAGCAAAAATTAGGTTGGGAACCTAAAATAAGTTTTGATGAATTAATTGAGGATATGGTGCTTTATGGACAGTGAAAGTAGAGTTTATGTTGCAGGTAATACTGGACTTGTAGGGTCTGCTATTGTTCGTACACTTCATTGGAAAGGTTATACTAACATATTATCAAGTCCATCTCATCATTGGGATTTAAGAAACCAGATGGATGTAGAAAGATTCTTTAGAGTGAATGAACCTGAGTATGTCTATCTAGCTGCTGCAAAGGTTGGTGGTATAGGTGCAAACGCATATTATCCTGGTCATTTCATCTATGATAATTTAATGATTCAAACCAATGTAATTCATGCAGCAAGAAAGTTTGGTGTAAAGAAATTGCTTTTCTTAGGATCATCTTGCATCTATCCTAAATTTGCTGAACAACCAATCACAGAAGATCAATTATTAGGTGGTCATTTAGAACCAAGTAATGACGCATATGCAGTAGCAAAGATCGCAGGTATAAAAATGTGTCAGGCATATCGTAAACAATATGGTTTTAATGCTATTAGTTTAATGCCTACAAACTTATACGGTCCTAACGATAATTATGATTTAGATTCATCACATGTTCTTCCTGCAATGATTAGAAAATTTCACGAAGCGAAAGATAAAGTCACTCTATGGGGTGATGGTTCTGCGATGAGAGAATTTTTATATGTCGATGATCTTGCTGAAGCAGCGTTTAAATGTATGGTGAATTATGACTCTGAAGAGATTATAAATGTCGGAACTGGTAAAGATATTACAATTAAAGAACTCGCTACCACTATCGCAGATGTGGTAGGATTTAAAGGTGAGATAGTATGGGATACATCTAAACCAAATGGAACACCAAGAAAAGTTCTTAACGTAGATAAAATAAAATCTTTAGGTTGGGAACCAAAAGTAGGTTTACGTGAAGGTATTAAAAAAACATACGAATTGTACAAAGAAAGTTTATGAAAAATTTAGCTCTTGGATTTGTATCTTTAAGACCTGCACAACTACAAGAACATGTATGTGATGCTAGAGAGAATGAGTATCTAATTTGTTTGAAACAATTAGAAAGAGTTCTACCTAAATCATTTGATTTTTTAGTATGTGAGAATACTATAGATGATCCTGCAGAGATCAAGAATGAAGAGCTTAGAGAGTATCTTAGTAACACAGAGATGTGTGCTACAGGAAGTGAAAGTAACATAGGAACATCTAATAAAGGTATGGGAGAGTTATTACAACTCAAAACTGCCTTGGATCAAAGTGATATAGATAAGTATGAGAATATATGCTATGTTACTGCTAGACGTTTTTATACTTGTCCATACGTTTTTGAAAGAACAGAAACTTTAAAAAAGAAAGCATTGCTTTCAAATCCAGATTTTATTTTTCTGGATGGTAGAGTTCTTGAATCATACAAAGGACCTTTATATAATGATATGTTTTTCTCCATGAAATCAAAATATATGGTAGAATACGCAGAGTATAGCATGGAACAATTAAATACAAATCTTTCTAAACAAATAGGTTCAGAATATAATCTTTATAATTTTGTTCAAAAAAATAATTTAGATTATGAATGGATTGAATGGTTAGGAATTATTAGAAACGCTTGGGAGATAAATGGTAATACATCAGATCTCTCTAACTTTCATATATCATAAGGAGTAAAATGAAAATTCGTGATAAAATGTTATCAGTTCTCCAACCCTATGGAGGTAAAGAGGAGATTGATGAACTAAGAGACACTATTGAAAGTGGATGGTGGTCTAAAGGTCCTAAAGTTGCAAGATTTGAAAAAGAATTTGCTGAAATGGTGGGAGCAAAATACGCTGTCGCAGTATCAAGTGCAACTCACGGACAGGACTTAGTTTTAAAAGCATTAGGTATTAAGGATTGTGATATTATTAATCCGACAATATCATTCATGACTACTGCAGTTGTGCCTCTATGGAACAATTGTACATCAAATATTGTTGATGTTGATCCCTATACGATGTGTATTGATCCAGTTGATGTCAAGAAAAATTTAAAACCTAACACAAAAGCAATTATAGTTGTAAATCAGGCAGGTGTACCTGCGGATGTTGAAAGTATAAGAGAGTTTTATGATGGATTTATACTAGAAGATTGTGCACACAGTTGCTATACACCAGGTGCAGGTACAAAGGGAGATATTGCTGTATGGTCTTTCCAAGCGGTGAAGACTATGCCTTGCGGTGATGGTGGTATGATTACTTTAGATGATGAGGAGTTATATAATAAATTAGTTTCAATGACTTGGTTAGGTGTTACAAGCACTTATTCTAGAGTTAGAAATGTTCATGGTGGTAAACCAGGATATAGTTGGGATTATGAGGTAGACATACTAGGATATAAGTGTTATATGACTGATATTATGGCTTCTATTTGTCTTACACAAATGAAGAAGTTACCTAAGAATCTAGAGTGGAGAAGACATATTCAAAAGAGGTATAATGAAGAACTTGCTGATTGCATTCAAGCACCACCACATAGTGAGACTGTTCAGTATTATTGTGCTAAAGTTCCACCAGAACATCGTGATAGTTTGATTGATTATCTCGCATCAAAGAACATTCATACTAGTGTCCATTTTAAACCACTTCATAAATTTAATGTCGTAAAAGGTATGAATCAACGTGAATATCCATCTGCTGATGTTGAATGGCAAAAATTAATTAGTTTACCCTGCCATCCTGCTATGTCTGAAGAGGATATATCATATGTAATTCATTGGGTAAAAGAATACTTTGGTATTAACAAACTCATAAACAATAAAAACGTATTCAAAAGTTTTCTTAATTTATTTCATTCATAATGTATCTTGATCAATATAAAATAGAGGGCACGATCAACAATGATCAAAACCCTTGCTTTCATGACGAAACAACCTATCCTAAATTTCAAGAAGAGTTAGAAGAGTTCAAGCATCTATTAATTGAACTTGTATATCTGAACGAACCAAAAACATTTTATAAGTTTGGTGATGGTGATTATTATTTTTTAAATAAAATACCTACAGGCAGTGCTACACCTGGTCGTAGAGCTTTAAGCAAATCTTATGATGAGATAAACCATGAAGCTTTTGTTAAGGGTGCTCAAGAGTGTGACTATTATACCTGTGAGATATATCCAGAAAACAGAGTAAATTTTATGGATGTTATACAACGTAGAATAGATTATCCTGCTGAGTTTGGATATGGTCTAGTCGCTAATAAGTGGTTACTTAAAACCTTTGCAGGACAAATAGGATTGATAGGTGCAGGACTAAAATTAAATATTATAAAAAATCTGATGGAGGCTCCACAGTATCAGGAATATTTGGGATTAGAAAAATTTGAAGATTATATTTCACTACCTCAAAAATTTGCTTGTGATGATTTGGATGCAACAGAAGAAATGGTAGCATCACAATTAATGAAATCCACTTCAAAAATATTTTTGATGGGTATGGGTCATGTAAAGTCTGGTCTGATACATCGACTATCCAAATATCGTAATGCTGTTTTTCTAGACGTAGGTGCTTCGATTGATGCATTAGCAGGTATCATAGACGTTGATAGACCATACGCAGGTGACTGGACTAATTACCAGATTGATGATGTGCAATTATATAAAGGGATAGATTTTCTTGCTTATGAAGGTAAGGGAAAGCATTTAGTTTTGGAGAAGGAAATTGTATAAAGATACGTTTGGTTATTTTGGACAGTCTGAATTTAGACAGATGCTATCTCATAATCTTCCAGTAGAAAAATTTAAAACTGTGTTAGAAATAGGATCATATGAAGGTATATTTTCTTGCTTTGCAGCACAATCTTTTGCTGATATTGTTCATACGATAGACCCTTTTGATATAAGTGATGAGGGAACTACTATGACTTATAGTGTTGAAAGTAATTTCAATTATAATTTATCTGTTTGTCCAGAGGGTAAGAAAATCATATCTCATAAAATGACAAGTGATGAGTTCTTCAAAACTAATGAGGATTTATTTGATTTAATATATGTCGATGGATCTCATGAACCAGAGGATGCATGTAGAGATTTAGATAATAGTTTTCAAGTATGTAAAAAAGATGCGATTATATGGGTTGATGACTATGGTAGTAATTATAAGACTCTTCATGAGTCTATAGATCAATGGTTGCAAGATCATCAAGATTATATTAAAATAATACATAAAGGATATCAAGTTGGGTTTATAAAATTAGTATGATGATTACATTTAATAATCTTGGTAATCTTGGAAGACTTGCAAATCAGATGTTTCAGTATGCATCACTGAAAGGTATCGCAAGAAATCGTGGATTTGAATTTATGATTCCGCCTGGTAGTGCGTTCGGAACTAGGGATTTAATGGTCAAACAAGATGGAACAAACATCTACGATATATTTGATTTAAGTGATAATAATTATGGACTACAAGTTAATCAAGTTTGTATGGAAAGAATGCATACTTTTGATGAAGAACTTTTTAATAATTGTCCAGATAATGTAGACTTGCTAGGATACTATCAGACTCACAAATATTTTCAACATATTGAATCTGAGATAAGATCTGATTTTAAATTTCAAACTGATCTCTTTGAGACTTGTAGTGATTTTATGAAAGATAATTTTGTCTATAGAGATGTGATATCATTACACGTTAGAAGAGGAGATTATGTATCAAATCCAAATCATCCTCTACAAACTGTTGAATATTATCAGAGAGCACTTGAGATGCTCCCTGATTTGGATGTGATTGTTTTTTCTGATGATCCTGATTGGTGTAAGTCTCAGGAAATATTTCAACCTGATAGATTCTCAATATCAGAGTCCAACACAGTTGATGCTGATTTATGTTTGATGTCTTTATGCAAGTACCATATACTAGCAAACTCATCATTATCATGGTGGGGGGCATGGTTAGCGAAGAGTGAAAAAATTATTGCACCTAAGAATTGGTTTGGTGGAGACTGTGTGAATAAAAGTGTATCTGATATGGAGTTTGGTGATTGGACATGGTTATGATTGAAGATTGGAGTTGTTTATCTCAAGATGATACGGATCCTTATGCACAGATATGTATGGAGGCTGTTGAAGATGATAATAAATTTAAATTATTTAAAAAAGATCCAAGATATACAGCGATATTAGAACACGTTCCTTACGATCAAGGTAGAGAATATGTTGATACAATTCAACAATATGAATTAGATAAAGATCTTATAGAATCTTTTAAAGAAAATGATAAGATAGGTGGTGCCAACATTGTAGAATATGATGAACCATTTGGAATGATATCACCTTCAACATTAAGATATATTCAGAATGCTTTAGATATATCATATTTTTACGGTGAAGGAGAACTTAATAAGATTGTAGAAATAGGTGGCGGTTATGGTGGACTTTGTAAGACTATAAATTGTTTATGTGATTTTGAAGAGTATCATATCTACGACATGGAACCTGCATCAAAATTGCAGGAAAAATATCTGTCTAATTTTAAGATTGATGGAAAGGTAATACATCATTCAGAACCAGAGGAATTGAAAGATATTGATTTATTAATCAGTAATTATGCATATTCAGAACTGGGTGAAAAATTGCAAGATTTGTACTATAATAATGTTATAGTCAACTCTAAAAAAGTCTATATGATTTTAAATAGAGGACAGGTTAGCAGAGAAGTTTTTCTTAAAAGAGCAGAGAAAGATTTTGATGTTACGGTTGAAAAGATACTAGACTTTTGGCCACCTAACGGACACTTATACTATACGACTTTGATTAGAAAATGAAAATTTGTATTCTTACTATTGCAACTAATAAGTACATACAGTTTGTTGAGAGATTGTACGATAACATACATGATAATTTTTTAAATGGACATCATATAGAGTGTTTACTTTTTACAGAACATGATGTGGAGACATCTGATAATGTTAAAGTATCTCAGATAGAACATGAAGATTGGCCAATACCCACTCTTAAGAGATATAACTACTTTGTAAAAGAAAAAGACTTCATATCACAGTTTGATTATTGTTACTACTTTGATGTTGATATGGGTATCATTGATAAAGTAGGTGATGAAGTGTTGGGAGATCTTGTTGCAACTATGCACCCTTATCAATCATTCTATCCTAAAGAACAAAGATCATATGATCGCAATCCAAAATCATTAGCATACGTTCCTGCAGGTCAGGAGGGAGAAAAATACTATGCAGGAGGATTTAATGGTGGATCTACAAAAGAATTTTTAAAGATGTCTGAAGTCATCGCTGATCGTGTGACTAAAGACTTAGAAAATGATGTGATTGCATTATGGCATGATGAATCACATATGAATCGTTATCTTATAGATAATCCACCATCATTAAGTTTAACTCCTACGTATTGTTTTGCTGAAGAACAAATGAACAACGCATCTTATCCATATGATGCTAAAATAATTGCATTAAAGAAAGACCACGATGAACTTAGATCTTAGAGAAATACCTGCTGTTTACATCAATCTTCTACAGGATACTGGTAGAAATAGAGATATGAAAAAACTTTGTAAGAAATGTGGGTTCAAAACAGTATTAAGAATAGATGCAGAGTATACACCTAATTCATTAGCAGGTTGTTCTTTATCACATCATAATGCATTACATGAAGTCGATCCTCCATTTATAGTTTTTGAAGATGATTGTGCTATAAAAAATTTTCAACCAGAAATAGAAATACCTAATGATGCAGACGCAGTATATCTAGGTGTTTCATCTTGGGGTAGGATGAATTCACACTCAGGTCCATTCGTACAATATGAAGAGGTAGAAGATGGTCTATTGAGAATCTATAATATGTTAAGTGCTCATGCGATTTTGTATTTAAATTCAGATTATATTTCATTGTGTAGTAAGATATCTGAGCAAGCATTTCATACAGCAGATCATCAGGATATTGGATTTGCAGAGATTCAAAAATACTTTAACGTCTATGCATTTGATGATCCAATGTTTTACCAGACAAGTTCAAATGGCACAAATCAACCACTAACTTCATATCCAACTCAAGAGTTAATTCAACCTAATATACCATTCTGGAAACCAACTAGTGTCTATTAATATTTTTTATCGTGATGCTCATCTACAAGGTAGAGTCTCAGGTCCATTAAAAGTAATTCATAATTTATTGAGATCCTTAGATGATTGTGGAGTTGAGTATGCTATTAATGAAGATAGATTTGATAACACTTTATTCTTGCATTGGGATCAACCACAGATAGATGCATATCAAACTTTAAGAAATAAAGATAAACTACTTGTAGGTCCACAGATTTGGCCATTTGAACCAAAGTTTAATTTACTTACTGAATATAGGAAGGTACTTGTACCTTCACGATGGTGTGTAGATTCATATAATAAATCTTTTCCAAATACTAAGACAGCGATCTGGCCAGTGGCGATTTATAAACCTGAGATAACAAATAATATTACAACAGATTGTTTAATATATCATAAGAATAGATCACAAGAAGACCTCGAATATGTTAAGGAAATGTTGAGTCGTAGAAGACTAACATATACACAATTACAGTACGGAAGTTATACACAGCAAAACTTTAGAGATGCTCTTTCATCAGTTAAATTTTGTGTTATAATAGACAATACAGAGAGTCAAGGAATCGCAATCCAAGAAATGATGTATGCAAACAAACCCTTGTTTGTATGGGATCAAACTGTGTGGGATCACATGGGAGAGCAGTATGCAGTAGAGTCTACATCTGTTCCATATTGGGATCCAATGTGTGGTGAAAGAGTGAGAGATGCAAGTCAACTTAATTTGTATCTTGATATATTTTTACAGGCATTAGAATGTTACACACCTGCAAAGTATGTTGAGAAAAATCTATCAGCAAAACCAACT
>Ga0160422_10001669_pt1 | contig 13837 bp, 15 predicted proteins | sample Fk160mmetaG_FD_108192 | JGI IMG/M metagenome (GOLD analysis project Ga0160422, IMG submission 108192) | Marine microbial communities from the Central Pacific Ocean - Fk160115 60m metaG | ecosystem: Environmental > Aquatic > Marine > Oceanic > Photic zone | place: The Central Pacific Ocean...
CAAATTCACCTCTGACAAGTTCGCACCACTGAGATTGGCGTTGCGCAAGTTAGCGCCACTGAGGTTAGCATTTCGAAGATCTACACCACTGAGGTTGGCTCCGCTTAGATTGGCAGCCAACAAATTCACACCACGCAAATCTATTCCTCGCAGATCCGCATCCTGTAGGTCTCCCATGGCGCAACCGCCGGTAACTTTAAGTTTTTTCAAGTCATCTGGATTCATTCCTGCCTCTGAAAGCTGATTGGTAAAGGAGGGCACAGCCAAAAAAACCACTTGATTCCCCAGTAGCTTTCTTGAACCGACGATCTTATTGAATGTTTTGAGCATAGATGACTAGAAAGGAAAATCAGAGGGGATGCAGGGGAGCGTTGCCGCAGAAAAATGTGTCGAAAGGGATGTGTTTCCTAAGGAGAGATTTTGATGTGCTGGTTATCTGACAATCTTTCTCTTTTTGGAAATCTTTGATTCTCCTCTTATTCCTTGTAGAAGCCAATGGCATCTTCACCAAGCTGCACACCCAGGCCATTGAGAGTTCGGTTGGAGTAACAAAAGTAGGCACAGACTTGGTTGACTTCCAGAATTTCTCCGTCAGAAGCTCCTACTTCACGTACATCCAACAGATCTTGCTCACTGATTTTGCCGGGGGTGAGAGTCAATTTGCCGGTGTAACGGATCAAAGCCAACTCTTTGCCAGTGAAAGCTCTCTCTGGCACTTGTTCACGCAGTGCGTCTTCAATTACTTTGGAACGCTGAGGATCTTCCAATAGACGCTGCATGTTGGCAAAGTGGTGGGTGTAGCTGTAAACACATTCGTTGAGCAAACTGGTGTATACGCCAACAGCCTCCAGAAACCAGAGGGGCAAACTGTTGTCAGGATGGTGCAGAACACTCCGGTATAGTTTGAGGTGTCCCACCATGGTATGAGGACGCAGACTGTGAGCCCGCATCACGTTGTCAACAGTTCCACTGGGGGTCTTCGCAAGTTCGTAGGCATCCCTCACAGTCCCAGTAGCTTCCTCCAGAGGGACCATATGAATCCATGCACTCATTAGGATCTCTTAGTAGTAAATCTTGACACCCTTAGAAGGGCGAGTGAAGACCCGATACACCATGGACTCGAAGAACTCCAAAGGAGCAGTTTCGTATTGGGTTTGGATAGCTGTCTGATCATAACGGGCAACCCATTCAGCGGTATATTCGAAATAGGGATGTCCTCGATAACTCTCTCGTGCGTTAGCATCCAGCTGCAGATTTCCACTAGCATGGTGGTCCAGAAACAGGGCATGGTACCGAAGCATCCAGTGATTCTTTTCGGAAATGTAATTGGCTAGTAGCGTGGCCGAGAATTCACCATGGTTATCCGGACAGACGATGAAACCCAAATCATGGAACAGCCCACAGACAATCGTTTCTTCGTCTGCTCCATCCTGATATAGCATCGTTGCACACTGCAGATAGTGGCGATAATTGTTTACACGAAATCCGTAACTCAGAGAATCTTTGGGGGCGGCAAGCATGTCCAAAGCCTGTCTTGCATGCTGTTCTTGGTTGTAACGAGCTCGGTATAAATTCAGATCATTCCATTCCTCAGGGGTCAACTCTTTCATGGCAGCTCGGCTCTCTGGCAAATGCTCGTAAGAAGGCAAAACTGAAGAAGGTTGATGCAGGAGTCCATCTGATTGCAGGAAACTCACATCCTTAGGAATACTTGGAGAATCTAGAAATTCATCGAAATGCGGTTGCATAGTCTCAGCAGAAAATCGAATTGTGCAAAGTCCACTCAGTGTGAAAGAATCTGACTTAGAAACAGCTGAGTCCTCTTGTGCTCTGGTTCCGAAAAGAACTGTGCCGGTGGTGAACGCTCAATAATGCGACCTTCATCCATAAACACCATCTGATGCGCCACCGTGCGGGCAAAACCCATCTCATGGGTGACACAGATCATCGTCATGCCGCTCTCGGCAAGATCAATCATCACGTCGAGCACCTCCTTGATCATCTCTGGATCAAGAGCAGAGGTAGGCTCGTCAAAAAGCATAATCCGCGGCTGCATGCAGAGTGATCGGGCGATCGCCACCCTTTGTTGTTGTCCGCCAGAGAGTGACCCCGGATATTTAGCAGCTTGCTCTGGAATTCGAACCCGCTGCAGATATTCCATCGCCAAGGCCTCAGCAGCTTTTTTACTGAGTCCACGGACTTTCATGGGACCCAGCGTGCAGTTTTCCAGCACTGTCAAGTGAGGAAAGAGATTGAACTGCTGGAAGACCATACCTACTTCACTACGAACCTTGTTGATGTGCTGAGTATCCTGATCCAGCTCAATACCATCAACAACGATCCGTCCTTCTTGGTGCTCCTCCAACCGATTGATGCAACGAATCAGTGTGGACTTACCAGAGCCAGAAGGTCCACAGACCACAACTCGTTCTCCAGAGAAGACCTGTAGGTCCACTTCTTTGAGAACCTGGAAGTCACCAAACCACTTGCTGACTCCAGACATCTCAATGATTGGATTTGAAGTATGCTCATTCATGACGAGGCGAATCCGTGGTCCTAGGTACGTGATGAGTCAAGTCGCATTTCAAGGCGGCGAAAAATCAGTGCGCAGGAATAGCACAGAACAAAGTAAACTCCTGCAACGAAAACCCAGACTTCAAAGACACGTTGTGTGGAGTTGGCTACTTCCAGTGTCAAAAAAGTCAGCTCTTGGATGGAGATCAATGAGACAATCGAAGAATCCTTGATCAGGATAATGAATTGACCTGCCAGGGGAGGAATTACACGTTGAAGAGCCTGAGGCAAAACAACGTAGCGCATCTGTTGCCAGCGACTCAGGCCAATACTCATTGCCGCTTCTCGTTGACCAGTTGAGACAGATTGAATCCCAGAGCGCACAATCTCTGTGATGTAGGCCGCCTCAAAGAGGGCGAGACAGAAAATTCCTGAAAAGGTGTTCGAGAGCAAAGAAACTGGACCAAAGAGAAACTCCACCACACTTTGACCAGTATGGCCCAGGCGTTGGTCAAGGGTATCTAAGCCAAGTAGTGGGATGATCTGGCTGCTAATGAAGAAGTAAAAAACGAAGATGAAAACAATGGGGGGAACGTTCCGAATCAACTCAACGTAGAGCCGACTGAAGGCCTGGGGAAACAGCCGACGGCTGGTTCGCATCATGCCAGTAACGAATCCGATTAGTGTCGCCAGAATGATACTCCAGAAAGCCAACCGAAGTGTCGTCAGCAGGCCCTTAACCAAGAGGTTTGGTAGCAGTGATTGGGTTTCTTCATCCCAGCGGAACAAGTAACCGGGCAGGAAGCCCCAGTCCCATTGGTAGACCAACACGGTGTTAACCCGGTAGCCGATGAAACCAAAAAACCCAATAATTCCCAACAGAACCACTGAGTCTACCCAAGACCAGCGATAGCGCGAGGTAGATCGAGACATGCGATCACATACACTGGTGGGAGAAGTTTCCTGTAGGATCTTCCCCCACCTGAATTAGATAAATTACTGCTGATCGACTTGATCTGCCCAGTCCATCGTCTTGAACCAGTAGTGATGTCGCTTTTCGAGCCACCCGCTACTGGTGTTGACCATGATCCAGTTGGAGAAGAAGTTCATCGCATCGGGATCTCCCTTGCGAATACCAAATGCCTCGTCTCCGCGAGACAGATTTTCTGTGGTCGGCATATAAAGAGCGTCAGGATAACGATAAGTAAACTTTACTGGCTTTGGATGGCTGGAGAGCGTGGCGTGTGCGTTCCCGTTCACAACTTCCTGAAAGGCCATCGTATCATCGTCAAACTGTCGAATTTTGGCTTTCGGCCATATTTTCTCAACTGCATCTGTACATGGCGTGACCCCACGTCGACAAACAAAGATCACATCAGAGCGATTGAACCCTTCTGGCCAAGCAAAATCACCAGCTAGTTTCTTACTGGCAGCAATCCCCATTCCAGAGTGAGCATAGGGAGCGGTGAAGTTGATGGTGAGATTACGCTGAGGAGTGACACTCATTCCACCAATGATAACATCAAATTTTCCAGCAATCAGTGCGGGAATAATACCGGACCATTGTGTGGGTACAAACTCAATGTCAACGCCCATGTCTTCAGCAACCTTCTTGGCAACATCAATCTCAAAACCGATCAATTCACCCTGCTTGTTGCGCATCGCCCAAGGCACAAAGGTGGACATGCCAACCATTAACTTGCCGCGCTTCTTGATCGTCTCGATAACGCTTTCAGAAGTCAGCTGTTGTTGAGTCTCTCCAGCCAAAGCACCTGTATATGCAGGTAGCATCAGCAACAGGCCTAACAGAAGAGTTAGTGAAGTTTTCAAGACTTTCATTCGTCCTCTTTTCAAAAGAGTGGTTGAATCGTTGTCAGGAAATCTGTCAACGAATCTGGAGATAGGCTACTCTCCCCAGGAAGCCCGCTACAAAAACGCTTTCGCAACGTACGAAAGCTCTCAGGAAGCTTGTTAAAACCTAAGCCTCCTGGTTCAGTGACGACCACGAACTCTCCATTCGAGAATGCTCACCAACAGAGAGAGCGCAATCGTGATTCCCAGATACATCGCAGCTACCGTTAGCCAGATCTCAAAACTCATGAAGGTATCTGCAATGATGTCCAGTCCCTGAGTCGTCAAATCAAAGACAGCAATCACACTGACGATGGCTGAATGTTTGATAAGGTTGATCAGCACTCCAGTTAGTGGAGGCAACATCAATGGCACTGCTTGCGGCAGTACAATGTATCGATAGGTGTTCCAGCGGGATAGTCCAATGCTAGTACTGGCCTCCCATTGTCCTCTTTGCACACTCAGGATACCCGCTCGGATGATTTCTGAAGCGAAGGTTCCCTCAAAAAAAGAGATGCAGAGAACTCCAACCCAAAATCTGGGAATCTCCAGAATCGGAGCAAAGACAAAGTAGAACACATACATTTGCACAAGTAACGGCGTGTTGCGAATCACCTCCAGATAGACTTGTGCAACCAGATTCCCAATCCAGGATTGGGACATGCGCAACATGGCGGTCGTTAGTCCAATCAGCAAAGTAATGATGATTCCGTAGAGCCCAATCTCCAAAGTTACGAAGAGGCCATCCATTAGAGGCCCCCAGATCAACTCCCCGTCAATGACCTTCCAAAAATACTTGGGGAGCCGATACCACTGCCAGTTGTAGCCCATCTGGGCGGCACCATTGAGCGTGAGCCAGATTAGAGCACCGAAGAATAGCACTAACTGACTAACGTCAAACCAACGAGAATTCCACCATTTGATCGAACGGGAGGGTGGTTTGCGAAGTTCGCTCATGCTGACTACACCGCCTTTCGATAGCTGAAGGAAGCATCGAATCGCGACAATACATAGTCTCCGCATTGTACAGGTTCATACTGTACCGCCTCCGATTCCGGAAAAACCTTTGCTGGATCAACCAGTGTTTCAAAGTTTGGATCCCAAGCAATCGCCATTGAGTAGCGCTCTACATTTTTTCGGTTGATCACGCGATGCAGAGTGGACTGAAAGGCGTTGTTCGTCCAACGAGAAAGCAGGTCTCCCACGTTGACCACCAGAGTATCTTCTAATGGATGAGCTGTGACCCACTCTCCTTGCCTAGTCTGCACTTCCAAACCACCCACTGAATCCTGCCAGAGTAAAGTCAGACATCCGTAATCTGTGTGTGGTGCCACGCCAAACTGAGTTTCACCAAGGTCTGACGATTGAGGCGGATAGTAAATCACTGAACTACGGGCGATTGGTTGATTAGTCGCTTGCAGAAAAACTTCTTCTGGTAGATCAAGACTCAGGGCAAAAGCCCGCATCATCTCTTTCCCACATTCTAGACCTGCTTCAAAAAAAGGATAAACAGATGCTCTGAATTCAGGCATTTGTGAAGGCCATTGGTTTCTGCCCAAAAAAGGATTTTCCTCCGTTAGATCGGGGTGTTCATCTGGTAGATCTAATCCCCAAACGAAGCTCTCTTTCAAATCTACTCTTGTGGCCTTTTCCATCTTAGCTTGGCCAACTGCTAGGAATCCATGGTGGTTATGGTTGATCTGCAGCTGATTTTTCCAATCTTTCGGCTGTTGAAAAAACTGTTTTGTTGCTCCATATGCCTGCTGGATCACCTGAGAAAGAATGCAATGGTTGCGGATGTAAAAAAAACCAATCCCCTCGGCAGCTTGGCGAAGTTGTCTTGCAACCTCCTGCATCGCTTGACGGTTGCCGTAGCGCAACGGGCGTACGTCAATTACTGGGATTTCATCAATCGTGATCGTTTTGGCTGCTGCGTAGCTCATGAAGGGACGTAGAAGTTAGTTTCAAATTACAGGAGAGTGTTCTTATCGATACAGTTGCTGGATTAATTTTCGATGACTGAACAAGTATCCCTGTTCAAAGTTTTCCAAGTGTGATTTTAGATGTTGATGCAGAGCTGGCAGTGCATGGAATGGAATGTTGGGAAACGCGTGATGTTCTGCATGAAAGGGCATGTTCCAGGCAAGCCAGCGTATCGGATGCAGAGTCAGTGTCGTTCGTGTATTGCTTAGCAGATCGGCAATCCAAGGGCAGCCTCCATGCTCTGAAATCCGGATCAAGCGCATCACTGGTTCTGCAAGAACTCTCGGAAAAAGCCAATACCAGAACAGTAGAGCACTGCCTGATAGCAAGCTTCCCCCCAGCAGCAACAGATAGAACAGCAGCATCCCTTGTGCTTCGCGCTGAACTTTCTCACGAAGGCGCTCCGGAATGAAAGAGTGCTCTAGCTCAGAAAATTGACCTTGTGGATGGCGCACTAAATTTTTTAACACTCCCTTGAAGTAGGGGATTGCCGTGAGGTAATACCAATACCCCCAGAAAGTCCGTGCCTGTGGAATGCTTTCCGGATCTTTTTCAGGATGCTGGGTATAGGTGTGATGAGCAGCGTGCTCCAACTTGAAGTACAGCGGTGGGATCATAATCACCAGTCCTGTAAACCAAGCCACTGCCTGATTAAACCAACGGGTCAAAAAAGCGCTTTGATGTGTTGCCTCGTGGAAGGGAGCGAAGAGGTGAACCAGAACCACTCCATGGAGCGCCAATCCAAAAACTAGCCACGGAGTTTCTATCGTTAATTGCAGAACGTACCCTGTCAGGCAAAGCAATCCAAGGTGTACAAATAAAAAAAGCAACCCCTGAGTGTCCTTTCGTTTTTGGAGTGGTTTCAGAACTTCGAGGCTAATCAACTGGCTTGGACGACGTTGAGAGTTCCCAAGGTTCCATTCGTTGATCGGATTAGTTTCCGACATAAATATTGAAGATTAGATAGAGATTGTAGAGAGATTATTTTGGGTGAGTGTAGTCTGATCGTTTTTCAGAGAACAAGATAAATTCTGAAAATCTACAGAGGGTAGCTAGGATAAAAGAATGAAAAATCAATGTGTTTCCTACTACCTAGGAGTTTCAAATTTCTTTCGGAGAAAGTAATTCGTCTTATTTCTGAAGACCTTGTATCCCTTAAAGATTGAAGAAAAATATCTTGGTCGCTATCATTTTTTTGAAAACTGTTCCGTACTCTAACGCAGCAGAACTGGTACATCGCATGAATCCAGCAATTTTGGCCTTCGATGACCCAAACCTAATCACCTCAACGCAAGGAGCGTCATGGCAGAAGCAAAGCACACACAATCTTGGGCAGAACTAGCAATCGATCTCTACGACAAGTTGACCGGTCGCAACGCAGAAATCACCTATGAATTTGAGAACATGGAAGTCTGGGCACCCAGTGGAGTAGGTCAAGATGCGGAGCACGGGCACTGGAAGATCAATGGAATTCTGAAGATCCGCACCCGTGATGTGAAGCAATGAGTCGTCTGGAGTTTGAAGGCCGGGTCGAAATCGTAGGAAGTGAACAGGATCAGTTGATTCTTGTTGGCGAAGGGTCTGGAATTCACCTCCAGTTCACACGGCTCGCCACTCTTCGTAAACTCCAACCTTCCTGGAGATTCCTGATGCAACATCGCCAGACAATGGCGATCAACTTGGATGTGCTAAGGCTACCGATTCGGGTCTCGATTGCTCAGCAAGAAATTGCCTCTCTGTCTCCAGAGGAACAACCAAATTGGTTGGCTCGACTGATAGGACTACCTTATGGGAAGATTCGCTGGCAGGGGCTAATTAAGACTCTACTTGGCTGAAGAATAATACTACAGGTGCGGACCCAAACCTTTTGGGTCTACACGCAGTAGGTGACTGAATTCACCAGCTCTAGTCCGGAAGCACCATACGATCCCGATTTTGGAAGGCCTCCATCCAGGCGGGATACTCAACTGGGAGCGCACTTGCAGAGTCCAAAGTTTCCAGTTCTGCTGAGGTCAGGGTAAGATCGGCTGCCTGTAAATTGTCCTCAAGCTGCTCCATTGTCTTGGCGCCAATGATGACGCTTGTGATGCCCGGTTGTTGAAGCAACCAAGTCTGAGCAATGCGAGCTACACTACAACCATGGGCTTCAGCAACTGGTCGCATCGCATCCACTACGCTGAACGCACGCTCTCGATCCACAGGTGGGAAATCAAAACTAGTCCGTCGGGCTCCTTCCGGACCATCACTGTTTCTATCAAACTTACCACTTAGCAAACCTCCAGCGAGAGGACTCCAGACCATCACTCCGAGTGATTCTTCGCGGCACATAGGTAAAATTTCACGGTCCAGGTCCCGTCCCGCCAAAGTGTAGTAGGCTTGCACCGACTCAAACCGGCTCCAGCGATTGGCTTTGGCAATCTCATTGGCTTTAGCAATGCGCCAAGCTGCCTGATTGGAAATCCCAATATAGCGCACTTTGCCGCTACGAACCAAGTCATCCAAAGACCATAAGGTCTCATCGATAGGCGTCAGTGGATCTAATCCATGAATTTGGTAGAGATCAATATGATCTAAGCCCAACCTTCGCAAGGAAGCATCCACCTCATGGTGAATATGAACTCGTGTCAACCCCATGCCATTGATACCAGATCGCATGCGTCCCCGAACCTTGGTTGCAATCACCAAGTCTTCGCGAGGAATGCCCGTATCTCGAATTGCCTGGCCCAGTAGTTCCTCACTCCAGCCTTCGTGGTAGACGTTAGCCGTATCAATAAAATTCACCCCAGCTTCGACGGCACACTTGAGTTGCTCATTGACTGCTTCTTGGCCCACTTGACCAATCGCTTCCCAACGACCTCGACCACCCCAAGTCATAGTTCCCAAGCAAATCTTCGAAACATAAAGGCCAGTCCGGCCCAATGGTCGATATTCCATTTTTGACTCCTCTCAGGAAGGTACTACAGAGACAGATTACTGACCTGTAAGTATACAGCCACTATATTCGACATGACCATCGGGCATAACTGTATTGCAAAGCTTGGCACCCAGCATCAAAGCCCCTGTCAACTGCGCTTTCTCCAAATTAGCACCATCAAAGTTCGCACCTTGTAGATTAGCATTCTCTAGGTTTGCTCCACGCAGATCCGCACCCTGGAAACTAGCACTCCGCATGTCTGCACCCATCAGCTTGGCACCTTGAAGGTATGCTCTCTGGAAATTGACTCGTTGCAGGAAAGCAATCTGTAAATCTACATCCCACAGGTTTGCACGCTGAAGGTTGCTATCAACCAACACAGCACCTTTCAGATTCTCATTTCTCAAATTCATGTCTGCCAAGTCACATTCCAAGCAGCGTTTGGTCTGCATCAACCGATCAAAGTGTGCCTGATTGAAGGCCCAAGCTATTGTACTCAGCCAAAAGCTAAGGAAAACAAGGATTGTCCTTTTCATGAGGTGTCCTGTTGAATGGATAAATTGTTGAATTGCACTGCGTCAGAAACCTTGGATTTCAGTTCTGTGGCAAGTGAGCAAAGAACAAACCTATCTCCCAAAGAATGGTAGAGCAATGCTGATTTCAAAATCAGCAGCGCACTCAAGCTTAAGGCATCTGGTAACCAGGCGTAGACTTTGAAAGAGCAACCTCTTCCTCTGTCATATCCTCGCTGATCCCTTCAAAAAGTGGAGACGATAAGTACCGTTCTCCGGTATCCGCTAGCATGCAGAGAATGACAGATCCAGGCTCTGCTTGCTGTGCAATCTGAATGGCAACCGCAAAGGACGAGCCACCTGAAATCCCAGTGAAGATGCCTTCCTGGGCAGCTAGCTTACGAGACCATTCAATGCCTGCTGCCCCAGCAACCGGAATCAATTCATCAAACAGTTTATTATCGATTGATTCTTGTAGTACCAGTGGGATGAAGTCTGGTGTCCAACCCTGGATTGGATGTGGCTCAAAGTGAGGGTGACTCACAGCAGGAGAGCCATCCGCATCACGTTGTTGAACGTGTTCACTACCAACAATCTGAGCGTTGGCCGGCTCACTGAGGATGATCTTCGTTTCTGGACGTTCCCTGCGCAGTACCCTAGCAACACCAGTGACCGTTCCACCGGTGCCATACCCAGTGACCCAATAGTCCAAACGCTCCCCAGCAAAATCAGCTATGATCTCACGGGCCGTTGTGTTTTCATGAATGTCAGCGTTGTCCTTGGTCTCAAACTGGTGCGCCAGGAACCATCTGTTAACTTCTGCGAGTTCCACTGCTTTCTTATACATCCCGAAGCCTTTCTGCGCTCTCGGTGTAAGAACAACTTTTGCTCCAAGAAAACGCATCAACTTCCGTCGTTCAATGGAGAAGCTATCCGCCATTGTCACTACCAAGGGATAGCCTTTAGTCGCACACACCATCGCAAGACCAATCCCAGTATTCCCGCTGGTTGCTTCCACCACAGTTTGTCCTGGCTTCAAATCACCCCGTTTTTCGGCTTCTTCGATGATACTGATCGCCAAGCGATCCTTAACGGATGCAGCTGGATTGAAGGCTTCCACTTTTACATAGAGCCGCACTCCTTCCGGAGCTAGTTTGTTGATTCGAATACAGGGAGTATTGCCTATCGTGTCAATAATTGAATCATATAGCCGTCCCTGGCCGTTAGTAATTCGTTTATTATTATTTGCCATAAAATTCTCCTCTCAATAAAAGTAATGAAGATTTATTAGGCCAAGTTGGTAACAATAAGACGAATGGGACGCAAGCATATTTCTTGGTCACTTCTAAAAAAGTAGCCACATTTTTAAGAGAGTAGAGCTGGATTTGGCTGGACTTTCCAAAGGCTCACTTCATCGTGAAATTCTTCCTGAAAGCGATGTTGTTTCTGCTTTTCGCAAACTTCACTTTTTCTCATCAATAAATTTCGCTTGTTGAAAGCAAGTATGAGTGCTGCCCCTATCATTGAGGAAAGCAAAGTTTTGCTGCGCATTGGCTTACCCGTCGTAGTCTCAGGAGTACTGAATCTCTCCATGCAGTTTGTCGACACCGTGATGACCGGGCATGCTGGCCCAAATGAACTGGCAGCAGTCGCCTCAGCAAGTGCCCTGTTCCATCCGATCTTTTGCCTAGGCATTGGTGTGATGGTGGCCTTGACCCCAATTGTTGCTCAACTTGAAGGGGCTGATCGTATCCACAAAATTGGCCCCAGTGTTCGCCAAGGCATTTGGATCAGCATGCTGTTGGCTTTGCTGAGTATGCTGTTGCTGCCTTATTTGAGTAATTTGTTGCTCTGGATGGACTATGAATCCGAGGTTGTCAGAATTACCGATGGCTATTTGAAAGCAGTTATCTGGGGATTCCCTGCAGCCTATGCCTTTCTGGCCATCCGCCATAGTCTCGATGGCCTTGGTATCACCCGGCCCTGTATGTACCTGACTCTTTTGGGCCTAGCTGTCAACATTGTTGGCAACTACACACTGATCTTCGGCAATTTTGGTTTCCCAAAAATGGGGGCTGTAGGAGCGGGATGGACAACGACCATTGCGCACTGGGTTATTCTGATTGGAGCACTCATCTATCTTCAATCTAGTCAACGAAGTTCAACTATTCGCTTTCTCAGCCGCTTTGACTGGCCCATCTGGAGCTATTGGCGAGAGATTTTGAGGATCGGCATTCCAAGTGGGCTCAGTTCTGGGGCAGAAACCTTTATGTTTACCGTGGTAGCTCTAATGATGGGGAAGTTTGGTGTAACGGCCCTTGCCGCCCACCAAATTTCTATTAACGTAGCAGGACTGACCTTCATGATCCCCATGGGGATCTCAGCCGCGATCACTCAACGAGTGGGTAATGCAGTTGGCCAAAACAACTGGGATGAAGTGCGTTTTCGAGGATGGTTGGGAGTTGGAGTCTGCGTTGGTATCATGAGCCTGACCGCCAGCATCTTCATTTTATTTCCAGAGTCGATCATCGGGCTCTATACTAGTGATAATGCTGTCACTGACTTAGCAATAAGCATCCTTTGGATGGCGGCCTTGTTTCAGCTTTCCGATGGTCTACAAGTATCCTCAATGAGCGCCTTGCGAGGACTAAAAGACACACGCATTCCTCTGCTGACCAATTTGTTCTCTTATTGGCCTGTGGGAATGGGGTTGGCTTATCTCTTTGGATTTGTCTGGGAGTGGGGGGTGATTAGTGTCTGGGGCGGTCTGATAGCGGGATTAAGTGTGGCGGCTGTGCTGCATAGCCTGCGCTTTCATTTGCTGTCACACGTTCCAGCACCAAAATCTGTCATTCCCTAATCATCATTGGCCCCAAAGCCATACATCGAGTTAGAACTCCCGACTTTTCCTACTTAAACTATTTTTGGTGTTGCCTTTGCTTGGTTAGATCGCCTTTTATTTTAAATTTTTATCCCAACTCAGTCCCAGCTCTAGAACAGGGAGTTCAGCGACCAGGGACCCACGCTGAACTACGCCCATGAAGCCCGACTCAAAAAAATTCTTTCTCTTGGCTACCGCTTGTCTGCTTCCATTTTCTATTGCTTTTGCGCAGGAAGAAAAAGAAGAAAGCGGTAAAGATAAGACTCTCAGTTGGTTTGCAACCGGATCAGCTATTGCCGATTTCAAAGCTCAGAATTCGGACCTTTCTCTAAAGATGGATGGTACTCACAACGAAATCGCTTTCTGGCAGGATCGAGGATTTGACGGAGGATTATTTGATGGATTGCACTTACTCAGCTTAGAGTTTCAAGGGGAGGGCAGAGATACTTCTGGAAATTACCATATCGTCGAATACCGAAACCTGAGTCTAGCTTATTCCCTGGGATATGATTGGGCGATGGGAATTGCACACCTACAACCTTATGCAGCAATCGGTCTTGGCCTGGACTATCACAGCGCAACACATACTTCAGCAGCTGGAAAGATTACTCCGTATGAAGAGAAGAGTGAGTGGGGCTATCAAACTTATTATGGCCTGAATCTGATACTGGAAATTACTGGAAAACTTTGGATCGGCTATTCGCTCAACTACTTTATGGATAGTCTTAAGATCCAGTATCACGATATCCGGGCGACTATCACCCCAGAAAAGAGCCAAACCCTTATGCTTGTCTGGAACTGGGAACGTTTACATATTGAAACGATTGATCCCAATGAGACTTTCTTTGGAATTTAAATTTTATTACAGTCTTGTTGGTAAACACTTAGCGAATTCTTGGATCAACTCAATCAAATGAGATTTTGCTGCTCCACTATCTTAGGATCCATTAACCGAAACCAAACCGGTGGGGGCAGTGCTAAAACGACCATCGCTCCATATCCGTAGTGAAGCTGGTGAGCATTTTCACGATGATGCAATAGTTGATACGATCTTCGGGCATAGAGATGATGATCTGAATGCCGTTGCAATTGAAAAAGTAGCAAATTCGTTAGTAAAGCTGGTGAGTTCCAAGAATGAGCTTCTGTCACTGGTTCGTAACGGCCATTTGGGAGCTGTCTGCG
>Ga0160422_10001670_pt1 | contig 13837 bp, 10 predicted proteins | sample Fk160mmetaG_FD_108192 | JGI IMG/M metagenome (GOLD analysis project Ga0160422, IMG submission 108192) | Marine microbial communities from the Central Pacific Ocean - Fk160115 60m metaG | ecosystem: Environmental > Aquatic > Marine > Oceanic > Photic zone | place: The Central Pacific Ocean...
GAAGTCACCAACCAAGCGTTTGCCGCATTTGTGGAAGCCACCGGATACACCACCACCGCGGAGCAGCCTGTCGACCTGGACGAAATCAAAGCCCAACTGCCTCCGGATACGCCCACGCCTTCAGATGAACTGTTGCGGCCAGGATCGATGGTGTTTGCCCCGCCGCCCGAAGGCACCCCTGCTGCCACCTTTACCGATTGGTGGCGTTGGGTTCCCGGTGCGTGTTGGCGTCACCCAGAAGGACCCGGCAGTTCCATTGAAGATCGCATGAACCATCCCGTGGTCCATGTGTCTTGGTACGACGCCACGGCGTACGCCGAGTGGTCGGGAAAAAGACTCCCCACCGAAGACGAGTGGGAAGCGGCAGCTCGAGGCGGCCAGTCCAGTGCTCAATATGTATGGGGCGATGACGCGATTGAACCGAAACATGCCAACGTGTGGCAAGGAACATTTCCTACCCACAACACCAAGGCTGACGGATATTCAGGGTCGGCACCAGTCGGACAGTTCCCGCCCAATGGCTACGGACTGTTTGACATGGCCGGGAATGTCTGGGAGTGGTGCGCCGATCAATACGATCAGTTCGCGTACCACGAAACTCGCCCGTCTGGGACGCCAAAAGATCCTCGGATGCCCGCCGCAGCTGTCACCCGAAGTCAGCGCGGAGGCTCCTTTTTGTGCCATCCTTCATACTGTTCGAGCTACCGACCTTCGGCCCGCATGTCGGCCACGCCCGACTCTTCAACGAACCACTTAGGCTTTCGTTGTGTCAGCGACAAACCACCTGCGGGAAAAAACCGTCCCACGCCAACCTCATGAGCATTTGTCAACCAGGATCGTTGCGTTGAATTCGGATGGACTCAATGGGCACCAATGTGCCTTGACCCATTCCCGGGCACCGCGCGTTTGTCTTGGCTTCTTCCCAAGCCTGAGGTGATGTCAAATTCTCTGGCCAGAATGGCCATGTTCGACACTGCTTGGGCCGATCTTCGTACAAACGACAGCCCGCCACTCCTGGATTGCTTTCTCGATCCAAAAAAATGCAGTCGTACCCAAACGATGTTTTCCTTTCGGTCAACGACCACGCGCCGTTCACTTTGCGAGCGAAGCGGCGATGAAAATCCCCCACGCTCATGTCAAGACGCTTGGCCATGGCTTCACCTTCTTCCAGAGAGAAATTCACGATTCCTGGCGCTCCAGTACAGCAATTCCCGCACTGGGTGCAAGAGAACCGCAATCCCTCTGCATACCATTCAGGGTCAGTTGATGGCATCAAAGGAATCTCCCCGGGTGGGGTCAGGCGGAAATTCTTCGGCCAACAGTTCGACCAAATCCGCGGTCAGTGGATCCAGCTCTTCCAACAAGGTGTGCAGCACCGCATCCCCTTTGACCCCTTCTCGGGCCAGGTCCACTTCGGGTGGAGCGTCTTCCCAGGACAACCGGTCCGTCCCCAAATCATCTTCCCAAGCCCACTGGGGCTGGTCCTTGGCCCATGCCAGCAGGGTCTTGCTCAGGGCGCGAGGGTGCGCGGCTTGGGCCCACACCACCAAACGGGCCCGCAGGTTGTTTTGAAGATTGCGCACCACGCCCTGCACCATCCACAAACACCGGCCCAATGATCGCCCCGCTTCATCCAAATTAGATTCCCAATCTTCAAGGTTGGGTACCAGAGACCAGCAACGCCTCAGGTACAACAAGAAGTGGTCAACATCGGGCTGCAACAAAGCTGGGTCCCGTATCCCACTGGGTATGGGTTCAAAAATATTTCGAATGGAAAGCACCCGCTCTGCTTGTCGGTCATCTATCTTCGACCAAGTTTGTCCCACTTGGGTCAAATTGAACGCTTCCAAGATGCTCTCCACCTGTTCACGATCAGAGGCCCCTACGGTCAAGGCAATGCCCTTCCAGTGGTCCACGAAAACCTCCGACGGCACGTCTTCGTCTGAGTATGCACCAAACGCAAGGTGGGCATCTTCCAAAAATAAAGTTTCCAAGTTCTGAACGGTGCTTAAAAAGTCACCCAACGGCAGAGGGTCCGACCCCACCAAAGTATCAACAGCCCGGAACGCATCCCGAGATCCCAACTCGATGACCGGGAACACGGGAGTGGATGATCGCCCCAAAAGAGGCCAAAGCTGATGCAACAATTTCGGCAACATCTTTCGATCAACCACAATGTGCCATGAATCACGGGGCTCCATGCCGAAGTCGCTGTCGAGGGTCGAGACCTGCTCCCGAGACCAACCTGCTTTGACCCCGAGAGACTCCGATCCCATGAGGCATTCCAACCCGAACGCAAGCTCAATATCGCCTAGGCGATGGCGGGTGAGATTGGAGCGGAGGCGGAAGGGAAGCACCAATTCAGTGTAAAGAAGCCGGATGTCTTCTGGAGTTGCCGAATCACCCTGATTTCGGTCATGATGCCTTCCATGATCGAATCGTTCATGAGCCTCATCGCGGACATCGGAAATGTCCTCTTCCACCGATACATGATTTACGTCCTCTTGACGATGGGGGTGGGCTTTACGCTCTTCAGCGGATTCTCCCAGTATTTCGCCCTGACCCACGGCGTGAACGTGGTGCGCGGCAAGTACGACACCGAAGGTGGAGAAGGGGCGATCAGCCACTTCCAAGCCCTTTCGGCGGCCCTTTCGGCGACGGTTGGCCTGGGCAATATTGGCGGCGTTGCCATGGCGATTTACACCGGCGGTCCCGGAGCCGTGCTTTGGATGTGGGTCATCGGGGTTGTTGGCATGGCCATCAAACATGTCGAAGTCACCCAGTCTCTCCTCTTCCGGGATGTTTCAGATCCAGACAACCCTGCCGGAGGCCCCATGTTTGTGGCCAAGAGGGGCCTACGTAACATGGGCTTCGGCACAATTGGCATGGCTCTTGGTGGCATCTTCGTGGTCACCCTGCTGATCAGCGCCACCACCGGCGGCAACATGTTCCAAGCGTGGAATGTGGCCGAGAGCACCTACGACGCGTTCAAGATCCCCCGCCCCGTCTCTGGCATCATCTTGGCATTGCTGGCCGCCTTTGTGCTGGTGGGAGGCATCAAACGGATCGGCTCGGTGGCTGGCAAACTTGTCCCTTTCATGTGCGGCATCTATCTGCTCGCCGGGTTGTCCGTGGTGGTGATGTACTTGGGTGATATTCCCGCGATGTTTGCCCTCATCTGGAAGCACGGCGCGCCAGAATTCTTGGGTGGTGAACCAGCCGCGGCCACCGGGGCCTTCATCGGTGGCAGCTTGGGGTACGCCATGCAACGCGGTATCGAGCGGGCTTTGTTTTCCTCCGAAGCCGGTCAAGGCTCCGCCCCAATCGCCCACTCTGCCGTCCAAACCAAAGAACCAGTACGAGAAGGCGTGGTGGCTGGCCTGGAGCCGTTCATTGACACCATCGTCGTGTGCACCATCACCGCCTTGGTCATCCTGTCCACCGGAGCGTGGAACCGAGATGCCGAAGCCACCGTGCCGGCCGATGCCATCACTTTTGCGGCCGCACCAGATACGACTGACCAATGGGTGGCCAAGCTGGACACCCTTCCCGAACGCACCGAAGCCGCTCGCAAGATTCTCAACTTGGATGAGGGCCAGAACTGGCGTGACGGTGACGAGATCTTTTTCTTGGTCCGCACCGAAGCCAGTGAAAACACTGGGACCGATTTGACCCGAGTTTCTGGCACCGTTCGGGTCCTTGACGAGGGACCTTTGGTGCAATTCAATCCGATTGAATCGGCCAGCGCCCCCATTCTGGCCGAGGAGGCCAAAGTTGGGCTGCACGGCAGTTACGAGGGGGCAGCCTTGACCGCCCACGCCTTTGACCGTGCGTTTGCCGGTGTCGGTGTTGGCGGCCTTGGCGTGGGGCAACTCTTGGTGACCTTCAGCGCGTGGCTGTTTGCCCTTTCGACCATCATCTCATGGTGCTATTACGGCGAATCGGGCATCGTGTGGCTGGGAGGCCGCAAGCTGGTGCCGTTCTACCGCTTGCTGTATTCCGGCTTGGTCCTGCTGGCCACCATGCCCTTCATTGGCGTCAGTGAAATCGACACCCTTTCGGTCTTCGGCAATGGCATGATGATCTGGGGCAACATCCCAATCATGCTGATCTTTGCCCCCTATGCCTTGCGAGCCTTTGCCGATTACAAGCGGCGGCTGCGGTCGGGTGAATTCGACTCGAACTGAGTTCGCCCTGATCTACGCGAGGACGCCTTCAACCAAGTCGGCCACCCCGGCCCCGGGGTCGTGACCTTCGTACACCGTGTGGAGTTCATCCCAAGCTTCGACTTGCGCCCGCAACGCTTGATCATCGTTCAGCAGCGTTCGCACCGCTTCCAACACCAATCCGGAATCCATAGGAATGGGGGCAAGTTCCGGCATGGCTTCGCGCCCAAGTACCAAATTCGGGGGCAACACCATTCCCCGAATGAGGATCTTGGCGATCGAGCGGAACATCACACCACAGGCATAGATCCCAAGACCCGGTCGACGATGCCGGGCCACATCCAAGGTCACGGTGCCCGAGACCGCGAACGCGAAGCTCGACCAAGACAGTACGCCATCGATGTCACCGGTCCGCACCGGGTACCTGCTTTGGTTCAACAATTCGATCTGTTGCGCCGCCCGGGAATCGGCGGCCACGATCACCCCTGATACATCCATTTCCGAACCCAACCGATGCATCACCTCCAGCATCAATGGCAAATTGTCGCGAATCTCTTGAGCTCGTGAACCCGGAAGGATCGCAATCCGGTGTTCGGTCTCGGGTAAGCCAGGTGTGGGCGCGGCTTCGATGGCCCGGCTGAAGCTGGGGTGTCCAACAAATGTTGCAGGGAGACCGCGGCGGGCAAACCATTCGGCCTCAAAAGGAAACAAGCATGCCAAAGCATCGGTTTGGCGGCGAAGTTTGGCCAAACGCCCGTCCCACCGCCGGGCCCAAATTTTGGGAGCCACCCAGTGCACGGTCTTGGCGCCTCGGGCTCGAAAAGCCGGGGTGATGCGAAATTGAGCCGCCGGAGAATCGACCGGGATGTGGACGACCGGGTCTTCATTGGGAAGAAGCTTTTGGAGTTGCTCCACCAAACTAGGCAACTCTTGCAAACGTCTTGCGGCCTCAAGCCCCATAACTCCGGCCGATGCGGTCTCGGCCACCAAGTCAGCCCCCGCTTGTTGGGTAAAAGGACCTGCGGCGGCCAGGAGGCGCCATTCGGGATGGCGACGACGCAACTCGGCCACCACAGGCGCTGCATGGCGGTCGCCGGAAGGCTCAAATGCGGTGAAGAGGACCGTTGTCACGCTTCCAAGGTATCAAGGGAGTGAGATTGTCGGCTTTGCCGATAGAGTGTTCGATCCAGATTGATTTTTACCCCCCATATTGGGACACCCAAGACCATGATCAAACGTACCCATTCCTGTGGCGACCTTCGAGACTCTGACGCCGGCGCATCCATTCGGCTGTGTGGTTGGGTCAACACCTACCGAGAACAAGGCAAGGGACTGGTCTTTCTTGATCTTCGCGACCGGGCGGGACTCACGCAAGTGGTGTGTGATCTGGAAGATTCCGACAACGAACTGGTGGAAATCGCCCGAGGTCTTCGCCGTGAAGACTGTATTGGCGTGGAAGGCAAAGTCCGCCTGCGGGACGGTGGGGCCAACGAAAAATTGGAGACCGGTGCGATTGAATTGGTGGCCGAACGCATCCAAGTGTTCAGCAAGTCCATGACGCCACCCATTTTGCCGGACGATCACGAGGCTGACAAAATTTCCGAAGACAAGCGTTTGGAGTACCGCTACATCGATCTGCGGCGTCCAAGCATGCAGAAGATCTTAGGAACCCGTTCCCAAGTGACGCGCATCGTTCGCGATCACTTCGGTAACGAAGGCTTCCTTGAAGTGGAAACCCCGTTCCTGATCAAATCCAGTCCGGAAGGGGCACGGGATTTCATCGTGCCCAGCCGCCAGTACCCCGGCCAGTGGTACGCCCTGCCCCAAAGTCCTCAGATCTTCAAGCAGATTTTGATGATCTCCGGCTGCGATCGCTACCTCCAAATCGTGCGTTGCTTCCGGGATGAAGACCCTCGCGCCGACCGCCAAGCCGAATTCACCCAAGTTGACCTTGAGATGAGCTTTGTGGATCGAGAAGACGTCATGGACATCATGGGGTCGTTTGCCACGCGCTTGTGGAAAGAAATCCTTGGCGTCGACATCGGCGACATCCCGCAAATAAGTTGGCACGACGCCATGGAGGATTACGGCATCGACCGTCCCGACCTTCGCTTTGATTTGAAGTTGGTCGACTGTGGCGACTGGGCCGGTGACATCGGCTTCCGAGTGTTTGATGACGCCCTGGCCAAGCCCAACCCCCGCGTGAAAGCCATTGTGATTCCTGGGGGCGCGGAAAAAATGACCCGCAAACAAATCGACGGACTCGACGCCTTGGCCAAACAATTTGGAGCGGGCGGACTGCCGGTCACCAAAGTCACGGCCGATGGCTTTGCCACCGGAATCGCCAAGTTCTTGGCCCCCCACGCTGACCGGGTACGGGAAGCCCTTGGGGCCAAAGAGGGAGACCTGGTCCTGTTTGGCGCAGACACCTTCGACACTTGTCTCAAAGTCATGGGTGAACTTCGCCTCAAACTGGGACGCGACCTTGGACTCATCGACGACGCAGCTTGGAAATTCCTCTGGGTGGTTGACTTCCCCATGTTCGAACGTGACGAAGAGGCCGGTCGCTGGAAAGCCATCCACCACCCCTTCACCAGCCCCATGCCAGGTGAAGAGTCCAAGTTGGAATCGGCTCCCGGCGATTGCATCTCGGCCGGCTACGACTTGGTCTGCAACGGTTCGGAAATTGCCGGCGGTTCCGTGAGGATCCACGACCAAGCCATCCAAGCCAAGGTGTTTGAGCTTCTTGGACTCGATGGAGCCACCGCCAAACTGAAGTTCGGCTTCCTGTTGGACGCCCTGCAATACGGCGCTCCGCCACACGGCGGGATCGCCTTCGGCCTGGACAGGTTGGTGATGCTTTTGGTCGGCACCAACAACATCCGCGACGTGATCGCGTTCCCCAAGACCCAGACGGGCCAAGACCTCATGTCAAATGCCCCCGGACCGGTGGACGCCGAGCAGCTCGAAGAGTTGTTTGTGGCCAGCACCGCCCCCGAAGAACAAGACTGAACCAAACGCCCTTAGGAGTGATGAAGAAGCAAGGTCGACTCAGCGATCGGCGATGTCGGTGTACGGCACGCCGTGGGGTCCGACGTAATCGCAACGAGGTCGCATGAGCTTGTTGTCTTGCAAATACTCGATGCAATGCCCCACCCAGCCGGGCATACGAGCCATAGCGAAGATTGGCGTGAACAAGTCAAGGTCCAAGCCGAGGCAGTGGTAGGTGGTCGCAGAGTAGAAGTCGACGTTGGGGTGAATGCCCTTGGCACCGACTGCTTCAAACATGGTTTCTTCGATTTTCTTGCTCATTCGGAAAAGACGATCATTGCCAGTGTCTCTGGCAATGTCTTCTGCATATGTCTTGAGATATGTCGCACGTGGGTCGTAGACCTTGTAGACGCGGTGTCCAAAGCCCATAATTCGGTCTTTCGCGGCCAGACGGGCCTTGATGAATGGCTCGACATCTTCCTCACTTGGAATCTCATTGAGCATCTTCATTACGGCTTCGTTGGCACCGCCATGCAATGGCCCCTTGAGGGTGCCCACCGCGGTCGTCGCGGCGGAGTACAGATCGGAGAGTGTGGAGATGGTGGCCATCGATGCAAAGGTCGAGGCATTGAAACCATGTTCGGCGTGCAGAATCAAACAGATGTCAAAACCGCGCTCCATGGCCGGGGTGGGAGATTCACCATTCAAGATGGTTAAGAAGTTGCCAGCCACCGTCTTAGATGGATCAGGAGCGATGAGTTCAAGACCCTTGCGGTGTCGATCGAAGTTGGCGATCAAAGAAGGTGTCCGTGCGGTCAAACGCAACGCCTTCCGCAAGTTCGCCTCGGGCGATCCGTCGTCACACTCGGTGTCAAAGTGGGCTTGGGCGGACACCAAGGTTCGAACGGCGTGCATGGGGCTGGTGTCGGCTGGCAAGGCTTTCACCATGTCCATCAAGCCATCGGGAATGGTCATCGCGTCTTGAAGTTCTTTAATGAACGAAGCCAACTCCTCAGCATTCGGGAGACGTTGGTTCCACAAAAGGAAGCAGCATTCCTCGAAGGTCGAATTTCGGGCCAAACTGTCAATGTCGATCCCGACGTATTCCAACACCCCTTTTTCACCATCGATGAAGCTCATCACACTGTCGGCCACCACCACATTGGCAAGACCTTTGTCGAGGAAGGGACCGGTGAACGATTCAGAAGCAGGGCACATATAGGTATCCGGAGATGAAAGTGAAGGGAAATACGCAAAACAGCCCCCCAGAGAGGAGGGCCGTCAAGTGTAAACGGTGCAGGGCTTCAGGGCAACGGAGAGCCCCAGGCGATACACGAAGGTTGAACGAAAATGGGGCTCAGCCGCGACGAAGGTCACGCAGTTGCTGCTCGAGCAGCTTTATCTGTCGTTGAATATTCTTGACGATTTCTTCTTCGTCCATACCAAAGGGTCCGTTCATCGCAACCACGAGGGGAGCCTTTTTGGCCCAATACAGGAACTCACGAAGAATTTTAATGCGCTCTTGCAATTGGGCTTCTGCACCCTGTGCAGAACCTTTGAATTGCCACCGCTGCGAGAGAATTTGCATGCGGCTCATGCATTCTTTGTAAGTGTCGGCCCAATTTTTGGCCAATTTCTCACCGCGAGTATCGGTGACGTACCACTTACCATCGGGCAGGTTCAAGTATTCAGCCACTTCGTCAAGATCCCGGCAGGTGCCCCGGGAGAATCCGCAGGCCAAAGCGTTGCTGGCGTTGAAGGACAGATTTTGGTCCTTGGTGGAGATCACCACCGCACCCTCGGGGAGCGGCTCGTACCAGTTGCCGTCGACTCCACCGTACCACTCGACTTTGCCGGTCTCCGAATCTTTGACATAAGCCGTCATGTACCGGTTGAGCTTCATGGACCGAGCGACGTGCTCGGAATACCCAGACTCCTTTGCCGTCATAATCAAATGTTCCATAACGGCAGGATCTTGGGACTCATCGACCGAGGCGGTACCGCGGACGGTGGTCACAGAACCAGCGGTGCCCAGCGGGTTGAAGACAATTTCGTCACACGCCATGGCGGTGTTGCAACCCGCGGAGATGGCTTTGCGAATCCATGAGACGACTCGGTGCCCGCGGCTCTTGATCTCCCGAATGGTGTCATTGATCTTGATGGACTCGGCCACCAAGCCACCATTGGAGTTGATCTTCAGCACAATGATCGCGCCACCACCGGGTGACAGTTCGTCAGCGTACTGACCAATCTTGACGATCTCTTGGTGACGAAATTCTTGACCAACTCCGCCTTCAAGAGGCAAGTACAACACGACTTGCTTGCCAGAAGAATCTGCCTCAGCATCTGCAGTTTGGCCAGAGGCCAAGGAGCGATCAGAAAGCATCGGATCCTTGGCCTGAGCAGAGCCACGGGATTCCGTGGACGCAATGGCAGCCACATCACGAATCATGATGAGCTTGCGGCCAAAATCACCTTCCAGCATGAAGTACTGTCCGTCGGGCTTGCCAGCTTTGATTTTCAACCCTTGGATTCGGCCGGCGTAGGTGCGGTTCACACCCTGCTCGAGGACGGTCACTTCAACGCTGGCCGCCACATCGACCACGGCACTGCCACCATTGGCCAACTGAAAACGGATGTCCTCGGCAAAGGCCGAGGCCGCGAAGAGGGCAATGGAAAGAATGGAAAAGGCAAGTCTGTTGTTCATACTGTTGCTTTCGTTTGCTTCAATTTTCATCGATTTGGTTGAAGATTCGACACGCTCTCGTGGCAACGCGTGCTTCAGCGGCCTCCGATACCACGGCCGCCGCCTCTGGGAGCGCCTCCACGCCCACCTTGGCGACCACGGTCATTGGAACGCATCGCCCGAATCTGCTCCTCAAGCTGCTCAATTTGCACCTTCAAAGCCACTTTGCTGAGGCCAAACTCCATTTGACAGCGGAGTTCAACCGCCGAATACCGGTTCATCATGCGAAGGATCTTCTTCATGCGGGTCAAGCGAAACTGGGCCTGACGCATGGCATCGGAAGGCCCAATCCCTGCCTGCAACTCTTGCATCTCTTCGATGGCGGATTTGCATTCGGCCAAGGCCTTCCGCCAATCTTCCGAATAATCATCGAACACTTCTTGGCAAGAGGTGTCATCCAGGTCGAAGTCGACCAGCTCGTGAAGCAAAAGCAGATCACTAAGGTCGTCCGCCATGCCCTTGGAAATCAAGAAGTCGCCGGCTTCCTTGGCGGAGAATTCGACGGCTGACTTGTCGTTGTCATCCACGATGTAAGAACCCTTTCGGTTGAGTTCCCACTTCACCGAACGTCCTTGCCAAGTTGCAGAAAGCCGCATGTCGGGGTACACCAATGCATCAAGAAGTGCATTGTCATGGCCCGCGCCATCGCAACGGATACGGCCAAGTTCCAATGGGCCACGGAACATGCCTAGGAAGGCCTCGCGGTACTTGCCGTAGGTGTTTTCGTCGTTCCGCACCCGCTCGAACATCTGGGCTGCACCTTGCAAACCACCTATGGTGGCTTCGGAAGAAGTGTACAAGTCACAGAAGCTCAAAGACAGCACCGCCGAAGATCCGACGGCATCTTCAACCCAGCAAATGGGCTGAGCGTAAATGCCATCATCTTCGAAGCGGTTGTGCCAAACATCAGCGATCTCGCCTAAGAGGTCAAAGTCGTTCAGCATGGAAGCTTCCTCCCGCTTGACTTGGTACCAGTACCCACTCTCTCGCTTGTCGTTGCAGTTCACCCGGAACACAATGTAGTCAGGCTGCATGTCCCGCAAGACAGGGATCATGGCTTCGTAGACCTCGGGCACAATATCGGTTCCAACTTGTTCTCGGCCTTCGGTGCCTACCGGAACAATGGCGACCAATGGGACTTGATTGCCCGAAGCATCGGTTCGGCGTTCCCATTTGTTGGCGGCCTCAGGCTCGGCCATCTCCACCATTGGTGCGGCTGAGCTTGATTCCGATGCGTCGGTTGGTGCCGGAGCATCTTCCTCATCCCGAACGATTTCACGGATCTCGGACTTGGGGATTCGAAGTTCAATGCCACGGATGGACAGCACCACGGCATCCCCGTCTTCAGAAATGATCTGACCCGAGATAACCGCACCGTTGACCTTCACGATCTGGTCCTCGGCCAAGGCCGCAGTCATGGCGAACAGGGTCAAAAGCGAAGTAATAAACAATCGAGGCATGTTGAACTCCTGGTTCGAGTCTTAGTGGAGGTCGCATCTTACCCCACTCCATCCCGGGATCCGGGGAGATCAGGCCATAAATGCCCAAACCGACCGGTCAATTACGCGATATCTCCACGAAATGTTCGTTCCGCGATAGACAGAGCTTCATTAAGGGTTGAAACGAGCCCAGCCAACTGAGCGTCGTACGCGGCATCAAGGGCAACGGCAAAGTGGGGCCCCGGACGGTGCCCCGCCGCGATCAGGTCGTCTCCACCCAACAGCGGCACCGGGGCGAGACCAATCCCCTTTGACAATTCAGCGACTTCGGCGGAAATGGCGTGTGCAGATTCTGAATGTGTGGAGGCCAACAACCACCATGCCGCTGGGTAGCCGCGGTGGCTTGCCATACGCTTCTTTGCCGCCACGCCAACGGCAGACCACTCGTTCATCAGCCGAGGGAGCAGATCCATCGCGTCAGAAATGGCTTCTTCCATGCTGTTGGACAGTCTTAAAGCTTCTCGCAGCAGACCTGCCACATCACCAGACATGCCGAGGTCCAACGCCCAAGCGGCGAGGGCCGCAACATCACCGGCTTGCGGTGACAACTCGGTCAACCGAGGGAAACCATTTTGTTCGACGTTTCCCAAAATGGCCGAATCCAAACCCAAATCTTGCAGCATCACCGCGGCCTGAGCCCGAGTGTGATGCTCCAACATCATCACAACCTCCCCGCCCACCCTTTCACGGCTGACCGCCCCGATTTCTGGGGCGTGCTTCGCAATGGCTTGTTGGGTGTCGGCGGCTATTTCAAAACCAAAGCGGGCAGCAAACCGAACGGCCCGCAGCATGCGAAGCCGGTCTTCGGCAATTCGTGCCGCGGGATTACCAATGGCTCGAACACATCGATGCTTCAGCAAATCGGAAACACCATCGTGGAAGTCGATGACCTTACATCCTTCTCTTCCATCGGGATCTTCAAACAATCCATTGATGGTGAAATCGCGCCGGGCCGCGTCCTCTTTCATCGTGGCGTTGCCCACTTCAACGAATTCGGGACGTCGGCCATCGGCGTAGGGCCCATCTTTTCGGAAAGTGGCCACTTCGGTCATGACCTCTTGGTGGCGTACCAACACAACTGCGAACGCCTCGCCCACTCCTTTTGAACCGGGGAACAACGCCTTCACTTGCTCAGGCAAAGCTGAGGTGGCCACGTCGTAATCCTTTGGCGTGATCTTTAGCAAGCGATCACGCACACATCCTCCTGCGAGCACCGCTTGGTGCCCTGCCCCTTTTAAAGCACGCACAATGTGGCATGCGGCTTGGTATTCAGCCTGCCCCATCGTTGCCCTCGGGTGCACGCTGGTACAACAAGACAAACATGTCTCGTCCGTAGGTGTGCACTTCCGGGCCCAAAAGCCCTTCGATGTCATGCGGAGTATGTTCAGGATCCAACGGCGTGCGTAGCACAAACCATCCGCCCGGTCGCAAACAGGAGGCGTACCCCATCGACGCCTCAAGTACTTTGGCCAAAGTCTCTTCCTCTTGCATCATGGCGTACGGGGGATCCAAACTCACGATGTCGCAATCTTGACCCAAACGCAGTCGAACCAGAGGACTGAAAGCATCAGCGCGAAGCACTTCGGCCCGATCTGAACAATTCATGGATTCGATGTTTTCCAGAAGCAAGTTGGCCACTCTTCGGTCTTGCTCTACAAAAAAAGATTCACGGGCGCCCCGAGAGATGGCTTCAAGTCCAACCGACCCAACCCCGCAAAAGACATCCACAACCTTGGCGTCTTCCCACCAACCACGCAAGATGGAGAACAAAGCTTCGCGCACGCGGGCGGGATAAGGCCGAGTGGCCATCGATTCAGGGGGGGTCTTGAGCATCCGTCCCCGATGATCACCGGCAATAATGCGCAAACTCATACCCCGTAGAGGATACCCTTCTCGCTCCCATGCCTGACTTAGGACAACTCCCCTCCGCGGTACGTGAACGAGCGATACTGACCACCCTTGGCCCCGCTCCTGCGTTGGTGGTGCTTCCAGAATCCCCTACCTCTCCTCCCCCAGTGCTGCTTTGGCTCCACGGGCGGCAAGCCAACAAAGAAATTGACCCTGGCCGGGCTCTCCGCTTGTTGCGTGCCGGCATTGGATTTATCGGAGTGGACCTTCCGGGACATGGCGAGCGCGCGGAAGCGTCTTACCAAACCGTTGAGGGGACTCTGCAGACCATCTTGGAAATGAGTCAAGAATTGGACGACGTGCATGCGGCCCTGGTGGCCGATTTTCAGGTCGATCCAGAACAGATCGCCATCGGCGGCATGAGCGCCGGAGGGATGGCGGCCGCCCACCGATTGGTCACCCCGCATCCTTATCAAGCGATGCTGATGGAAGCTTCCACTGGCAACTGGTCTGCTCAAGCCCACCGCCCCATGTTCCAAGGCCTCACCCCGGAAGCGCTGCAGTCCCAAGACCCCATGGCTCGGTTA
>Ga0160422_10001672_pt1 | contig 13832 bp, 10 predicted proteins | sample Fk160mmetaG_FD_108192 | JGI IMG/M metagenome (GOLD analysis project Ga0160422, IMG submission 108192) | Marine microbial communities from the Central Pacific Ocean - Fk160115 60m metaG | ecosystem: Environmental > Aquatic > Marine > Oceanic > Photic zone | place: The Central Pacific Ocean...
TTAAAAAAGTTCCAATAAAAGTTGCTGAAGTTAAAAAAGTTCCACCAAAATCTTCGCAAAATAATAAAGTTGTTGATACCAAAAAAGCTGAGAACAAAATAATTGAAGCTAAATCAACCTCAGACCAAGCGAACAAAATCAAGACCAATCTAAAATCAAATGATTTATTAAGTTCAGATATAAAAACAGTCCCTCCAAAGCCTAAAGAAAACAGTAAAATTGATCAAAAGCCCTTAAATAAAATGAAACACGCTGACGTCCCTGTAAATACTTATAGACCAAAAACTCCATTTGTTGGAACAGTTACAGAAAATTACAGCCTTTTAAAAGAGGGAGCGATAGGAAGAGTTAACCATATCACCTTTAATTTGTCTGGAGGTGAACCCCCTTTAAATTATGTTGAAGGTCAAAGTGTAGGTATTATGGCTGAAGGTGAAGATGCAAATGGTAAACCTCACAAGTTAAGACTTTATTCGATCGCGAGTACAAGGCATGGTGATAATTTCGAAGGTAATACTGTTTCATTATGTGTGAGACAACTTCAATATGAGAAAGAGGGACAAACAGTAAATGGTGTTTGTTCTACTTACTTATGCGATATAAAACCTGGAGATAAGGTAAAAATAACTGGCCCTGTAGGGAAAGAGATGCTTCTACCTTTGGAAGAAGATGCCAATATAGTCATGCTTGCAACTGGAACCGGTATAGCTCCGATGAGAGCCTATCTAAGAAGAATGTTTGAACCCTCCGAAAGAGAGAAAAACCAATGGAATTTTAGAGGTAAAGCTTGGTTATTCATGGGCGCACCTAAATCAGCTAATCTTTTGTATGAAGAAGATTTACAAACATATCTCAAAAACTATCCTGATAATTTTAAGTACACAAAAGCAATAAGTAGGGAACAACAAAATGAGAAAGGAGGCAGAATGTATATTCAAGATAGAGTATTAGAGTCAGCCAATGAACTCTTTAATATGATTGAAGATGAAAAGACTCATATTTATTTATGCGGATTAAAGGGTATGGAACCCGGTATTGATGAAGCGATGACCAAAGCTGCTGCCGAAAAAGGACTTAATTGGTCAGAACTCAGGCCTCAATTAAGAAAAGCAGGTCGCTGGCATGTGGAAACATATTGAATTTATAAAAGTTTTACTTTTTTGATTTAGACACAATATGTAGCTTTAAAGGAAAAATATGATGAATTTATTGATATATAGCCAATAAATAAAACATGCAACAATCTTTATGTAATCCACTTAGAGCGGGTCTGCGTCAAGAAAGAGTTATTCCTCCTCAATGTTTAATTATATTTGGTGCTAGTGGCGACCTTACTCATAGGAAGCTTATTCCGGCATTATTTGAACTTTTTCTTCAAAGAAGATTACCCAGTGAATTTGCAGTTGTTGGCTGTGCAAGAAGACCTTGGAGTGATCAAGAATTCAGAGAAAAAATGAGAATAAAATTAGCTGAAAAAATTTCTGAGAAAGAAAAAGAGTGGAATCAATTTAACAATTATCTATTTTATGAACCAGTAGATTTACAACAAAGTGAACATGTTCAAAGACTGTCAAATAGATTAGTAGAGATTGATAAAATACAAGCAACACATGGAAATAAAACCTTTTATCTTTCAGTATCACCAGAATTTTATGGGAGTGGTTGTAAGGCTCTAAAGGATGCTGGGTTATTAAATGATCCAACTAAAAGTAGAGTTGTGATTGAAAAGCCTTTTGGCAGAGATTACTCCAGTGCCAGAAAACTTAATAAACTTGTCCAAAGTTGCGCAAATGAAAGTCAAATTTATAGGATTGATCATTACCTTGGTAAAGAAACGGTACAGAATATACTTGTCCTTAGATTTGCTAATACAATATTTGAGCCCATTTGGAATAGAAACTATATTTCTAATATCCAAATAACCTCATCAGAAACTGTTGGAGTTGAAGATAGAGCTGGTTATTATGAAAGTTCAGGGGCCTTAAGAGATATGTTACAAAACCATTTAACTCAGATGCTCGCTGTAATTGCCATGGAACCTCCAGGAAAATTTGATCCTGAAGCTATTAGAAATGAAAAAGCGAAAGTACTTCAAGCTTCTAAGTTGGCAGATGAGATTGAACCTTGGGAGTGCTGCATAAGGGGGCAATACGGTAAAGGAGGTAATGAAATTAATCCTTTAAAGGATTATAGAGAGGAGAACGGAGTTAATCCCAATAGCACAACTGAAACATACATTGCGACAAAAATTTTTATTGATAATTGGAGATGGCAAGGTGTTCCCTTCTATTTAAGAACGGGTAAAAGGCTGCCCAAAAGACTTGGAGAAATTGTCTTGACATTTAAAGACGTGCCTGTTCATTTATTTGACTCAACAATAATTAATCCAACCTCAAATCAACTAATTATTAGAATTCAACCTAATGAGGGTGCAACTTTCAAATTTGAAGTTAAATCTCCAGGATCAGGAATGAAGTCAAGACCTGTAGAAATGGAATTTTCATATGATGAGTCTTTTGGTGAACCATCTGATGAAGGATATGTAAGGTTACTTGCAGATGCCATGCTTGGAGATCCAACATTATTTACAAGGAGTGATGAAGTCGAAGCAGCTTGGAAGTTATATACACCCTTAATTGAATTGATGGAAAATGCACCCTGGAAATTACCAATTCATAAATATGAATCTAGAACTTGGGGACCTCCCGAATCTGATCAATTGCTATTTAAAGATAATATTTTTTGGCGTAGACCCTAGAATTATAATATGAAGCCTCAATTAACTCTCCAAACACCTCTTGAACTCCCCCCACAAGAAATATCAAATTATTTAAAAAAACTTTGGATTTCGGAAGAGGATTTAAATGCCGGTGCAAATACTTTTTCAATGATTGTTTGGCAGCCTTCGTGGTTAGAACAAGGTCTAGTACAAAGCAAATTAATTAATGGTCCTATTACTGGATATCTCAATGAAGAAGCGATAACTACTGCAAAGAAATTAATATTAGAGAATAATCTTCCATTATCTACTCCTCTGCTAAGTAAAGAGTTAATAAATTTATTAGAAGTGTATAAATACGAAAACTCTATTGAAGACCTTAGAGGACAATTCTTTGAATCATCTATAAGTACTCTTAATCCGAGAAGAATAATAACATTAGCTCCAACCTTTAAAGAAAATAATGCAATTAAAACTTTTGTATCTGCTTACTGTCCATTAAGCGATGATAATAAAGATCAAACTATTTGCGGTGATCTTGTTGTAGTTAGAGGAGGAGCAAATAAAATATTGTCTGAAGGGCTTCAGATCCTTGAGGATTTATCTTTAAAGGAACTTCCATCATGGCTTTGGTGGAATGGTAGTTTAGATGATTCTCCAGAAATTTTTGATCATTTTGCAAAAAGTGATAAAAGATTAATTATTGATACAGCCAATGGATCATCAAAAAGATGCGTTGAAATTCTCTCAAAGGCAATCTCATCGAATAAAGCAATCAATGATTTGAATTGGGTCAGGCTAAAAAGCTGGAGAGAATCATTAGCTATGATATTTGATCCACCATCTAGAAGAGAAATTCTTGAGCATATCACTCAAATTGATGTTGATATTGAAGGAGAGCATATTATTCAAGCTTTATTTCTTATTTCATGGTTAAGCGATAAATTAGAGTGGGAATTTATCGAGACTTTTAAAAAAGCTGATTCGCTATTTATAAAGTTCTCAAGAAATAATGGCGAAATAATCTTAACTTCTATAAATCCTTTAACTGTGGGAAATCCTAGCATTCATCCCGGGCAGGTTATAGGTTTAAGATTAATTTCCAAAATCAGTAAAGATCCAAAAAAAAATACATGTATAATACTTGGTTCAGAATCGGCCGAATGTATAAGGCTAGAAGCAGGTGGAATGGCTGATATGCATCTTATTGAGGAGGTTGTCCCAAATTCCTTTGCATCTTCAGAATCAGATGTAAGTCAGTTACTGGCAAGTAGCAGGGGAAATACAAGCCCATTATTTGAAAATAGTATTCAGATTTCTAAATTAATATTTAGAAACCTACAAAAACATTAAAAAATGTCTTGTGTACTTTCAGCTCCATCAACAGATAATGGAAAAACTACACTTGCTTTATTGATTTCATGCTGGGCTTATTCAAAGGGGTTAAAGATTCAAACATTTAAAGTTGGACCAGACTATCTAGATCAACAACAACTTAGTTCAATAGGTCATCCCATATGTAGAAATTTAGATATTTTTCTGAGTGGAGAAGATTGGATAAAAAAAACTTTTATTAAATATTCTCAGAAGGCTGATTTTTCGTTAGTTGAAGGTGCGATGGGTCTTTTTGATGGACTTGGTTCTACAGATTATTCAAGTACAGCTAATGTAGCAAAGATTTTAGATTTACCTATTATTCTAATCGTGGATGCAAAAGGTAAAGTTCGTTCCCTTTTACCAATAGTGAGAGGATTTCAAGATTTTGATAAGAAAATATCTATCAAGGGGATCGTTTTTAACAATGTTAGTTCTGAAAGACATCAAGAACTCATTAAAGAAGTTTTTAAACAAGAACCAATTGAAATAATGGGTTTTTTGCCTTTTAACGAACATATTAATTTAAAGCACGGAAACCTTGGTTTAATTTCCCCTTCTGAGATAGAAAAAAAGATTGATATAAATTATTTCTCTAATTTTGCAGAAAAACATTTAAATTTTTCACTTTTACATAAATTTTTAAAGCCATTAAGGCAAGAAAATAACCCTATTTTAGATTCCCCCTTAACACAAAAAATAATTAAAAAGCCAATCGCCATTGCCGAAGACAGAATTTTTCATTTTCAGTATCCAGAGACAAAAGAATTCTTTGAGGAGATCGGCATTCCTACTGTCTCATGGAGTATTTATAAAAATGAAAAAATCCCGAAGGAAGCTATCGCTTTGATTATCCCAGGAGGTTTTCCCGAAAAATATGCTGAGGAAATTTCTTTAGCTAGTCATAGTTTAAACTCGCTTAAAGAATTTTATAAAAGAAGATTTATTTACGCTGAATGTGGGGGGATGATGATATTGGGAGATTTAATTAAAGATGAGAATGGTAAAAATCATAAAATGGCTGGGATTATACCTTTCAGCTCAAGCAAGGGGAAATTATCTGTTGGATATAGATACTTAAAGGGAGCCCAAAATTCTTCTCTAATAAAGCAAAGTGAAGAATTTAAGGGTCACGAATTCCATTATTGGCAATTAACTAAATCCATTGAAAATCATCAAAATTCGTCCAACATTTCATCTCACTTAAATTCTCCTTGGGAAATAAGATCTTGGGGAAATACCTACAAATTAGAGGGCTGGGCAAATGAAAATTTGCATGCTAGTTGGGTTCATTTACATTTTCCAAGTAATAAAGTTGCAACCTCAAACTTTTTAAACCATCTTGCAAAGTAATTTTAATTTAAGGTTTTATTTAATAATGAAACCATATTAGAAGGAGAGCCCAAGTAAGTAATCCCTAAGAAAGTCACCAATGGTCCAATAAGACTACCTACAAGTACTTCAATTTTAGTATGACCTAATTTCTCTTTCAAAACCTCTTCTAAATTACTATTTAATGCCTTTGAAATTTTATTGATCTCAATAGCTTGTAAACCTGCAGATCTTCTAATACCACTAGCATCATACATAACTATCAAAGAAATTCCTACGGCTAAAGCAAACAGAGGTGTATCAAATCCTAATTCTAAACCCACTCCAGCGGCCAGTGCTGATATTAAGGATGAATGACTTGAAGGCATACCTCCCGTTTCAAAAATGACTCCAAACCTGAATTTATTCTCAATAAAAATATTAAAGAAAATCTTTAAAAACTGAGCAAACAGACATGAAATAACTCCCCAAAAAAGTACTTGATTATTTAATAATTCCGAAAACTCAATCATTTTTAAATATTTTACCTATCTCTATTTGTAATGAAATCAGCTAGAGACAATAAAAAAATTGCATCTTCTCCCCAAGGCAAAATTGCTTCTTTAGCATTTTCAACAAGTTTTAAAGCCCTTTTTTTAGATTCTTCCATTCCAAGTAACTTTGGATAAGTGGTTTTATCTGCTATTAGATCTTTGCCAGCCGTTTTACCTAAGGTTTCACTACTTGAAGTCAAATCAAGAATATCATCAATTATTTGAAAAGCTAAACCAATACCTTCAGCGTAATTAGTCAAGGCCATAAGAAGTTCCTCATCAGCGCCTGCAATCATTGCTCCTGTCCTCACACAGGCTTTCAATAAGGCGCCTGTTTTATGTAAATGTATATACTCTAAAGTTTCTAAGTCAACCTCTTTCCCCTCACATTCAAGATCTACAACCTGACCACCAACTAATCCCGGAGCACCAGCGACTAAAGATAATTCTCCTACTACATTTAATAATCTATCAGAATTTACGCCCGGACTGCGTCTTGAGACCATTTCAAAAGCTCTTGTTAGAAGAGCATCTCCGGCCAGTATAGCAATAGCATCCCCATATACCTTGTGATTAGTTGGTCTTCCTCTTCTTAAATCATCATTATCCATCGCAGGGAGATCATCGTGTATTAATGACATCGTATGAATCATCTCAATTGCAACTGCAGTAGGTACTGCCAAGGCAGCATCACCTCCAGCGAAAGAACATGATGCCAAACATAATATAGGTCTTAACCTTTTCCCTCCAGCCAGAAGTGAGTATCTCATTGATTCCCTTAAGATCTCAGGTTTCTCAGGAGATAAGGAAACATCAAGAGCCTCATCAACTATTTTTTTAGTCTCTTTTAAGTATTTTTCGAAATTAAAATTTGAAGAATTAATTTTGTTCATTATCTTAATCTAAAGTTTTTAAGCTACTAGTTTCATGGCAAAAGATCCTCTATGGAAACTTTCATACCAAAACATTTTTGCCAACTAAAGATTGTATTAACAAGTAACATAGTGACTGTCATAGGGCCAACACCTCCTGGAACTGGAGTATAAGCTGATACTTTAGGAATAACATCCTCTAATATTACATCTCCACATAATTTTGTTCCTCCAGACTTTTCATTTTTTAATCTATGAATACCTACATCGATAATAACTGCATCATTTTTTACATAGCTTGAATCAATAAAATTTGGCTTACCTGCTGCAACTATTAAAATATCAGCATCTAGGCAAATTCCTTTTAGATCCTTAGTTTTAGAGTGGGTAATAGTGACTGTTCCATTTAAATTAAGCATCATTATAGAAATAGGTTTACCAACTAAAAGACTTCTACCTATAACTACAACATTTTTACTCTCAATTTGAATATTTTGCGAACGTAAGAGATTTATAATTCCCGCAGGAGTACATGAACTTAATCCTATTTTACCTTGGATCAATCTGCCTGCATTAGTTTCATGCAAACCGTCTACATCTTTAGAAGGGTTGATTCTACTAATTAATTGCTGGGAATCCAATTGCGGAGGCAAAGGCAACTGCAATAGAATTCCATCAATTTCATAATTAGAATTTAATTTATCTATCAAGTTTCCAACTTCTTTATTAGAAATATCTTTATTTAAATGATAAACGACGCTCATAATTCCAATCTTTTCACAGGCCCTCTCTTTGTTATTTACGTAAACTCCACTTGCTGGATCATCCCCAATTCTAATTACTGCAAGACTGGGAGCCCTACAACCTTGTTCAATGCCTTTAAGAACATCCTTTTTCAATCTTTCTTGAATTTCTAGAGATAATTTTTTGCCATCTAATTTTATTGACATTTAAAAAAACATCTCCTTTTTTTACTTTACATGTTTATAATTTTAAGACAAAGAAATGTAATTAAATATATTCTGTGCAAAATCTTAAAAGCCTATTTAATAAATTCAATAACTTTTGGATGAAGACCCAAGTTCCTTGGAGAGAACCTGTTCGATTTCAAAAAATAGACAAATTAGTCATATTTATGATTTGCATAGTTATTGCAATAATTTCATCATATAAATTACTTAATTACCCATTATTGAATATTGAAATAATAACTTCATGGCTCATTACTTTTAGTGAAATACTACTATTTTGCGGAATTTTAATTCTTATTTCTAGAAGAGAAAACCCCACGATAAATGCCAGACAAATCATCTTAATAATTGGTCTATTACTTATATCTCAGTTCATAAAGTTAAATTCTGAAACATTAAGTCCTTTATCTATTATTGTTCCACCAGCTTTAATTATATCTCAAGCGATGGGAACAATAACTGCTTTGACATGGGTCTCGATCGCTTGCGTTAATTGGCCTAATACAATCAATAGCATAAATAATTCGACCTTATTTATTACATTTATTGCATCTTGCATTGTCTCAATCCTTGGAGGAAAGATGAGAAGCAGAGCTCAATTGCTTCAAATTTCAATTCTTGTTCCGCTTGGAGCTTTTATTATCCAGTACGTTTCATTTTTTATTAGTCATCAAAATTTAGAAATTTATGGTATTGATAACTTCCTAACTAAACCTAAGGATATGTTTTCAGATTCCTTGATTCTTGCAATGTTGATGTTGATTACTATTCTAATAATGCCAATTCTGGAATCAATTTTTGGTTTACTTACTAAAGCTCGTCTATTAGAATTAACTGATCAAGAAAATCCTTTATTAAGAAGATTATCTATTGAAGCACCTGGTACATTTGAACATACATTATTGATTTGTGCGTTAGCGGAAGAAGCAACCAGAATAATAGGAGGGAATATAGATCTCATAAAAACTGGTGCCCTTTATCACGACATAGGTAAACTACATGCGCCAAATTGGTTTATTGAGAATCAAATCAGCACAGATAACCCGCACGATGAACTCAATGATCCATATGCAAGTGCTGAAATCCTACAGAAACATGTTGATCAAGGATTACTTTATGCAAAGAAATATAGGCTGCCTAATGCTATAGCTTCCTTTATCCCAGAGCATCAAGGAACTTTAAAAATGGGATACTTTTTACATAAAGCAAAAAAACAAAATCCGCAAATAGTTGAGAGTGATTTTAGGTATAAAGGTCCTATCCCGCAGTCAAAAGAAACTGCTATATTAATGCTTGCAGACGGATGCGAAGCCGCTCTAAGAGCTATGGACGCTGAAGCGAGTGATAATGAAGCAATAAAAACAATTTCTGAAATTATAAATTCAAGAAAAAATGATGGGCAATTAAATGACAGTAATTTATCTAGCTGAAATATACTTAATTAAAATTGCTTTTTTAAACGTATGGAAGAGAGTTAGACATAGGAGGATACAATACCCTAGCTCTAAAAGTAATAACTATTCTTGATAAATAAAATCCTATAACCTTATTTTTTTTCGATGAATAGGGAGGCACCAATACAATAGAGCCATAACACTCAAGAGTGAAACACTCAAAGTCAATCCTCCAATTCCAGCAAAATCCTTAAAATTTATTAGCCTAATAATTGAGTAAGGTAAAGAGCCTGTAATAACCATAGATAAAGAAATAAGGGTTAGTATTACACCCCATTTTCTTTCCGCCAATAATGCTGCAGATGAGACAATTCCAACGATAGCCGCAGGCCAACCAAGACTTATAGCTAAAGTAATATTTGCAACTTTTAAAGGTGGTCCATAACTAACAACTAAAGCAATTACTGGAAGAGCTATTATATTGGCAATTAGACCTGTCCAAGATAAAAACCAGTAACCTAATATCCTTTGGCTCATCAATATCTTTTTTTTTAAATCTACACTACCAATTGTTAAATTAAAAGTCTGCTTAATATTTTCTGAGAAAATATTTATTCTTCTGAATTAGAAAAAGTTTTTTTATCTAATTTATCCAAAAGATCAAACTGAGGATGTAAAGAATTTCTTTTCTCTGAAAAAACAAGCCTATTTAAAGCATTTACATAAGCATTAGCAGAAGCAACAACAACGTCTGTATCTGCTGAATGTCCAGAATATATTCTCCCATTATTTCTAATCCTTATTGTTACTTCTCCAAGCGCATCAATCCCTTCTGTTACAGAATTGACTGAAAATTCTATTAATTCATTTGGAACATTTGTTAGCTTATTCAATGCTTTACATACCGCATCAACGGGACCAGTTCCTAATGCGACAACAGTATTTTCAATTAGTTCTTCGGTATCAATCAAAGTAATAGTAGCTGTAGGTTTAGAAGAATTTCCACAACTTACCTGCACAAGTTTAAGTTGAAATTTACATTCAGGTAATTGAACTTGTTCACTAACAATTGCTTCTAAATCTCTGTCAGTAATTTCTCTTTTTCTATCAGCAAGTTCTTTAAAACGTGCAAAAGCATCATTTAAATCTTCTCTACTCAAGTCATAACCCATTTCTTCTAATCTTGCTCTCACGGCACTACGGCCACTTAATTTTCCTAGAGAAATTTTATTATCACTCAATCCGACTGTTTTTGCATCAATAATTTCATAAGTTAATCGATTTTTTAAAACTCCATCTTGATGAATACCTGACTCGTGTGCGAAAGCATTAGCTCCAACGATTGCTTTGTTAGGCTGAACATTCATCCCTGTCAAATTAGCAACTAAGCGTGAAGTTTTAGTTATCTCTTCAGTTCTAATTGCTGTTAGAGGAGTAGGTGAATCTTCTTTTTTGTTAAAGAATTGATTATAAAAACTTTTTCTAACATGTAATGCCATAACAAGTTCTTCAAGTGAAGCATTACCAGCTCTTTCACCAATTCCATTTATTGTACATTCAAGTTGCCTCGCTCCATTCTTCACTGCCTCAAGGAAATTAGCAACAGCTAATCCTAAATCATTATGTCCATGTACTGATAAAACTGCTTCTTCAATATTAGGTACATATTTATTAATGTCAGAAATTAGTTTGCCAAATTCAGTTGGCGTAGTAAAACCAACGGTATCAGGAATATTTATAGTTGTTGCTCCAGCAGAAATTGCTAATTCTATTACTTCATAAAGAAATTCAGGATCACTCCTGGATGCATCTTCACATGAGAATTCTACATCCTCAAGAAATGATTTAGCGTAATTAACCATTTGAGGAACAATAGAGAGAACATCCTTTCTTGATTTTTTTAATTTATGTTTTAAATGAATATCACTAGTAGCGATAAAGGTATGAATTCTTTTCTTTGGAGCGGGACTAAGAGCCTCAAAGCAAGTTTTAATATCACTTTCTGAGGCTCTAGCTAAACCACAAATAATTGGTCCATTTTCTGCGCTAACAACTTCAGCAATTTTATTAACAGCTTTGAAATCTCCTGGACTTGCGAAAGGGAACCCAGCTTCAATTACATCAACACCTAACCTTGCAAGTTGGTTAGCTATTGCAAGCTTCTCTTCAAGATTTAAACTAGCCCCGGGAGATTGCTCTCCATCTCTAAGAGTAGTATCAAAAATCAAAATTCTACCTGGATCTTTGGCCATTATTTTATTCTCTCTTTGAGTATTTTAAATGAATTAAAAAGAAAATACTAGTCCAAAAAGAAATAAATATAATTTATTAATTTTAAAGAAACTAAAACTCAATTAGTTAAATTATTTTATTAAAAACGATTTCTAAACTTTTCTAAAGTATTCTTTAAAAATGCAATTCGAATACTATTGTTCAAAGTTCTACAAAATTTAAATGATTTAGTAAATTTTTATACATGAAAGATAGTTTGAAAAATAATATTTCTTTTGGAAAGCTGGCTTTTATTCTTCATGCTCATCTTCCATACGTAAGTAAGAATGAAAAAAACTCACTTGAGGAGGACTGGCTTTATCAAGCTATCCTTGAATGCTATATACCTATAATTAAAGTCTTAGAAAATACCTCTAAAACAGATCCTTTTAATACAAAATTAACACTTAGTTTATCTCCAACTTTACTATCTTTACTCAGCGATCCCAATATACAATCTAAATTTCCTTCATGGATTAATACAAGAATCGATTTATTAGATTCATTACCTTTAAAAGAAAAACAATCATCTGAATTTCTATTTCGAAAATTAAGAAGTCAATTAAAGTTTTGGGAAGAATGCTCAGGTAATTTGATAAAAAAATTCAATGAATTATCTAATTCAGGATTCTTAGACATAATGACTTGCGCTGCGACGCATGGTTATCTACCAATTCTCAGAGAAAACCCTGAAACTGTAAAAGGACAAATACAAACTGCTATAGATTTCCATAAAACTATTTTTGACATAAAGCCCTTAGGTATATGGCTTCCGGAATGTGCTTATTATGAAAATCTTGACAAGATTTTGTTTGAATGTGGAATTAGATATGCAGTACTCGATGGTCATGGCATTTTGAATGCAAAACCTAGACCTAGATACGGAGTTTATGCGCCTATATGCTCCAAGAGAGGAATTGCTTTTTTTGGTAGGGATAGTCAATCTACTCTTCCAGTATGGTCCTCTAAAGATGGCTTCCCGGGAAATTCTCTGTACAGAGAATTTCATAAAGATCTTGGATGGGAATTACCCATATCAAAATTACAAGAAAAAGAGATTTCAACAAAAAGGCCACTTGGATTAAAGTATCATCGAATAACTAGTTATTCAACACCATTAGGCGAGAAAGAAATTTATAATGAATTTGAAGCGAATAAAAAAGCCGAAGAACATGCTGAGCAATATCTTATAGAAAGAGCTAAGCAACTAGAGAAATTAAATATCTCAGATAGATTTGAACCTATACTTATTGCTCCATTTGATGCTGAACTATTTGGGCATTGGTGGTATGAAGGCCCCATTTTTATAAAAAATATTCTTCAAAAATCGAGGAAATACTCAATCAAACTTACAAATTTGAGAGAAATTTTATCTGAAAGACCAAGCATACAATTATGTTCGCCTTCGCCTTCTAGTTGGGGTCAGGGAGGCTATCATAACTACTGGCTAAACGATAAAAATTCATGGATTGTCCCAGAAATAACAAAAGCAGGGACTGTTTTTATTAATTTAATTGAGAAGAGTCCTAAAGATTCCTTGACAACAAGGATACTCATGCAAGCAGCAAGAGAGTTACTACTTTCACAATCTTCAGATTGGAGCTTTATATTACGTGCTGGCACAACGACTGAAATAGCAAAAGAAAGAATTGATAGACATTTATCAAGATTTTGGAAATTGATAGATATCCTTGAAAAAAAGGATAAAAAAGACTCCTCTTTTTTAAAAAGAATTGAAGAAGAGGATAAAATATTTCCAAATATAAATATTGAAAATTGGAAAAAGAGGTTAACTAATTGATTTTTAACATTCCTAATTTTATATTTAAAGGAGATTTAAAAAACATTTTGCTCATTACATAAATAAGTTTAGGTAATGGCAATGTATTTGTTAAAAAACCGTACCACTCCCTAGTTGATAATTGGAAAAAGTTTAGAAAGAAACTTCTCAACATCTGCTCATCAAAGCTCATTAATCGCCTCAGCCCATATTGATATAGTTTATGCCTTTGAGTAAGTTCAAATGGCCAAAGAGTTTTCCATCCCTTTTTTGCTAAATCAATCGAACTTAATGACCGATCTTCAAGGTATATTTTTAATTTCTCAGCAAGTTTTGGGGCTCTTCTTAAGAGAGCTCCAACCATATATCCCGAAGCAGGATGAACCATACTAGCAGCACCTCCAAAGGCCAATATATGCTGATCTTTTAAAGGCAGAGGCATATTCATAGGGAATAGGCAATTCTCTTCATGAAAAATTTCATCTATTAATATTCCTTTCTTTTCTAGTCTGAGCATAAGTCTCTTTTTCAAAATCTCTGATGATAAAGCGGGAAAACTTGCTAACGATGTTTCCTCAACAAAAAA
>Ga0160422_10001673_pt1 | contig 13832 bp, 13 predicted proteins | sample Fk160mmetaG_FD_108192 | JGI IMG/M metagenome (GOLD analysis project Ga0160422, IMG submission 108192) | Marine microbial communities from the Central Pacific Ocean - Fk160115 60m metaG | ecosystem: Environmental > Aquatic > Marine > Oceanic > Photic zone | place: The Central Pacific Ocean...
TCTAATAAAATTAAATTTGGTTTTATATTAATTGTCCTCATTTGCTCTGCAGTAATAAATCTATGACTTTCATTACAAATTAAAATTGGATTATCAAGATTTTTTATAGATAAAATTCTTTTAACAGTATTTTGAAGTAATGAATTTTTATTTTTATCTTCAAGATTGATAAATTGCTTTGGAAAACTTTCTCTTGATAGAGGCCAGAGTCTTGTCCCTGATCCTCCACATAAAATGATTGGTATTATAATTTTATTATCCATATTTAACTATCACCATAATTAGTCTTATAAATAATTTTTTCTTAATTAATCATTGTTAATTTTATTTGTTTTAAAGCCATGCTTAATTAATAAAGATTTTTTATACATTATATCGCGATCATGATGAATCATTTCGGAAATCAATTCTTCTAAACTTGTTGGTGGTTCCCATCCTAATTTTATCTTTGCTTTTGTTGAATCCCCTAAGAGAGAATCAACTTCTGATGGTCTGAAATATCTTTCATCAATTCTAATAACAATTTTCTTATTATCTTTTCTCCTTCCAACTTCTTGTAAATTATCCCCTTCCCATTTTATTCCTCCCCAACCGATTTCTATAGCGCAAAGTTCAATAAATCTTCTTACACTTTCTTGCCTTCCAGTGGCAATAACGAAATCTTCTGGTTTGTCTTGTTGAAGAATTTTCCATTGTAATTCGACATAATCTTTAGCATGACCCCAGTCTCTTTTTGAATCTAAATTTCCAAGAAATAAACAATTTTCAATTCCTAAATCAATAGCGCATAGCCCCATTGTTATTTTTCTTGTAACAAAAGTTTCTCCTCTTCTTGGACTCTCATGATTAAAAAGAATACCATTAGATGCAAATATTCCGTATGATTGTCTATAGTTAACAACAATCCAATAAGCATATAATTTAGCTACACCATATGGACTCATTGGATGAAAAGGAGTAGTTTCTTTTTGTGGAATTTCCTGAACTAAACCGTAAATCTCTGATGTGCTAGCTTGATAAATTTTAGTATGATTTTTTAAATTTAGTAATCTCACTGCTTCAAGAATCCTCAAAATTCCTAATGCATCGCAATTAGCTGTATACTCTGGGGATTCAAAACTAACTGCAACATGACTTTGTGCACCAAGATTATAAATTTCATGGGGTTTTACCTCTCCAATAATCTTAATTAAACTTGTACTATCAGTTAAATCACCATAATGCAAAAATAGATTTCTGTTTTCTTTATGAGGATCTTCATAGAGATGATCTATTCGTTCCGTATTAAAAGAACTAGATCTTCTCTTAATGCCATGGACTTCATACCCCTTTTTTATTAGAAATTCAGCAAGATAGCTTCCATCCTGGCCTGTTATTCCAGTGATTAAAGCTATTTTTTTCATAAATCGATTATTAATTTATTATCAGATTAATAATAACTTAATAATGGATTCAAATATTATAAATAATTTATATATATATATATTCATACATTATTATAAATAAATTTTTAGGAAAAATTATTTTTTAAAATTCTTTTTATAAATGTAGTTATATATTTTTCACTTAATAAGAGATAACTTTAAATTATTTTTATTGAACTTATAAGCTTAATATCTATGACGCAATAAAAAACATTTTATTCGATTAGATAATTTCTTATATCATTTTTAATTAATTAGATTGGTTAGTTTTGGGATTTCGAATATGATTTTAAAATAATCTAAATATATAAATTAATTTAGACTCGAAATGATTAAATTAAAATAGATATTATTTATTTTAATTAACTATCATGCTAAAAGATTTAATCTTTGAGAAAGGCAACCAAAATAGATATCTAAAAGATTTTGTCTTTTATTTCTTACAAATTTTTAATATTGTTTATCGATTGATATAGATAAGTTCGAAATTTTGAATTCACTTGGATAAATTTGTTTTTTCTAATCTTTAAATTCCTACTCAGAGAAAAGTTTAATATTCTCATGGCTGATATTTTCTAATATTATTTAGAATTAAATTATTTTTATAATTTATCTTTTTATATATTATCTTTTTATATATATTTGTTTTAGTTCTATTTAGTGTATTTTATCTTTTTTAATAAATATATTTAAGTAACTATATTTTCTAAAACTATCCAGTTTTTAAAATTTTAATTATAAGGAAATGACTTATTAGAAATGATCTTTTACACTTTATTGATATAGAATTATTTTGGATTATAAAATATTATTTCTTATAAAATCAAGGAGCCTTTTTTTTTGCAATAAAGGATGATGTGCGATTATTTAAATCTTTATCTGTAAATAAATTAAAATCTCTATGGATATATTTTCTCTTAATAGGAAGCTTAGGCCATGATCCAAAATTCTCAATTAGGATCTTAAATCCTTTTCTTGTGAATTTTTTGTGCATTTCTACTGCTGGAATTCTATTAGTATAAAAACCAGATTTTGCGAAAAAATCTGACTCCCAGATTTTTTCTGAGAATCTAAGATTATTCAATGATTCCTCAAGATGATCTTTATAATTAATGTTATGAGAAATAAGTCCATCATCAGCAAGGACTCTATACATTTCATTAATCAACTCATCAATATCTGATTTCCTAATATGCTCCATGACAGAATGTGAAAATATATAGTCAACTGATTTATCTTTTAAAATTCTCATGCTTTCTAATCCTTGTGTTAAATAGGAGGCATTAAATGCGATTAATATATCTTCAAAATTTCTGATTTTGGATAAATTAATTTTTTTGTAATGGTCATTTTCTTTGAAAAATGAAATTATATTTTTATAGTTTTCAATATCCTTATCTGCGAAATTTCCAGCATCAACTAAATATACTTTTTTAGATTAATAGACCTTAGCAAAAATAGCAGATGTTATACCATCGCCTGGACCAATTTCTAAAATTCTCGGATTCTTTATTTCTTTAATGCCTCTAAGATCTTCTAAGTGTCCAAAAAATATTTTTTGTGAATATTCAAACTCATTCATTCTTCCATTTTTAAAAAGACCTAACTTACTCCATAAAGAATATTTTATGGGAATTCTTGAAAGTATAATTTTAATAAATAATTTTATGGCTTTATTGTAGATAATATATTGTATTAATTTACAACAGTTTTGGAATTATTATATTCCTAAATTTTCAGATCTTACTAATCGTAGAAATTTTTTTATAACTAAATTTAAATAGAAATAGCTATTTAATTGGTTAGTTTATAATGTTACAATTAAGCACTAGTATTTAAAGATTTGATAGTAAATTCTAAAATCTTAAAAAATCAAAAACAAAATAATATTACAACATTATTTGATTTTGAAAATTTATTTCAAACTCTAAGAGATGTCTACCATATCTCAATAATGAGATCTTTAATGAATCAATTAATCAATAAAATATACTTTAAAGGTAAAGTACTTGATATTGGTGGAGGAAGAAAATCTAACTATATAAATTTTTTAAAATACGATGAATATACCTCAATAAATATAAACCCTAATATATATCCTGATATTCTTATTAAAGTTAATGAAAATTTTCCAATTAAAAATAAGCTATATGATCAATGCCTGCTTTTTAATGTTTTAGAACATATATATGATTGGGAATTCTTATTTGGAGAGATTAAAAAAGTCCTAAAAAAAAATGGAACTATACACATAATAATTCCATTCTTATACCCAATTCATGGATCACCTGATGACTATAAAAGAGTTACCCATCAATATATACAAAAATTTTTAGAAAAACATGCTTATAGTCAAATTAATATAGTACCTTTATCATATGGACCTTTTACAAATTCTCAACTTATAGGCTATAGACATAAGTTTATAAATGGCCCTATTTCTCAAATTTCAGTTATTGCAGACAAGTTATTTCATACAATTTTTATGGAGAAATATTTCTCATATAATGAGAAATGTCCTCTCTTCTATTACATAAAAGCAAATCATAATGTTTAAATTTAAATATACAGAATTATTGATTGATTTTAGATATTCTATTATCGATTTATTTACATCTTACGATTATATTAAGTTTTAAGAGGCTATATTTTTTATGATAATAAGTTACCTTAATAATCAAATTATAAATATTAATTTAAAAAAATTAGTAATTTGATTTTGGGAAAGTAGTATAACTAAGTAGCAAATATAAATTAATGATCGAAGAGATAAATAAATTAAATCTTACAAGTAATTTTGTAAATTATTTTTATAGTAATAAACTTTTTCTTTCAAAAAATGGTGATTTAAGACCCGCTATATTTTTAGATAGAGATGGAGTTGTTATTAAAGAGAAGCATTTTATTTCATTAAGAAAAGATGTTGAGCTTGAATACGGGGTTGATAAACTTTTTAACTTGGCAAATAGTTTAAATATCGCCGTCATAATTATTACAAACCAATCTGGTATTTCTAGAGGATTATTTAAATGGGATGATTATCTTGAGGTTACTGATGAAATGTTAAAAAAGATTAATAAGCAAAATACTTTAATTGCAATTTTCGCTAATGGACTTAAACCAGATTCTCCATTGCACACATGGAGGAAACCTAGCCCTTTAATGATTCAAAATGCATCTTTTAATCTTAAAATAGATCTTTCTCGCTCAATAATTATAGGAGACAGACTAACAGACTTAATATCTGGCTTGAAGGCTGGGATAATTAATTTGATTCATATTAAAACTGGTCATGGCCTCTCAGAAATAAAAAAAATACAAAATTATTTTGATAATGTAAATGATGAAAATATTAAGAAGCCAATTTATATAAATAATTTTTCTGATGAATCTTTAAAAGTTATTGAAAACTTTTTTAAATAATGATTTCTACATCAACTGAAATAATTATTGTTGGAGGTGGGATAGTTGGCCTTTCACTTGCATATGAATTACTAGAAAGAAAAATCTCTAAGAATATTATAATTTTGGATAAAGAGAAAGAACTAGGAATGCATACTTCTGGTAGAAATAGTGGCGTTTTGCATGCAGGTATCTACTATAAACCAGATTCTCTTAAAGCAAATGTTTGCATTAAGGGAGGAAAAAGATTAAAAAAATGGATAAAGGAGCGCTCACTTTCTATAAATGAATGTGGAAAAATAATAATACCTACAAAAAAGAATCTTGATCCACAACTTGATCTTTTACATGCAAGAGGGAAAAAAAATGGGGCATTTGTTGAGTTAATTGATGAAAAGAAACTTTTTGCTCTTGAGCCAAATGCTTACAGTTCAAGTGGGAGGGCATTATGGAGTCCTTCTACAGCTGTTGTAAATCCAAAAGAAATTATGATGCAGTTAGAAAAAGAATTAAAAGAAAATGGAGTGATATTTTTTAAGAACGAGATTATAGAAAAAATATCTCCGAAAGAAAAACGAATTTATACAAGAACTAATAATAGCTATGAATACAAATATTTCTTCAATTGTGCTGGTTTGCAATCTGATAAAATTGCACACTTATGTAATGTTGGTAAAGAATACTCAATATTGCCTTTCAAGGGACTTTATTGGAAGTTAAAAAATAATAACAAATATAAGATAAAAACAAATATTTACCCAGTTCCAGATTTGTCAGTACCATTTCTAGGAGTACACTTTACTCCAAATGCAGATATTTATCCAAACATATATATAGGGCCAACTGCCACATTTGCCTTTGGTAGAGAAAACTATAAATTGTTTAAATCAATAGAGCCATTTATGAGTATGGCAAATCTATTTACTTTATCAAAACAATATCTTCTTAATCAAAATAAGTTTAGAAATTATGTTCATGATCAATCATTACAATCTTTTAAACCATTTTTTTTAAAAGCGGCAAAGAAATTAGTTCCATCATTACAGTCAAATGAAATTGAAATGAGTGATAAGTCAGGAATAAGAGCTCAACTATATAATAAGAAAGAAAAAAAGTTAGTAGAGGATTTTATATATATTAATAGCTTAGACTCAACACATATTTTGAATGCTGTTTCCCCTGCATTTACATCTAGCTTCGCTCTTGCTGATTTAATAATTAATTCATCAACGGTTATAAATTCATTATGAATGATTTAAACTATAGAGCTCTTTTATTGGCGGCTGGTTTTGGCACAAGATTAAAACCAATAACTAATACTATACCTAAGTGTTTAATTGAAATAGATAAAAAACCTCTTTTGCATTTATGGCTAAATAAATTAGAAAAATTACATTTTGAATCTGTCCTAATAAATACTCATTATCTTCCAATAAAAGTACATGAATCAATTCAAGATTGGAATGAGAAGAAATTAAAAATTTATACTTCATATGAAAAAAAATTATTAGGAACTGCAGGCACTTTATTGAAAAACTTAGACTTTTTTAGAGGTTCAAAAGGTCTAATAATTCATGCAGATAATGCTACAAAAGATGATTTAAGCGGTTTTCTTAAAGCTCATAACAATAGACCTAAAGATGCTCTTATTACAATGCTTACCTTTGAGACAAATTATCCTGAACAATGTGGAGTTGTTAAACTTGATGAGAATAATATTGTAAAAGATTTTTATGAAAAGGTAGCAAATCCACCAGGTAGGCTTGCTAACGGTGCAATTTACGCATTTGATGAAGATTTTATTGATTTCTTGAAAGATTTGAGTTTCTGTCCAGTAGATATTAGTAAGGATTTAATACCTGCCCTAAATGGTAAAATATATGCCTATAAAACTAATTCACCTTTTATTGATATTGGTACTCATATTAATCTTCAAAAAGCTCAAAGATTATGGAAGTAAATTGCCAAAAAGATAATTTCTCAGATTTTTCTAATTTATATTTAAATAAATTAAAAAATATTTTTGATAAGGAAATAATTGAAAAGATTAATATTTTGTCAAATGACTTAAAAAAATGTTGGGATAATGGAAACAATGTATTTATTTGTGGCAATGGAGGGAGTGCAGGCAATGCTATGCATATTGCTAATGATTTTCATTATGGAGTAGGTAGTTCAAAAAATTGTAAAGAAGATCAAGAAAAGATTTTACCCGGATTAAGAATACATGCCCTGCCATCTAATCCAAGCATAATAACTTGCTTGGCCAATGATATTGGATATGAAAATATTTATTCTCATCAACTTAAAGTCTTAGGAAATAAGAATGATATCCTTATAGTCTTATCTGGTAGCGGTAATTCAAATAATATAATTAATGCTCTTTTTCAAGCTAAAAAATTAAATATTAAAACGCATGCAGTAGTTGCTTTTGATGGTGGTAAATGTATCGACATTGCTGATAATGCTATACACTTTAAAATCTCAGATATGCAGATCGCGGAGGACACTCAATTAATAATTTTTCATATTTGTATGCAATGGTTGTCTAAAACAAGAGTCAAAGAAATATAATAATCTAATATATATAAAATAATGAGAAATTTTATAAGTCCCATTATAGATTTAGAAGATGCTATTAAATTTCGAGGTTGTATTTTAGGCTATGGCCATTTCAATTCTATTCATCCTGGACATATTAGATATTTGAAACATGCAAAAGATAAAAATAATATTTTTGTTGTGGCAATTTTAAAGAATTTTTCATCGAATAGCATTGTTTTTAGTCAAAATGAAAGGGCAGTTTCACTCTCCCAATTAGGAATTGCTGATGCTATAGTTCTTTTACCAAATAATAGTTTAAATAACGCTGTTCAAAAAATTAAACCCAAGGAAGTTATCTTAGGAAAAGAATATGAAAATTCTGAAATAGAGGATATAAAAGACACGTTAAAAACACTTAAAAATGAAAAAAAATCAATATTTTTCCATGCTGGAGAAATAAGTTATGTGACATCAGAATTATTAACAGTCTCAGAATCTTCTCTACAAATTAAAAGAGAGAAAGAATTTCTAAAAGCATTGAATAGACAAAATATAACTATAGATAATTTGGTCGAAGCAGGTACTAATATAAAAAATTCTAAACTTTTAGTGATTGGAGATACTATTTTAGATCAATATACTGCATGCGAAGCTCTTGGAATGAGTGCGGAAGCTCCCGTTATAGTAGTAAAAGAATTAGAGCAAAAAAGTTTTTTAGGGGGAGCATCAATTGTTGCCTCGCATATCGCTTCTTTAGGATCTGATTGTAAATTTGTCTCTATTATCGGTGATGATGAACAAGGCTCTTGGGTCAAGCAATCTCTTTTAGAAAATAGTGTCGAATCAGATTTATTCATAGACAAAACTCGTCCTACTACTTTTAAGAAAAGATATATTGTAGAAAATCAAAAACTTTTTAGAGTAAGTCGTTTAGATGATCATCTTATAAATAAAGAATTAACTAATAAAATATTAAATAAAATATATTCAATTGCAGATGAAGTTGATGGGATAATTATTTCTGATTTTGCATATGGACTTATTACTAATAGATTATTAGATGGCCTAGTTAATTTCGCTAAAGATAAAAATATAAATTTATATGGCGACTCTCAATGCAGCAGTCAAATTGCTAATATTTCTAGAATGCAGAATTTTACATTACTTTGTCCTAATGAAAAAGAGGCAAGGCTATCCCTTCAAGCTAAGGATATTGGGCTAGATGAATTATGTAGAAATTTAATAAGTAAAACAAAATCGCAAAATCTTATTATGAAATTAGGAGCCGATGGTTTTGTCGTTTACGCAAAAGATGAAAATAACAACTTCAGGATACAAGCCTTTCCAGCCTTATCGGTAAACCCACTAGATGTTACTGGAGCAGGAGATACCTTACTTTCAATTATGGCAGCTGGAATGTCAAGTAATTCCTCAATAATGTCAGTAGCAGCATTAGCTTGCTGTGGAGCATCAATCTCTGTGAATACTATGGGAAATAAACCAATAGATATAGAAAGTGTCCTAGATAAAGCTATTAAAATTGTAAAAAATCAACAGGAATGTTAAATTTTTTTATGATAATGGAGAAATTAATTATGTTATTATAAATTTCTTGAAATTAAATTTATGAATATCTTAGTAACAGGAGGAAATGGTTATAAAGGTAGCGTTTTAATACCAAAGCTTTTAGATAATGGGCATAATGTAATTTCAATAGATACAAATTGGTTTGGAAACTATTTAAAGCCTCATAGAAATTTAAGAGTTATTAAAGAGGATATTAGAGAATTAAAATTTAATTATTTTGAAGGAATAGAATCAGTGATTCATCTAGCAAATATAGCTAATGATCCTTTAGTAGAGTTAAAACCTCAACTTAGTTGGGAGGTAAATGTTCTAGCAAGTCAACAATTAGCCGAAAAGGCTTCAAAGGCAGGAGTTAAGAACTTTATTTATGCAAGTTCTGGAAGCGTTTATGGTATTAGTGAAAAAGAAAAAGTAACTGAAGATACAGAGTTATTGCCCATATCTGAATATAACAAAACAAAAATGGTTGCTGAAAGAATATTTCTTAGTTATCAAGATAAAATGAAAGTTTTCTGTATAAGACCAGCTACAGTTTGCGGAGTCTCTCCACGAATGAGATTGGATGTATCTGTAAATATTCTTACTTATTCTGCATTATCGAAAGGAATAATAACCGTTTTTGGCGGGAATCAAATAAGACCAAATATACATATAGACGATATTTGTGACGCTTATATATTTTTCATAAATAATTTTGATAATATTAATTCTGGTTTTTTTAATGCTGGATTTGAGAATATTTCTATTTTGGATATTGCAAAAAGCGTTAAGGAATTTTTACCTGAAACTAAAATCGAAATTACACCTTCAAATGATCCTAGATCTTACAGACAATGTTCGGATAAACTTATAGATCTTGGATTTAAGCCTAAGAAAAAAGTAAAAACTGCAATTCAGGAAATTATTTCTGCATATAAAAATAAGGAACTAAATGAATCAGATACTTGTTTTTCAGTAAAATGGTTAAAAAAAGTACTCTAAATATATTCGCTTTTATTTTTATTAAGAAAAAAATCACATGAATTGATTTTGAGATATAGTTTATAAAAAGAAAATATAAATGAGTAGGCCAAAATATTCTATTTGTATTTGTAATTACAATATGAAAGGAACTTTAAGTTTATGTATTGAAAGTTTAGTTAAGCAAATAAATAATGACTTTGAAATTGTTGTTGTAGATGATGGATCTAATGATAAATCAGTCGAAACACTTTTAAATCTAAAAGAAAAATATCCCTTTATGAGAGTTTTCCCATTACAAAGAGATAGAAGAAGAAAGTTAGGAGAAACAAGAAATGTCTCAATTAAAGCTGCGAGAGGCCAATATGTTCTTCTGCATATAGATGCAGATGATGTTTGGGAACCATATCTTCCAGCTTTTGTGAGAATTTATCATGAAATAGAGAAAAGATGTGATATCGATAATTTCATGCTTGTCGGTATGCAAATTCATATGGCAAGTAGAGAACTTATGATAAGCAATCCTTATCATAATATTTATTATGGAGAAGACAGGATATTATGGGCAGAATTAGGTTCTATAGGAAAGCTTATTAAAATAAATCATAAAGAAATCAGGACAAGAATACCTTTGAAAGGGAACAAGAAAAAATTGAAAAAATTAATTTCCTCCCAATACTCAGGCATTAGTATAGCTTTTTCTTATGCATCATCAAGATACCAAACTTTAATTTCATATTTAAGAAGAATTTTTTTCAATTCCGATTGGGAATTCAAATTATCCTTATTAAATTTTATTATGCTTATGCCAGCGATGCTAAATGGCTGTATAAATAGGCCAAAATTTGTAAATCAATTACCATCTAACTATAGAAATTTATTTGATTTAAATTTAAAAGAACTAGAAAAGAAAACTTTAAGAATCTATGGAGAACTAAATTTAAATGAAAAAGAACGAAATATATTCATAGACAATAATAAAGATTATTAATTAAAAAAAGATATTAAATATCAAATTAATCATAAATAAAACTGTTGTATCTAAGCTAATTTAAAAAAAATATAAGAGGATATTTAAGTTATTTTAATTTTAAAATATTGCATTAAGCATCCTTATAAATGATACTTACTAATATTAAAATATTATTATTATGGTAAAGTTTATTTAATGACTTTTTCCATGAAAGAAGTTGACTTTATAAATCAATTACATACAAGTACTCAACGCGATTATTTGGCGAGAGTAAATGATGTTGATTTCCCAAAAGCAAAGGCAGCCAAATTAGCGAAAAAATTTGATTATCATTATTGGGACGGAGATAGAAGAATAAATTATGGTGGCTATAAATACATAAAAGGTAGGTGGGATAAAGTCGTTAATGATATGATCCAATATTACGACTTAAAAAGTGATTCAAAAATCCTAGATGTTGGATGTGGAAAAGGCTATTTACTCTATGATTTTAAAAACATTTTGAAAAATCCATTTGTTTATGGCATAGATATTTCAGAGTATGCAATAAAAAATTCTAAAGAGGAAATAAAAGAAAATTTAATGATTGGTAATGCTATAAATCTACCTTGGGAAGATAATTATTTTGATTTAGTAATCTCGATAAATACATTACATAATCTCTATATATATGATCTTGAAAAAAGTATTAATGAAATAGAAAGAGTTGGTAAAAATAATAAATATATCTGTGTTGAGAGTTATAGGAACGAAGAAGAAAAAGCAAATCTTCTATATTGGCAAGTTACTTGCGAGGCTTTTAATACTCCAGAAGAATGGAAATGGTTGTTTAAAAAGAATAACTATTCTGGTGACTATTCATTTATTTATTTTAATTAAAAAGAGATGAAGTCAAAAATCACTAAATCAAGAGCAGCAATTTTAGTTTCTCAAAATATGCCTCTTGAAATCGATATTATAGATTTTCCAGAAAAATTAGAATTTGGTCAAGTTATTGTAAAAGTAGAAGTAAGTGGTATTTGTGGTTCTCAAATTGGAGAAATTGATGGCCATAAAGGTCAAGATAAATTTCTTCCCCACTTACTTGGCCATGAAGGCTGCGGTAGGGTTATCCAAATTGGTGAGGGGGTAAATACTGTTAAAGAGGGCGATAAAGTTGTACTTCATTGGAAAGCTGGTGCAGGGATTCAATCAAATACTCCACAATATCTATGGAGAGGTAAAACTCTTAATGCGGGCTGGATAACTACATTTAATGATTATGCAATAATCAGTGAAAATAGATGCACTAAAATCCCAATTGATACAGACTCAACAGTAGCCTCTTTAATGGGGTGTGCAATAACTACAGGATTTGGTGTGATAGAAAATAATGCGAAACTCAAGATGGGAGAATCTGTTGTGATTTTTGGATCAGGAGGAATAGGCTTAAGTATGATACAAGCTGCAAAGTCATTATCTGCCTGGCCAATAATTGCAGTTGATATCTATCAAAACAGGTTGAATCTAGCTAAAGATATTGGAGCTACCCACACTATAAATAGTAAAAATGAAGATGCTTTTAATAGGTTAAATAAAATATTTAAAAATTCTTCTTTAGATGTCTTTATTGACAATACTGGAGTCCCATCCATTATTGAAAATGGATACCAATTGACAAAAAAAGATGGGAAAATAATTTTGGTAGGAGTACCTAAATTAGGTCAAAATATAAATATTTATTCGCTCTCAATGCATTTTGGTAAACAAATGATTGGTTCTTTTGGTGGTTCAAGTCAACCAGAAAAAGATATTCCAAGATATCTAAATCATGTTGATAAAAATAAAATAGATATGAACAAACTAATAAGTAAAACTTTTTCAATTGAAGAAATAAATAATGCTATTGATTCAATGCGAGATGGATCAACAGCTGGGAGAGTTCTTATAAATTTCTAACAAGGGCAAAAAATTGAATATTGTTATTAAATTTGCAATTATAGTATGCTATTTATTGATTAATTTATAAATATTTTTAATGGTAAAGGATAAATTTCTAGTTATTGGTTGTAATAGCTTTAGTGGTTCTAATTTTGTAAAAGATTTACTTTTGTCTGATTATGAAGTTCTTGGAGTTAGTAGATCTGATAATATAAAAAAAATATTTCTTCCATTTTTATGGGAAAGTAATATAAAAAAGTTTCCTAATGGTCTAAAAAATTATAATTTCGAAAAGATTGATTTAAATATTAATTTACCCAAATTAATTTCAATAATTGAAATATACAAACCAGACTATATTATCAATTTAGCTGCTCAAGGTATGGTTGCTGAAAGTTGGTTATCTCCTCTTGATTGGTATCAAACAAATGTAATGTCACAGGTAGCTCTTCATGATGAATTAAGAAAAATGAAATTTATAAAGAAATATTTGCATGTCACAACTCCAGAGGTATACGGTAGTACAGATTCAGGATGGATTAAAGAAAATTTTGGTTTCGCTCCAAGCACTCCATATGCAGTTAGTAGAGCGTCTTGTGATTTACACCTAATGAGTTTTTATAAGGCTTATAATTTCCCTGTGATTTTTAGTAGAGCTGCAAATGTTTATGGACCGGGTCAACAACTTTATAGAATAATTCCCAGAACAATATTAAGTGCATTAACGGGGAAAAGTATGGAACTTCATGGAGGCGGAATCTCTGAAAGAGCTTTTATACATATTTCTGATGTAGCAAAAGCCTCTATCAAAATAACCCTAAATGCAAAGCCAGGATCTTCTTGGCATATTTCTTCAAATCAAAAAATAAGCATTAGAGATTTAGTAGAAAAGATTTTTTATTTTGAAAAAAAAGAAGATTTCACAAAGCTTGTAAAAATATCAAAAGAAAGACTTGGTAAAGATCAAAGTTACCTCTTAGATAGCTCTAAAATAAGATCTAATTTTGATTGGAATGATGAAA
>Ga0160422_10001674_pt1 | contig 13829 bp, 11 predicted proteins | sample Fk160mmetaG_FD_108192 | JGI IMG/M metagenome (GOLD analysis project Ga0160422, IMG submission 108192) | Marine microbial communities from the Central Pacific Ocean - Fk160115 60m metaG | ecosystem: Environmental > Aquatic > Marine > Oceanic > Photic zone | place: The Central Pacific Ocean...
AATCAAAGAAATTATCTTTAAAGTCAAGTTTAGTAGCATTCTGGCAAGAAAGATTTAATAAAGGGTAATTAATTTTAGAAAAATTAATATCACTTTCATTTATATCAATTCCATATAAATTTTTTTGGTTAAAACCTAATGAAACTAAATCAATTAATTTACTACTTGATCCACAACCTATATCAATAATTCTAGAATTATTTTTATTAAGATAAATTTTGGACAAAGAATTTATAAAGCATTTTTTACTTGCTAATTGTTGAAATAAAGTTTCTTTATTAAAAAGATCATCTCTTTTTATATTTTTGTTTTCATAATGGGCTTCATAATATTCTTTATACCATTTTTCTTTATCTAAATATTTTTTTTTATTCATCATTAATTAAAATAAAAATAAATTAATTATCATAAAATAACATACAAAAAATACTAATTTTTTAATTTGTAAACTATAAAATTGAATATTATTATAAATTATTCAAATTAAAAAAATTTAAATATAATAATAAATAGTCTTATTTTAAAATTTGAAAAGTCATATAAAAAAGTATTATCAGATATTCCTATTTACTCCAATATTATTTTATTTTGGAAAAAGAAGTTTAATAGCTTTTGATGAAGGATTTTATACTTTACAAGCAAAATGGATTTTAGAAAATAATAACTGGGTAGCCCCTTTGTGGTGGGGAAATATATCTTTGGATAGAACTATAGGGATCCAATCTTTATTAGCTTTTTCTCAGAAACTTTTTGGGATGAAAAGTATTGCATATATTTTTCCAATTACTTTTGCAGGAGTAATTATGCTTTATATCACTTATCATCTCCACAAAGAATTATTAGGTAATGATTTTGCAATAATATCTCCTTTAATATTATCTACAACATTTTTATGGGTTAATTATGTAAATATGGCAACTCAAGATATAGTTTTTGCTTCATTAGTATCAATTGGAATTTTATCTACGATAAAATCAGCAAAAAATAAAACAAATTTTTACTTATTTTTTGCTGGTATTTGGCTTGGACTAGCAATTATGATGAAAACATATTTAGCCTTAATTCCTTTTTTAGCAATATTTCCATTCAACATAAAAACAAAGATATTTCAAAAAAAATATTATTGGATAGGATTATTTTTTGGTTTATTACCTTTTATAATTTGGAGTTTGAATATTATTAATATCTATGGTAGTGAAACATTTTTAACTCTTCATCAAAAGTTATTATTTCTCTCAAAAAATAATAATTTTACTAATCCATTTTTTTATTATTTATGGAATTTACCTTTAAATTTATTTCCATGGAGTATTCCTGCTATTGTTGGTCTTATTAATTGTAGAGAAATAAAAGATAATTATGCTAATTATTTTCTATTTAAATTCCCCATCATCCTTATTCTTTTATTAAGTCTTTTCTCAACCAAAACACCTTATTACCCAATTCAACTTCTTTCAATAATTTCTATAAATACTTTCATTGGAATAAAAACTATTTTCAAAAAGAATAAATTTTATTTGATCTTTATTAATAAATTTTTATTTGTAGTAATTCCTTTTATTTTATCAATATTAAGTATATTGCTAATTACTAATTCATTAAATGTGGATTATGAATATAGGCAAATAATCTTAATTTCAATTGGAATTATTTTATTTTCTTTAGTTTGGTTTATGATAAATTTTTCCAAATCTTTAAAAATAAAAATTTTATTAATAATAGTAGGAGCATATTTATTTACAGTTTCTTTAGTTCAATCTGGCTTTATTACAGATCGCTCTAGAGCATTAAGAATAGCGGGGGATGACTTAATAAAAAAAGAATTTTTAAAAGAAAAAAAAATAGAAGTTATAAAAAGTGACTTAGGAGATCAAAATTCAGTTTCTAAAATAATAAAGATTATGGTACTAATGCCAAGAATTGGGAATGGCATAGACAATTTGAATCAATTAAAACCAGACCAATATGCATGGACAACCATTAGTTCAAAGGAACTTTTAAAAAGTAGGAAATATACTTTAATTGATGAATCAGATATCTATCTTCCTTGGAAACTTATACAAAAAAATTAAATATATGTTTGATATTTAAAATATAGGGGAATTATTCTTATAACTAAAATTAAATATATTAAATCCTAGAAAAATCTCTTCTTTTTCAGGCGTATATCTTAGATCAATAGCATATGCCCTTCGACTAATTTTTAAAGTATAAGATTTATTTTCAAAGGTTTTATAAGAGGATGATTCAGAATTAAGATTATAATCACCAATAAATCTAAAAAATAATGGCCCATATAATTGCTGATCAATTGATAATTTAATTCGTGAATCATTATTAAAATTATCAAATTTAAATGGACTAGCTTTATCTTTTAATACAAACTCCGGCAATATTGATATGTCTGTGTAATCAAATAATTTTCTTTTTAAATTTCCATACTTATAATTAGGCCCTATTTTAAATGAGACAATATTTTGACTTTGGCCGTCGCTATAATTATAAAAACCAAAAGAAATATTCTTGAAAAGATACAAACCGTTATCTATTAATTCTGGTCCATATTTATTATCTCTATTAAATATTTGATCATTATTAAAATCAATAAGCTTATATTCATTAATTAAAGAAATATTAGAACCAAATCTTGACAATTCAAGTATTTGATTTTCATCTGATAAAGATTTACCTTTGAAATTTCCATAATCTAGAATAAAAGTATAATCACTTTTTCTATTTATATTTGATGAAAGGTATTTATTTAAAACTTTAAAACCATATCCTAAATAAAGATCATTTTTATCGAATTGGACATAGGAACCCAAATCAATATTAAAATTTTTAGAAATTTTATTAATATTTGATAATTGTGAAACTTTAATATTTTCTCTTTCTTGATTTGAAAAGGTATAAATATTTTTAGATAAATTCAAATCAAAAGTGAAAGCATCATAATATCTTGATGGATTTAGTGTCTTGACATCTATATTCGCATTAGTATAAAAATTAAATAATTTTCCTTTTAAATTTGAATTAAAAGCAAAATAATCTAAAAAATCAATCTCAGTTTCAATATTTTCACTAAGAACTTTTGAATTTTTATCCCTAAAATAATTAGATTTACCTAAGATTGATCTCTGTAATAAAAAATATGGTTTAATACCTAATATAAAGTTTTTTCCAATATTTAACTTTTTACTATTTCTCATAATATATAAACCATCTTTTTCCTTTTTCTCGTATCCAAAACCCCAACTTGCTTCTGCCTCTTTATCAGCAATGGTTTTCCTGCCAACCGGCAAAATTATTTTATCGTCAAAATTTAAAAAAGTTGATCTACTCGTAAATTTAGTTTTTCCATCTATTTCTTCGGCCATAAAATCCTTACTCTTTACTTTAAATTGAGCTTTATTAAAGGGATCATTAGTAAAGTAAATTAATTCGCTATTCCATTTCCCATCTTCTACTAAGATAATTTCTGACTTAAAGCGCCACTGTGTAATTGTTGCAAAGTCAATAGCAAAAGCATCTAAGTTCCTTCTGTTTTTTATTCTCAAATTTGTAGAATTTAGAAGTTCAATTTCTGTTGGCAGATCAATTAGATTAGTTGAATCTGCTTCATATTTACTATCAGGGTCTTCAATAATATCTAATCCTAAGTCTTTTCTAATATTTTGAAAGTTTATAACACCATAAACATTTTTAAGTTTTCCTTTATTATTTTTAAGATTGTATTCAAGATAATCTGCAATTAAATATTGTCTTCCTTTTTCAAATTTCAAGTTTTTATAAGCTTTAAAGATTCTATTTTCGCTATCGTAAGATATCTTCTCTGCTTTAAAAACGCCATATGGTAAAAAGATATGAACATCACCCTCCGCATAAAAAATATCATTTTTAACGTATTGTATATCTGACTCCAAATCAAAAGAGAACTTATTTTCTACATTCAATGATTTTTTATTATCCGATAACATTAAATTATCAAATAATATTTTTAAGCTGTTTTCCTCTTCTTTTAAAATTTTATTTAAACCTTTTTTTGTAAAAGTAGATAAAGTATTTATATAGCTATCATTTGAAGCATAAATAGTAGATAAAAACTTGTCTTCAATTTTATTATTCTCTTTAATTTGATTACATAAACTTAAAAAACATTTTCCAAGTACAGGTTGATCTAATATTAAAAAACTACTTATAAAAATTAAAAATAACTTTTGATTTATTTTAAACAAATAACTAACAGATATAGATATTAATATTACTATTTTTTTTTATTTATTTTGCTTAATATTTATAAATTAAAATTTTCTCCAAACAGCTAACAACTTCCCTTGAACTATAACATCATTAATATTTACTTTTATTGGATCATAGTTTGAATTTGCAGCTTCTAAAATGACTAAGTTTTCTTTCTTATAAAAATATTTTAACGTGGTTCCCATTCCTGGCACTAATGCACTGACAATAGTTCCATTTCTAATAAAGCCTGATTGATCAACTGGTTCCATCAGGACCATATCTCCATCTGCGATGAATGCATCTTGCATTGAATCTCCATTGACGGTTAATGCAAATAACCCTTTTTTTTTCAAAACTGCTGAGAGGTCTAATTCTTCTTGAATATCAGAGAAGGACTCTATTAAGCCACCTGCTGCGACCGAACCCATTACTGGAATATAGCTAGAGCCTATTAAATCATCTACTAATTGAAGGGTTCTAGCTTTCCCTTCTTGCCAATTAATATATCCCTTTTCTTGTAAATGTTTTAAACGACTTTGTATTGGTGCGGGCGACTTTAAATTCATAGCATTCATCATTTGCCTAATTGATGGACTATGCTTGAAATTTTTTATGTAATCTTTAATCCATTCTAGGAGCTGATTTTGTGCTGCTGTAAGCTCATTACCCATAATTCTAAAGAAAATGCTTATCTAGTACATTAGTACCTATAAATATTTAATCCCGCAAGGTCACTTAATTATTAATTCATCAAAATCTTAAGAAGATTTATCCAATAATAAATAATTTAAATATTATTGAACAGATAATTAACGCGCCAATATATTATGAAATCTTAAATAATATTTAAATATGCAGATACTTGATATAGTTATTAATATCAAAAATATTCTCAATAAAGCTTGCCAATAACAAAACAAATATTACCAGTTATTCTTTGCGGGGGAACAGGCTCAAGACTTTGGCCATTGTCTAGAAAAACATTTCCTAAGCAGTACCTCTCTATTAAAGGTGAAAATTCTTTTTCTTTTTTACAAGAGACATTGGAGAGAATCAAATTATTAAATGATTACGAGGAGCCATTAATTATCTGTAATGAAGAACATAGATTTATAACTGCCGAACAGTTAAGAAAAATTAATATAAAACCAAAATCTATAATTCTTGAGCCATCAATTAGAAATACTGCTCCTGCAATAGCGATAGCAGCATTAGATTCATATACGAAAGAATATGACCCTATATTACTTATCTTACCCTCGGATCATCAGATCAAAAATAAAAAAATTTTTATTAGAACGATTCAAAATGCAAAAAATATAACTTCTGAAGGAAAAATCGTTGCTTTTGGTATCAACCCTGATAATCCAGCTACTGGATATGGCTATATTAAGTCATATGAACCTTTTATAAAGAATAAAATCAACCCATATAAAATTGAAAAATTTATAGAAAAACCAAATAAAGAGCAAGCAGCTGAATTAATTAAGGACAAAAGATTTAGTTGGAATAGCGGTATATATATGGCAAAAGCAAGCACTATAATAGCCGAGATAAATAAATTTCACCCAGAAATCATCTCATTCTGCAAGGATTCTCTAGATAAGAAAGTGATTGATCTAGATTTCAAGAGAATAGAAAAGAAATCATTTGAAAAATGTCCAAATATTTCAATAGATAAAGCTATTATGGAGAAAACAGCTTTAGGAATGGTTTTACCTCTTAATGCTGACTGGAGTGATATAGGAAATTGGAAATCTTACTGGGAGAATACTGATAAGGATGAAAATGGTAATATCTTAATTGGGGACTCCTCCCAAATTTCCTCTAAAAATAGTCTTATTGGAAGTTTTAGTCGTTTAACGATTGCTTTAGGAATTGAAGATTTAATTATCGTAGAGACTAATGACGCAATCCTAGTTGCAAAAAAAGACTTTGCAGAAAATGTAAGAGATTTAGTTGAGCAATTAAAAATCAAAAACAGAAAAGAAGGTGAGGAGAATAAGAAAATATATAGACCATGGGGCAATTACCTTACTATTGAAGAAAGTTCAAATTGGAAAGTAAAAGTAATTGAGGTAAAACCAGGGGAATCGTTATCATTACAACTTCATGAAAAGAGAGCAGAGCATTGGGTTGTTGTAGAGGGGACAGCTAAAGTTGAAATAGGGGAGGAAATATTCTTGTTAAATTCTAATGAAAGTTGCTATGTCCCCCTAGGACATAAACATAGACTAAAAAATCCTTCAACTGAAAAATTAATTATTATCGAAGTACAAAGTGGTACTTATTTAGGAGAAGATGATATCGTAAGATTTAAAGATAATTATGGAAGATGAAAATTTATAATTAAAACTAATAAGGATTTAGTAATTGAAGTAAATTTTTATGATAAAAGAGCCGCCAATAAAGCTTGTTGAGCATGCAATCTATTTTCTGCCTGATCAAAAATTCTGCTGAATTCTGATTCAATAATTTCACCAGAAATTTCTTTACCTCTATAAGCAGGCAAACAATGCATTACGATTTTATTATTAGCAGCTAAACCAACTAAATCTTTATCAACTATGAATTCATTAAAAGATTTTTCTTTATTATCAGCTTCAGATTCTTGTCCCATTGAGGCCCAAACATCAGTATAAATAATATTAGAGTTATAGACTGCATCTCTAGCGTTATGAAAAATATTTAAATTTAAATTATTTTGATTTAATTGAGATGCCTTGTTTAATATTTCCTTAGAAGGATTATATTCTTTAGGGCAAGCTATATTAATACTCATATTTAAAATTGCTGAGCATAGGATAAGGGAATTCGATACATTGTTTGGATCCCCAATATAAGAAAGTGTTAATCCATCAAAAGAACCAAATTCCTCTTTAATGGTCATAAAGTCAGCCAAAATTTGACAAGGATGTTCAAAATCTGACAATGCATTAATTATCGGTATATTTCCCCACTTTTTATATTCTTCTAACTTATTTTGTTCGTAAGTTCTTATTGCTAATACATCTAAATATCTTTCTAAGACTCTTACTGTATCCCGAATAGGTTCCCCTCTTCCAATTTGTGTATTGCTAGGATTAATTTCTATACATGATCCATTTAGCCTTTGCATAGCGACTTGGAAACTAACTCTTGTCCTCGTTGAAGATTTCTCGAAAATCAAACCTAATACTTTGTTTGAGAAATCGAAATTAATATCTTTAGTTTTAATTTTTTGAGCTAAATCAATAATATAAGAGATTTCATTTATCTCTAAATCAGTTATTGAGAGAAAGCTTTTACCTTTAAGACTTTGCAATTTGTTTTATAAAATAGAGGTTAATTATTAAACAATACCTTCAGGCAATTTAGTATCATCAAGAAGATTTTTTAAATCGCTACCTTCAATAACTTCTTCTTTTAATATTTTTTGTGATATTGACTCTAATAAAGGTAAGTTATTCCTGAGAATATTAAGAGCATTCTCGTGAGCTTGGTCAACTAGATCTCTTACTTCTTTATCAATAGCTTGAGCAGTTGCATCACTAACGGCTCTTCTTGGATTATTCCCATTTCCTAAGAATTGACCTCCCCCTTGTTTATCATATGCGAGAGGTCCGAGAATATCACTCATACCAAAAGTACCTACCATTTGCTCAGCAATATCTGTTGCTCTTTGTAAATCATTTGAAGCACCAGTTGTGATTTTGCCAAAAACTATTTCTTCAGCAGACCTGCCTCCTAAAAGGGTAGCAATTTGTCCTTGTAACTCCTCCTTTGAATTAAGAAACCTTTCTTCTGTGGGAAGTTGTAATGTGTATCCTAAAGCACTCATTCCCCTAGGAACTATAGATATCTTTGCAACTTTAGAACCACCTGGCATTAAGTGACCAACTATAGCGTGACCAACCTCATGGTAAGCTACAACTTTTTTCTCGTCATCTTGCAAAACTCTACTCTTCTTTTCAAGGCCCGCAACTACCCTTTCTATAGCTTCACTGAGATCCTTTTGTTCAACACTTTTTCTATTACCCCTAGCAGCCAAAAGTGCAGCTTCATTGACCATATTAGCTAAATCAGCGCCAGCAAAACCTGAGGTCGCTTGGGCAATAGAATCTAAATCGATTGTCTCGGATAATTTAACTTTTTTGGTATATATTTCAAGTATTGTTTTTCTGCCTGAAAGATCTGGTCTATCAACTAAAACTTGCCTATCAAATCTACCTGGTCTTAACAACGCAGCATCTAAAACCTCAGGTTGGTTAGTTGCGGCTAAAACTATAACTGGTTTATCAGAAGCTGTGAAGCCATCCATTTCTGTTAGAAGCTGATTCAAGGTTTGTTCTCTTTCATCATTTCCTCCTACAACTCCCATTGAACCTGAACGACTTTTACCTATTGCATCAAGTTCATCTATAAAAATTATACATGGGGCTTTTTTCTTGGCTTGTTCAAATAAATCTCTAACTCTTGCAGCTCCTGCACCAACGAAAAGTTCTACAAATTCTGAACCTGAAATTATAAAAAATGGAACTTCAGCTTCTCCTGCAACAGCTTTTGAAAGAAGAGTTTTACCGGTACCTGGAGGACCTACAAGTAATACCCCTTTTGGAATTCTTGCTCCGATATCTGTATATCTTTCCGGTTTTTTAAGGAAGTCTACAATCTCTGTAAGTTCATCTTTGGCTTCATCAACACCAGCAACATCTTCGAAAGTGATTTTAGATTCATCATCAGGTACATAAACTTTAGCCTTACTTTTAGTAAAACTTAATGCACCCTGAGCTCCTCCCCCTCCCATACTTCTTCTTGCAAAAAATTGTAGAACTAATATAAAAATCAAAGGAGGAACTACCCAACTTAATATTGTTGAGAAGATATTAGGTTTTTTAGGTGGAGCAGCCGCGAATTCAACTCCCTTATTTTCTAATCTTTGTGGTAAATCCATATCAAAAATAGGAGTTGTCGCTAAAACTGAAGGGGCTCCTTCTTCTGCTCCATTTAATTCATATCTAATTTGTTCTTGAGTGATATATGCTCTTTTAACTTCACCATCGTTAACTTGATCTATAAAAAGTGAATACGGTACCCTTGGTATTTGCATATTTTGATTAGGGAATAAGCTACTAAAAAGAAGTAGTGCTCCAACACCTATAAGGACTATATTTACTATGCCAAAACGTCTATTTGGCTGATTATCATCTTGTCTAATAGGCATTGTTCAGAATTTTTTCTAACTTTATCATAATCTACTTAATTACTTACTGTAACGAAAACAGTATCTTGGGTAAGAACCGTACGGTTTATTAACTAATAATTGATTGCTTTTTATTTACAAATATTATTTATAAAAATATCACCACTAAAATGCTTTATCTTGCCTCCTTTTAAAACTTTAACTTCGTTCATATTCTCAAAATTAAAATCTGCTAAAGGGGTCATTGAACTTTCACCTCCTATAATTTTTGGAGCAACAAATGTAATTGTTTCTTGAATACATCCATTTTTAAAAGCTGAAGTTGCTAAATTTGGACCACATTCCCATAAAATTTTATTCATACCTCTATCAGCAAGAACTTTAGCGAGTAATTTTGGATTATCAGAGGGTATTTTCAAAATTTCCACAGATTTTGGGAGCTTATCCAAATATTTTTCATTTGCAGAAGATCCGTCATAAACTATAAGAGTTTTTGCCATTTCACAATCCCAAAGATTTCTTTCTTTAGGAAGATTTAAATTTCTTGTAAAAACAACACGCAGAGGCTCGGGTGATTTTTTCCCTCGACTTGTTAATAGTGGATCGTCTTTTCTTAAAGTATTGCCTCCAACAATGATTGCATCAAAACCAGCTCTTAAAGAGTGAACAAATGACCGAGAATGATCATTTGTTATCCATTGACTCTTTCCATTTTTTAAACCAATCCTGCCATCTATACTCATTGCCCACTTAAGTACTCCGTAAGATTGACCAGTTAAATTTCTATGAATAAAAGCCTTATTTATTGAGATTGCTTCCTCCTTACATAATCCTAAATTAACTTCTAAGCCCGCTCTTTTTAGCTGATCAAGACCTTTTCCTGAAACTCTTTTATCGGGATCTTTTATAGAAACGAAGACTCTCTTTATACCTGAAGCTATTATTCTTTTTACACAAGGGGGTGTTTTGCCCTCATGGCAACATGGTTCAAGGTTTACATAAAGGCTTCCTCCCTCGGGATCTTTTTGTAAATTATTAAATGCCATCGCTTCTGCATGAGGAGAGCCTGCTTTCAAATGAAACCCTTCAGCAATTAATTCTCCTTTACTATCAACAATTACTGCACCTACTAAGGGATTGGGACTTGTTGTCCCTTCACCTAAAAGTGCCAAATCAATTGCTCTTCTCATCCATTTTAAATCAGTGTTATGTTCAATATTCATTCTTTTTGTAGATTAATTTAAAGATCTCCATTCTTTAACCAAAAAAGGGGGAACAGGTAATTCTGAAAAAACCCCATCTAAAGATAATCTTAATGGTCTATTTTGAGATATATCTTGTATGAGCTGTTCTAAATCAAATTCTGCTGCAGCTTGCCTACTATCTTTAGCTAATTCATCATTTAATAAAGTTTTATCAGCTAAAAGCCATTTCTTTCTGCCAGATTCTACTTTTAAATTAAGTGGATGATCTATCCTTAGGCTGCCAGGATATCCAATCACTCTCAAAATTAATTTATCGTTGTTAATGGGTGATTTATATGCAACTAACTGCCATGTTTCATAGTCTAAGTCTCTAAGAAACTCGCTACTCGCATTGATCATTCCACTATTGATTTCAGTTTCTGCCAATTCAGCTGAAACCTTTATTGGTGTAAAAATTAATGAAATCGTTAAAAGACTTAATAAAAAGCTTTTAAGAAAAAATTTATTTCTTGAGTTTGAAATTTTCTTCATTTTCTGAATCCATAAGAGAATCAAGTGTTACTGCAGATCTAACAAGCGACTGATATTTCTTTAAGATTTTACGATTTCTTTCAATAACTTTTGAGAAATTAATTGTTTCATCAGTAGTATATTTCGAAGTTAATTCATCAGAATTTTCTTCAATCAACTCAAAATTAGCTTCCTTGTTTATTAAAGCAATTAAGAGTTCATGTAATCGTTTTCTTCTATCAGACAAAAAGTCTCTTTATAAATCACTCGCTTAATAATAGGATAATTTATACACTCATACAAATTAAAAAACAAACTCTCTAATTGAAATAATAATGAAAGTTACAAATAGGAAGATTCACATAGTTGGAATAAATTCTTATAAATTTGAAGATTTAACTCCAAGTATTAGATTTCTACTAAAAGATATTAAAAATATAGCCATACCAGAATCTTATTTTAACCACCTAAAAAATTGGTTTAATAATTCAGCACAAGATAATAAGACATTCTTCTCATCAAGTAGCAATAATGATTTGATAAGTTGGTTAAAAAATAGTAAGTATGATGTAGTTTTAATATCGAGAGGAGATCCTTTATGGTTTGGAATAGGAAGAGTCCTTCTTGAAAATTTCCCTAGAGAGGAATTATTTTTCTATCCTTCAAATACAAGTGTGCAACTAGCTTTTAGGAAATTAAAGAAACCTTGGCAGGATGTGAAATGTATAAGTATCCATGGAAGAGACACTGATAAACTTATTAAAGCATTAAAATCCAGAACCCATAATTTAGCAATAATCCCAGATCCTAAAAAAAATAATATTGAATTAATAAGAAGGAATCTCTTAGAACTACAAGTTGAAAATTTCTATAAAATTTGGGTATGTGAAGAACTTGGTTTTAAGAATGAAAAGATTACAGAGTTAAAAATAAATGAAGAATTACCAAATGATACTTCTGATTTATATATTATTATTTTATTGAAAAAAGAAGGCATTAACTACAGGAGTAATTACAATTACCCTTTATTTGGTATAAATGATTCTCTATTTAAAACATTTAACGATAGACCAAATTTATTAACTAAAAAGGAAATTAGAGTACAAATCCTAGCCGATTTAGAATTACCAGAAAATGGAATAATTTGGGATATTGGAGCAGGATGCGGAAGTATTGGATTAGAAGCTCTTAGACTTAGACCGAAATTAAAGCTTATCGCAATAGATAAAAGATTTGGATCAAAAGGAATAATTTTAGAAAATGCAAAAAGATTAGGAGTATCCCCTCAACAAATCATAGAAAAGGACATTAATGAATTGCTTAAGTCTGACAAAAATAAATTTCTTGAGCACCCCAATAGAGTTATTATTGGAGGATGTAATTTAAAGACAAAACTATTAATAATAAATAAAGTTTTCAAATCAATGAAAAAGGGAGATATATTTGTCTTACCGATAATCACTTTTGAAGTCTTGCACGAAATTAAGTTACTTTTTGAAAAATTAAAATTACAGACAAATTTAAAACTAATTCACATTGAAAAAGGAGTAACTATTGCTGATGGAACAAGATTTGATCCTGGTAATCCTATTTTTATAGTCAAAGGGAAAATATAAAATAAATACTTTATTTATCAGGTTTTGCTACATGAGGCAATCCCCAGCCTAATTTATTTCTTAGAACCTGAAAGAATTCATGTTCCTCAAGTCTTATAAATCTTACTGGATGACTACTTTTCCTTATTAAAACTCTATCTTCAGGCCAAATATAGCATCCTGCATTACCATCAACTACCATTATTAATCTTTCAGGAGTAGCAGGAAAAACAGTAACAGGTTCCGAATCATTAAATACTAAAGCTCTGGAAGCTAATGAATGAGGAGCAATTGGAGTTAATTGAACCACTGGGCAATCAGGAGTTATTACAGGCCCTCCAGCACTGAGCGAATAAGCTGTTGAACCAGTCGGAGTAGATAATATAACTCCATCAGCTGATATATCAACAGGTGCATGTCTTCCAATTGATATTTCAAAGTGGCACATGCTCGTCAAAGGTTCTCTATGCAAAGCCATTTCATTAAGACAAAGAGACTCCCATCGTCTTTGATCATTTCTCATAACGCTAATAATTAAACTCTTCCTTTCTTCAATTTCCCAATCCCCCTTAATTAATTTGTCAATTGCATCCTCTAAGTTCGCTAAGTATGCTTCAGCTAAAAAACCAAGATGACCAGTATTTATAGTAAGAATTGGAATGTCTGCAGGTGCAGTTTGCCTTGCTGCAGATAATACAGTTCCATCTCCACCAAGAACAATTGCAAATTCAATTGTTGAATTAAAAACCTCTGGGACGCAATTAGAATACCCTAGTGGTCTCATATGCTGGTCTGGGTTGGCAAACCCAACCATGCCTCCAGAGCTGCTAACCCTTAAAACTTCATAACCAGAATTTTCCAACTTCTGTTGGACTGAAATAGCCGTCTTTACAGCTAATTCTTTCGCATCATTGACGATTAGGCCAGCTTTTCGCACCAATCGAGAAAATTATTACATGTTTACTCTAAACTAAATTGTTGTAGAAAAGCTAATTTCTAAAGTTTTAAGTTTACTAAAATTGCTCAAGAAATCTTAAATCATTTGTATAAAACTTTCTTATATCATCAATTTGATGCCTAACCATGCAAAATCTC
>Ga0160422_10001676_pt1 | contig 13814 bp, 13 predicted proteins | sample Fk160mmetaG_FD_108192 | JGI IMG/M metagenome (GOLD analysis project Ga0160422, IMG submission 108192) | Marine microbial communities from the Central Pacific Ocean - Fk160115 60m metaG | ecosystem: Environmental > Aquatic > Marine > Oceanic > Photic zone | place: The Central Pacific Ocean...
CGTCGTCCACCGGGTCATCGTCAATCGGGTCGCCACCACCCCCGTCCCCCCCGTCACCCCCGTCACCCCCGTCACCCCCATCACCCCCGCCACCCCCGCCACCGTCACTCCCTACGGAGGGAGAAGACGCTGGCGGACGGGGCAAAGGGAGAATCGGCCCTTTCGCCATATCTGTAACATCAACATCGTCTCCGCCGTACAGCCCTTCGGAGTCGCTGTCGCCCATGTCTGAACCCTGTACAAAATACCGATACACGAACAGTTGGAGTATAACCTAAATCACACGAAAAATATAAAGTAGCGGGGGAAAGTGCAATACCTCCACCGGCGAATCCCCAGGTTCTGGGCTTCGTGGTTCGGGCGATGGCCCGCGTGAAAAGGTATCGCTCATTGATGCGCCGGGCTCTGGTAGACAACGAAAACACGCACTGTTTTCCGCGCAGATGCGTCCTAGGAGACGAAAAAACACGTGTTAACGCATTTAGCGGTTGAACTACAAAAACTCGCTTAAACGGCAAATACCAGATGTTAATACATAGTGCTCAATACGGCGCTATATCCGGCCACCCACAACGGCCAAAAAATGAACCGATTTTGGACAAAATGGCCATTCTTGCACGGCCGTCCAGGAAGCCGAAGCCGAAGCCAAAGTGCTTTAGTGCCTTGGCACTTTGGCTTCGGCTTCGGCTTCCTGGGCGGCCGTACAGGAATGGCCTAAACATAAACCATATTTGGATAATATGGCCGCATAACGGCGATGTTGAGTCCGATGTTGAGTCCGATGTTGCCTTCGATGTTGCCTTCGATGTTTGCCTGTGTTGGCCATTCTTTCTAATTATGGGTAGTATGACCACTTGCGGCTCCGTGGCTCCAGCTCCGCTTCCGCTCCGCTTCCGCTTCCGCTTCCGCTCCGCTTCCGTCACTTCGCCGCAAGTGGTCATACTACCCATAATTGGAAAGAACGGCCAGCATCGCGCTGCTGGCATCGCGCTGTTGGCCGGGCGCGGCTCTCGGCCCTCCAGCCGCGGTTCTCGGGCAGAGGGCCCGGCCAATACCTTCTATATATAGTATCTAGTCGGGCACGGGCCAGAAAGTGACCGGGCGGGTTTGGTCGTTACAGACAAGTTTGGGCTGGGCGTGGCCAGGCGCGGCCAGGCGCGGCCAGGCGAGGCTGGGCGAGGTTGGGCGGGGTTGGGCGCAGGGCCAGGCGTGTGCCAGGCAAGTTAGAATGGCCAAAAACAACCTAAATTTGGGGTTTTTGGCCATTCAGTCGTTCAGTCGTTCAGCGGTTCGCGGCCCAAGGACCGCGAACCGCGGCCCGGCCGCGACTGGCCGCGGCTCGGCCGCGGCTGGTCAGCCGTGGCTCCTCCGCGCTAATCGCACTGATCAACGCGAACGGCTTGCAGTTGTGTGCTGCGAACCGGCTCAAGAAGAACAGCTATGGCACTGTCAAAGGTCTTTTCGGTAGAAGACATTGTTGAGTTGAACGAGAATTGCGCAAAGCAAAAAACGGCGCTGCTTGTGCAGTTTGGCAGTGAACGCTGCATTCGTTGTCCAGCATTCACAGAAACGGTTGCAGAGCTCGCAAAGACGCATAGCTTCCACTGGGCGTATGCAGATGCACACCACCCAGACTGCACGCTGGTAGAGCACTTTGAAATTCAAAAGCTTCCAGCATTCGTGTTGATGATACCAGGGGACGAATCTCCTTTGACCGTCGCTAACGCGACGCCTGATCAAGTGTCGCAGAGTGTGGTGCGATTATGCCACCCTCGATTAGAACTGGATGCAGACTTTTGAATGCGAAATATCACCAATTGAAGGAGAGTGCTACATTTGTTGTGGCGATAACGCGCCGCGCAGTTTGTGTGCATGTACCGACCGTTTTATTCATTTGGAATGTCAACACAAACAGCTTGAGCTGTGTTCGATTTACAACTGCCCTGTTTGCATGCAACCGTACAAGAACATCCACATCAAAGTTACTAGACAGTTCAGCAGCCGCGGCTGTGTGTTTCTGTTCTCTATCATAGGGTTTGTAATGAGTGTTGCTAGTGCTTACGGCGGCGTATACCTTTTGGTCGACCGACCGACCCTCGATTGGAGTACGGAAGGGAGGTGGCTGTTTGGCGCGTTGATGGGTATCTTAATTGTTTCCATATTTGTTCTGTGGGTATTTATCGTGCGAGAGTTTTATGAGCATCGACGTGGCAGATGGAAACTGTTTCGAAGGGTGCATGCAGCGACGGTTCTCCCTGTTGTCAACACAATGTAGTTTTCTTAAATTCGCACCTCTGCATATTAGCACACACAAACCACTCTCACACACTGCCTCCTCCCCACCCACACCGAACCCTCAAATCCGAGAAATGTTAGGCTGTATCCGTCTTAAGTCATATTGCTCTAGGTTGAGACGGTGTCCTTTATATAGACCTTCGCTCAGAGGTGCGCGCTCGTGGTGTAGCTCATCGCGTGCGTGCCACACACTGTCCCATTCGTTGGGTACTTCCGAACAAAGAAGGCAAGCAACCAATCTCAGGCAAAAATGAGATGTCTCATTTTGAGGTGGACCGCTTCTCTGTGACATCCCTCGATTATTGCACTTGGTTGATATTTCAAAGTTCGCCGAATGATGTACACAGGCAATTGATCTTAGCGACACCCGAATAGACCTGCATTGGTCAATGCTGCATAAAGAATTGCGGCGCCGAGTGCCCTGCAAACTGGGCGTTCGCGTGTCGTGGTTTCGGTCGCGAAGGTCGATTTGAATGTGGTGCGGATTGCATCGGCTGCATCGGTTGCATTGGTTGCATCGGAATTTGCTGCATTTGCATTTGCTGCATTGGATGTTGCTGCATTTGCATTTGCTGCATCGGAATTTGCTGCATGCCTTGCATCTGCGGTAGTTGTGTTATCGGCGGTATTGACTGGATTGGTTGCATAGATTGCATCTGCACTGAACCCATAGAATGAAGGTGATATTGCTCCTTCATAATCTGAACTTCTGTCTGCAGTCGCTCCTTGAGTTGACGATTGACAACCGAGTTTCGAGCCGTATCAATCAGTTGGCGAAAGGCTGTCAAACCCGACTGAATCACACATTCCAGATTTTCATCGCGGAATTCATTGGAAGGATACTCGCCCTCAACGTCTTGGCTGTTGCCTTGGCCAACAACGACAGACTTTTGAGAATGTTGTGCGTCGGTAGGCGATTGTTGTGCCATTGGTGCCGCTGGATTTGGTACTTGTGCCGAATTGACAAAATTACCCAAATCGGCCACCGATTCGGTTGCTGCAGTCGTCTCCATCGATGCGTGTTGATTGCCAAGCTCCTGTTTCAACTGTTCGTGTTCGTGCTTCAAAGCTTCATACTGATCATTCAGAGTAACATACTCTGTCTGAAGTGACAGAAGCTTTGTTTCTTCCTCGACTGTCATGTGTGTTTGGCGCCACTTGACCTCCGACCGCAGCTCTGGACTTGGCGAGGGAGTCGGCGATAGAGTCGGCGATGAGACCTCTTCTGGCACGGTTTCTAGAGTATTCACTTCCTTTTCTTTCGATGCGTCGCACATAGCCTTTTCCACTTTAGCCTTCAACTTCTGCAGTTCGTTGGCCGACCGGATCGATCCCAGGCGGTAGACAAATTCGCGAAAACGACACCCTCGTATCTGAGATTTGAGGTCGTTGATATCACCATTCTCACGCTCTGTCATTCTATCGATTTGAAGGGTGAGTTGTTGTATAGTATCTTGTGTCTTCTTGGCCTCTTCTTCCGCTTTGGCCTCAGCACTCTGACGCTCTCGCATGATCGCTTGCTGCTTTTTACGCTCGTAATCACGATCGTACTCTTCGCGCAGTGCAGACAATTGCGCTTGCAATTGTGCTTGTGCCTGTGTCTCAATAGTCTGCTCTCTCGTTGCAGATACACTCACCTTCTTTTTTAAGTCGAGAATCTCCTTGTCTTTCTCGCAAAGCTTGCGTTTCAAGTCATCGAGCGTTGACTTGTCCTTTTTCCATACCGCATCTCGCAACTTGAGCAACTTTTCCTTCTCTTCCAGAGCACACAGAGTGTTGCTCATTTCTTCGCGAGCCTTATTGTGAAGTTCTTCCATTCGCTTTTCAAGATCTTGGCCATACGTCTTTGCAACCTCTCCCTCTGCAGCCTGTACAGCAGCTAGTTTCTCTGCCTCAAAGCCTCGTCTCTCTTTGTCCAGTTGTTTCTTGTGCTCCTCGCGCAACGTGGTCTCCCTAGTAATCAAATTCAGAGTCATCATCTTCAATTGTGTAACTTGGTGTGCATCCGAATCACCCGAACCACCCCCATCGTCCACATTGTCAAGACGCTGAAGAATGTCAAGGTCAAAGGCCCGTACGGCCGCAGCATATGCATTTATTTGACTGTCCAGCAAAGCGACATCGTTGTATATTGACTGTGTTGGCTCGTGAGGGCGTGGTTGGTCCTGGGTCGATTGGTACGCCATCATGCCATCCGTAACTTTGAGCGTTTCCGGGTCGCGTGTTAGTGCACGTACGTCCCACCAAAGGTTCTCCATATCAACCTGGAACGGCGAGGCATAAGTCAAAAGGAGACTGCATTCTGGGTGCTCTCTTTGGTATTTGATCAGATGAAGCATGTTACTCGCCGCCCACGAATTCATGCGAGGTTTTGTGGAGTGACCAAACCCCCGAAAGAGATGATCGTCCTCTGTAAAGCAAAGCATCCTTTCGCCACACAGGTTCATCATGGCAATGAACTTAGGGAGCTTCTTTGGAAGCCCAAATGGCGTTTCGGATGTTTCGAGGGCTCGTATTATCATCTTCCTAAACGTAATACACTGGTCTGCGGGACATTCAACACCGAGATGACCGTGGTTGAGCATTCCCTCAACGTGCTTCATGTATTCAAGAATTTTGCGGCTTTGTGGTGTTGCGGCGAGGCTATCATGCCACTTTTCATCACTCAAAACTTCCCGTTTCTGCGTATCGGGCTTTGGAGTGTTGGGGTGATTGGGGGAATTGGGGGTGTTCGGGTCGGTGGTTTGTGTCAATTCGGTCATTTCGGTCGTTTCCGTAACGTTTGTGGAAGCCGTTACTGGTGTCGTCGCCGGGGTTGTGGCGTCGTCGGAAGGTGGCGGTTTCACCGCCTTTGATTTTACGCTCTTGCTGCGCGGCATCTCTTCTCTTTATGCGATCGTGCACTTCATATATTATCCCGTGGTCATACCAAAGTAGGAGAGTATAGCGCGACGTGATAGCGCGACAGAAAGTGCTTTCTCATGAAAACGGCGTCTCCGTCTAATCAGTGTGCGTGCGCAACACACGAACCTAAAAGGCGCGGGCATATTCCCGCCCTTATTTCTCTTTCACTATCCAAACTACCAAAGGTTCCTTCTGTTGCAACGACACCTCTTGTTTGCGATAATTCTTACATCACCAAGAAACCAAAAGAGGCATACTGGCGTGTTCTCTTCCGTAATAGGCCTGCTACAAAAACAGAGGACCAAGGAACGCCCAAATCTTCCGACAGCTCAATATATTTGGGCGAATATGGGCACTTGGAAAGAGCAAACGCGTGGACGCACATCATTGGAGCTCTCCTCTTTGTCATCTATACGTTTGTTCGTATTCCACTTATTGATCAACGCTCGCTCACCGCACAGCTCTCGGGTGTGTGTTGTATGGTCATGGCAATCATCTGCACATCGAGCGTTGCTTACCACGTATATGGTACCGTTCGTGGTTGTGCGGCCACCATGCGCAACATCGACATTACGATGATTTATATAGGCTTTGCCTTCTCCGCTGTGGCAGATTTGGCTCTTCTAACCAATGACTTTGAAGGTGTGCCATTTCAAGCCATCATTGATCCGCTTCTTGCCTGCGCTGCGGCAATCGCATATTTTGCCATACGGCGTTGCATCTTACCACCTGACAAAACGAGAATTGATGTGTTTGAAGATGCAAAATGCATTGGATTATATAGATTTACGCATTCGGATCTGGAACATGCGGGTCTTCGCACTGCTTGTGAGATCACACTTACAATCTCTTGGTTGCTTAACGTCCCTGTGGCATTCAGCAACGCAAATATGGCGGTTGCCATTGTGTGGTTTACTGGTGTGGTCATTTCAACAGTCTTAATAATTTGCGGCGCTATATACGACAGGAGCAACATCACCGATGTCGCCCTTATAAAGAAAGAAATCAACTGTCTCAAGTGCACAGAGTGCTACTCACCGGCTCTTGGATGCATCATGACGAGTCACACGTGGTGGCATGTGGTGTCGTTTGTGGCGATGGCCATACCAGTGTTTGCGCGAGATTATGGAGTGACTAAGATGTAGTCGTGTCTGGCACAAATAAATTCAACCTCCACGACCGATTGCGGATAGCTTGTTGCGTTCGCCCATCTCCAAACTCACGGGCGATTTTACGCCATGAATATTTGCCACCGTTTGCTGAAAGGTTGGCATCTACAGCGTGTCGTGCAACCAGCCTTTTCAGCTTTTCGTCCTCGGCCTTGCTCCACCCACGCACAGGCAAGTCTGGTTTGTGATATGAATTACTGCGCTCTCGTCGCTTGTAAGGCTTTCCAATGCCCTCGCAAATGCGAATATAACGATTACGGCATGTGTCGTCGCTCCATCCAGCATCGCGCCCTCCCAAAGACCGCGAGAGTTCTCTCCATTTGGGTCCGTGGACGTTGTGGAATCGCAAGATCGCCGCGTCGGAAAGCAATGTGTGTCGTTGGCGATGGTAACGCGGTTCCACCGCTGGTCGGCAAGACTTCACTATTACCACATCCCCTGCGGACGTGGCGGACGTGGCAGACACAGTAGAGTCGGTGGTATCGGTTGATGCCGAACGCAGCGCGTCACACCCCACCGCGCAGCAAATGTCACTCTCAAGATTCGTTGGAGATGGCGGAGGCGGCACAGGAAATGTTAATACGGGCTGAAACGAAAACGGTTGAAGCGACAGGGAGGCTTCAAGTTCGTCGGCAAGATCGTCGTCTGTCATTGTTTGTAATGTTTGATTTGTCCTGTTTCAATGGTTTGGTTGTAATACGTAATTAATAGCGATGAGGTCTGCAAGCTCACCGCTACACAGAAAAGTGATATGACGTATCTTCTGAAGTGTCTAGTATAGAAGAATGTGATGGCCGAATGCGCCGGGGAATGTGCTTTGGGGATTGTTTTGATAGGGTGTGCTCTTTGTGTGACGTGTTTACTTGTAAGCGTTTTGGCGTGTAACCCACGCCGGCGCGTGGACAAAGCACAGGCAACGGTGCTCACTAGCAGCACAATGCGCGTCATGCCAAACATTCCTGCTACGCCATTGAGACCTGTGCGGTTTTTAAGGAAGACATAATTTACTCTAATTGACAAAACCTGTTTCCGCTTTCACACCAGCTCACGCAACGGCTTGCATACCCGCGAGAGGCCCATTTGTTCCAGGATCGAGGCGCTGTGTTGAGCGCTCAAGCGCCGTGTTGAGCACACACACAATGGCCCGGGTTGGTGGTAAAATTGGCGGGAGCCATCGTGTCGAGAAGAGCAACAAGGGCAATAAGTGAGTGGTCGTGGGGTGTAACGAGTGATGTAATTGAAATTGCAGTTTCGTGCAAAGTGAAAGAATATTAAGCGTTGGAACTAGCAGAAATTGCTGTGTGCCGTAGATATGTGAGGAGACCCAACGACACAATAGAATACTCGCTCGCGTATTCGCTTCTACACCGATTTGAAATCTCGAGGAACGACTTTTTGTCGCTATCTGTAAACTCTTCTGGTATATCTCGCATTTGAGGATCGGCGCAAACCCCTCGACCTGCAAAGAGGAAGAGAGTACAATGAGAGCTCTACGACAAACGCGTGTGCGTGCGCCGGTTGCGCCGGTTGCACCAGTGTGCAATTATGGTGAGTGTCCGGTGTGTCTTGAAGAGATGCATACTATAGTCTATCCTTTCAACTGCACTGATGTAAGGCACGGTCTCTGCCGAAGCTGTGATCGGAAGATGTTCACGAGGCACGACGATCGATGCCCTCTGTGCCGGGCAAGCAGGAGTCGAGACAACATCGCAACTCATGGTTACCGACCCGGCAACGTTCCCGTGCACGAACGCACTGAGAATTTTCTCGGTGCTATCGATCTGGCTCCTAGCGTTGAGCCTCCGGTGGTATTTAATGTTGGACCTAGCAGTCTTGATTGGCCAACGGTCAGCTTCATTGCGCGACCAGCCGAACCCCCCAATCCGGCCAATCTGGCCAATCCGCTCGACCCGCTCAATCCGCTCAATCCGCTCGACCCGCTCAATCCGCTCAATCCGCTCAATCCGCTCAATCCAACCAATTCGGTATTTGACAATCTAATTACGAATACCTTAAATGAGGATTCCGAAACGCAAATTCTGATTGCGGGTCTCAGAGACCCACAATCTATGAATCTACAAGCTTGGCGCCTTCAGCAAGTCGCTAGGCGGCAACACTTCGCGCGACGAAACAGACCTCTGAGTGTGTGATCGTTTGGAGTCCCCAGACCGTCCAACCCCGGGAAGCGTCTTGCAAATGTCGACAGCGGAATCTGCACAACCCAAACAGCAGCTCATCATCGACGATTTGGGCATGGCGCACATGTTGGTTCATGGAATGAAAACCGATCTTGATCTGAGAGAATTCGGAGTCCCCGATGGCATCTATGTTGTGTCGACGAGTTACACAGGATACACGTGGATCAAGACGGCAAAGGCACGATTTGAATCGCACGGGGTGCCAATGTCCATTGGCCGTGGCATGGCATTGGGCGAGGTTGAGGTCAAGAACAAAGAAATTGTAAAGAACGCTCCGTATCTGGTATCGACGCCCGCGCCTTTTGTTGCATGCTCTGGGCCGCTACAATTGGCTCGTGGCCCTCTTGGTCCGTTTGTGAGACCTGATAAGGCGTCAATTGCACCAAAACCACCACCAAAGCCGCTACCAATCAAGAAGCCATTAATCAAAACGTCGACAGGATCGTTCGTTCCCACAAACACACTCACGAAGACGATACAGAAGCATGACGTCTCAACCGAGCGCAATCATAAAACGCATCACTCGGACACCTTCAAAGCCGAAAAAGGTGAAACGAGTGGCTATACGAAAGCCACGAAAGAGACGAGTCGTTGGGAAGAAGGCAGTCAAATACCGCAAAGTGAACCACAAATCGGCAAGATTTGCGAAGGACAGACGACGATAAGGAACGACATACGCGCCTTTCTTTTACCGGCGACGGGTGTTGAAGGTGCGAAGATTTAGAGTCGTGTAGAGATAAGTATACGTGACCATAAGTGTAATAAAGGAGAAGGAGGCACACCAACACATACACCCTAAAGAACGCAATGGGTGACACTTCAGCTCTGCTCGGGTCGAAAAAACAAGACATTTCCCAAGACATTCCCGACTGGATGTTCGAGAAAATCCCCTGTGGGTGCTTTTCATACGTCGTCTTCATGTGGTCAAGCAACGCGCTTTGCTGCTTCTTCCATCTCGCTCTCGCGGTTGCCACTGTGCTGTACGATACCTTTGAAGCCGATAGCAATATGAACACTCCACGACTTACGCTCTACCTGACAAACCTGACCTGGGTACCAGACTCGGTTGATGCCCTGGTACCTCGGAACGTCCCAGGCGAACCGATCTCTTTGGCGTGGCTTACCTTCAGCTTCTTTGCGCTTTCCGCCGGTGCACACTTCATCATCGTCGTGTGCAATTTCCCGTCTGAAGACTTAGAGAAGAATAAAGTCCTTCGTACGTACGGAGGAGTGATTCCAGCTAATTGGTATTACAAGTGGATCTATGAATGCTATCAACCACTCAGATGGGTCGAATACAGTTTCAGTGCGTCGGTGATGATTATCGTGATCTCTGTGGCAAGCGGCGTGAATCACTTGTACATGGTCATCGCCATATTCGTCTTGATGTTTACGACCATGTGGCACGGCCACTTTGCAGAGATTATCAATCGACCAGAAGACGTCGGAGACGGGCAGCGGAGATGGAAGGAGAAGAACAGGTTGATTCGATTGTACCCACATCTACTCGGGTGGGTGCCGTACATTACCGTGTGGACAATTCTTATGCATAGCTTTTACTCCAACGTATCTGGTGAACAACAGAAGCCACCAGATTTTGTCTATGTTATCGTGTGGAGCCAGTGCATCATCTTCTCGATTTTTGGATTCACTCAGCTTATCCTACTTCTAAAAAACAACGGGCCCATGTATTACGTGTGGGGCGAGTGGACATACCTGTTGTTTTCAATCGTTGCCAAGGGTGTTCTCGGAGTAACGCTTCTTGTATCGGTTTTCCAATACGAGTCGTTGGTGGAGGCGTCACTGCCCTCGAGATGAGACGGTCTACCGCAAGTCCGCGCTAGATGACTGTTGGGATCTGTGTATGCTTGTTTTGGCGTGGCAGTGTAAAGAAGAACCTCTTCCTACAAAAATCATGTCAAATCACGTAATATCTCGGTTCTTTGCACCGGTAACGGCGAACGAAGTGGATAGAATTGACGGAATAGACGGAATCCGATACGATGTCGCGAATCCCACACGAGAGGCACGTTTGCGCACGTTTGCGGAGGTTGCGCGGGAAAGGCGCTCGCCAAAACTTGCACCCATCGACCCGGAATTGAAGCAACAGGCGGCGCACAAGGCAATGCAGATTCTTGTCCCAAAACAGCCCTTGGGCCACCACCGCCGTCCCTAGCGTCGTATTGAGCGTTTTTGCAAAGGGAGAGGGGAGGGGAGGGGGGAGGGGAGGGGGGAATGGATGTGGTGTGGCCATGTACATGTATGCAGTAGAGAAGCACACCATTAGGCAGCTTTGAAAGGTTTAGAGCAATGGTTGTATGTATAGGGCAATACATACTGCGGCGCGCGCAACCAGAAGGACCATTGTTCGACACCCGGAGAAGAAGGGGGCATACTGCAATCACACACAATTTCGTAATGAAATAGAATGGAAAATAATTGCCCATAACCAAAATCCCGCCCCCTGGCCGCTTTTGGTATTTTGGACCACGGGTGGTGGTGTGAAGTCCTTCTTCCCTCAGATAAACTCTGGATGCTCGTCTACAAACAGGACGGCGATAAGAAGGCAATAAGAAGGCAATAAGACGGCAATAAGACGGCAACAAGAATGCCGACTCGTTCAAAGAGGTACGACGGGCTTTTGATCGACATTGGAAAGAACCGATGGATGAGACGGGACACCGCGGAGATTGAGGTCGGTATCCGAGAGTCGACTACAGGTTACCATAACCGGAAACAAATGGCTATTCTTGGCGCCGGCGTCTTTGTTGTGCTTTTAACGGGAACCTTTGGCGTGTTGCTTGTAACCGATACATTATCTTTTGGAGGCAGCAAGAGCATACGAAATGAAACTCAGCTGCGGCCCACCAATGGACAATTTGGCGGAAGCATGATGTCTCGTTTCAACCCCTTTTCCACATCGACTTCCCAAATTGCTACAAACATAGATTCGTTACCTTCCGACAGCTCAACCTGCACTATTCGTATCACCGGGATTCCGTTTCGTGCGACATCAAACGGGATTTGCCAGGATGGTGGCGCCGGCTCTGTTTTCAGTGAGTGCCCGCTTGGTACCGACAGTCCCGATTGCCCAGTGCGCTTTCTTCATCCTCCGACCATTCCGCCGTCGCCCACACCATCGTTGCCACCCCCACCGCCACTGCTTCCTCCTCCGCCGTCACCCCCACCTCCACCGTTGACACCGTTGCCGCCTTCTGCGCCGGAACCATTACAACCCCCATTTCCACATATAGAATCAAGTCCCCCACCACCGCCTCTCGAGCCAACACGCGTATTATGCAGTGATAACTGCCATAGTCTTAACATTGACGTCACCAATGATGGCATTTGCGACGACGACACCCTTTGCTTCTTTGGACAGGACTGTAGCGATTGTGGACCTCGATTTGTCGCCTTGCCACCACAACCACCCTCTCCGCCGTTGGTGCCCTTCCCGCTACCACCGCCACCCTCACCGCGACCATCACCACCACCGCCCAAACCGTCACCCCCCTCACCGCCATTACCACCACCGCCACCACCGCCGCCACCGCCGCCACCACCTCCTATGGACACGAACACGGAAGTCCCACCACCGCCTCCTATGGGCGAGAAACCACCGCCTTCTCTCCCGAACGGGGGCGAGGAAAACGGTGGTGGGTCTACAGAGAATTGAGTCCGTTCTCATCGGAGACGTAGTAAACATGGTGTGTGCAATATAGTGTGTTTGTGTATGTAAAACGAATCAATCCCCGATCTCCGCAATGTCCATCTCTCTTTCTCCCTCTCTCTCCCTCTATACCAGGGCTCACCACCACCGCCACCATTCTCTTGCGCGCATTTGTATTGCTACATGGGGGTGCGCAAGTATTGCACGCAGTCCGTGTGGCCATGTCTCTCCGCCGCGCGACACGTCTCCTCATCCCACGGACAGCCATGCTCGCGCGCGTACTGGAGGCAAGCCAAATGACCGCCTGCCGCCGCCCAACGACACGTCATCTTATTCCATGGACAGCCGTGCGCGTGCGCGTACTGTAAGCAGTACAGGTGGCCCTTTTCTGCCGCATGCCGAGTTGTCCACATGTCCCACGGACAACCGTGCTCATGTGCGTATTGCAGGCATGCCAAGTGACCCCCTTTCGCCGCAAAGGCACACGTTAAAGTGTCCCATGGACAGCCGTGCTCGTGCGCGTACTGCAAACACGGCAAATGGCCATTTCTCGCCGCATCCACACATGTCCACGTGTCCCAATGACAGCCGTTTTCGTGTAGGTACTTGAGGCATGCCAAGCGGCCTTTCTGTGCCGCCACCACACATGTGTACTCAGTCCACCGACAGCCGTGCTCGTGTGCGTACTGCAGACACGGCAAATGGCCGTGTTCTGCCGCCTGATGGCACACACAGTAATCCCACGGACAGCCGTTTTCGTGCAGGTACTTGAGGCATGCCAAATGGCCGCGTTCGGCAGCCACTGAACACGTGTGCTCGTTCCAATGGCAGCCGTTTTCGTGTAGGTACTTGAGGCAGTCCAAATGGCCTCTGATTGCCGCCATCGCGCACGTATGACTGTTCCATAGGATTGGATCGTGTGTGTTGTGGCGCTCGTGCATGTAGGTGAGCATCAAGAGGTAGCCTTTCGCCGCGGCGTTTGCGGCGCAAACGTACGACGTATAGATACCACTGGTTTCGAGTTCCGCCGCCTTCGCGGCCGCAGAGGCCCAGAACTTGCGTGCGCGTGTCGTCACAACGAGCATCAACTCACGGAGTGGCTTGCACATACACGAGAGCGCCAACATCTCCACAAGACCAAAATCTTTGCGCACCATCGGGCCAACATCCCCATCGGTCAGGAGCTCCACCAGCCACTGGCCCAGGCAGTTGGTGGGTTCGTCACTCACTGTAACGTTCGGCGGCTCGAGGCGGTTCGGCGGCTCGAGGCGCCGGGCTTTGTCCGAGTGTGTTGTCATTGCGAACGGTGAGAGGAAGAGGTCGCGGTGGGCGCGTCGTCGAGGTGAATTGTATAGATGACGTGTTCCAAGCGCCGTATTGAGTGAATGCGGCCCAAAGACGGTCCGAGGACCCACCCCCGCAAAAGCCCCCGCGTTTTGGATGTGAGGGGGGTGAGAGGGGTTTGAAGGGCCCGGGGCGACGTTTTAAGGGTGCCACGTGGCGCTCAACACGGCGGTTTTCCACTATTTGAGCGCTCAACACGGCGGTTTTCCACAAGTGGCACCGAAAAGGTTCAAC
>Ga0160422_10001678_pt1 | contig 13809 bp, 3 predicted proteins | sample Fk160mmetaG_FD_108192 | JGI IMG/M metagenome (GOLD analysis project Ga0160422, IMG submission 108192) | Marine microbial communities from the Central Pacific Ocean - Fk160115 60m metaG | ecosystem: Environmental > Aquatic > Marine > Oceanic > Photic zone | place: The Central Pacific Ocean...
GGAACTGCATGGACTATGATTTTACTGTAATTGTCAAGCAATTTGTTGCTCCAATGGAGTGGGAACTGCGTACAAGACACTTTGGCAACCAAAAAGGGCAGTACATTTGTACTTTGGACAACTATCATGGTGATTTTGACCAAATTGATGCCTCTACAAGTGAAATGCCTGATGAACATAAGTCATTTAACCTCGTTGAACTCCGAAATGGGCAGTTTGCACTCTACCCAAACAATAGATGTCGCATATATGATACCTCAATGACTCCTGATCCAGTCAAAAGACCTGATTTTAAAGTATCAACACGTATCTTTGAAGTTGAAAATGACGTTAATTGGGGTCGATTAGGTGATTGTGATGATTATTTTTGGACAACACCCGATGAACGAAAAGAAGTATAACCATATTATTAAATGGATACAAGAATTATCCAAAAATCAACCAGAATTAGGTAATTTTGCCATATGTCCCTATGCATCAAAGGCAAAATTCATCATTTTGGATGAAGAATTACGAAAAGTGAAACCAAGATATGGGTGGGATGTCATTATTTACGTAGTTGAAGATGATCATGACGCAGATTTCTTGTATGCAATGGTAGATGACTATAATCGCACATATAAAGAGTATAAATTTATCGCAGATCATCGAAAATCTGGCACAAAAATTAATCAAGTGTCTACAAGTAATGGAAAATACAACTTGGTGCTTTGTCAATCAAGAAAAGAACTGACTGAGGCAAGAATTAAACTTGCAAAAACTGATTATTACAAATATTGGGATAAAAATTACCTCAAGGAGGTGTTAGAAGAGGATTATAAGGTCGTAAATATACATATTGAACCAGAATTAGGATAAATAATAGCATTTACAAAAAAGTGTCATAAATAAAACAGGAAAACTCTTGTTTAAATGGCAATAAAAAGGATATCAAGGGCATTTAAGGACATAAGTTTGTCTTTTACACCCCATCCAGTCACAAAAGACCTCACAATTCTCAAAAATGAGAATGCAATTAAGAGATCTGTAAGAAATTTAATACAAACAATACCTACAGAAAGGTTTTTTAACTCTGTATTAGGTTCTGAGGTGCGTGATAGCCTATTTGACTTTGTTGATTTTGGTACTGCGTCTGTAATTCAGAACCAAATTGAAATTACACTTGAAAATTTTGAACCTAGAATCGAAAACGTCCTAGTTGAAGTAGATCCAAGACCAGATTTAAATGAATTTGAGGTTAAGGTCATATTTGATATTGTTGGGCAGGAAATTCCTACACAAGATTTCACATTCATACTCGAAGCAACAAGATAATGCCTTTTACTAAGTTTACGAATCTCGATTTCGACCAAATTAAAACTTCAATTAAGGATTATATCCGAGCAAATTCTGATTTTACAGATTTTGACTTTGAAGGTTCTAATTTTTCAGTCCTAATTGATACACTAGCATATAATACTTACATTACTGCATTCAACTCAAACATGATAGTGAATGAGTCTTTCCTTGACTCAGCTACGATTCGTGAAAATGTAGTTGCATTAGCAAGAAATATAGGTTATGTACCTCGTTCAAGAACTTCTGCACAAGCAACAATATCTTTTGATATCACCACTAACTCTAATACTCCAACTCTGACTCTACAAGCAGGTTTAGTTTGTGTTGGTTCATCAAACGATACCTCTTTTGTATTTTCAATTCCAGAGTCAATAACAACAGTTACAACTCAAACAACAGATATCAATGGTAATATAGTAAGTAGCACTGGTTCATTTAATAATATAGTAGTTTTTCAAGGAACTTACCTTACAAAAAGTTTTACAGTTGATGGTTCATTAGATCAAAGATTTTTACTTGAAAATTCGTTTATAGATACATCTACTATAAAAGTGTTTGTGAAAGGATCTGCTGATCCTGGTTTAGGCAGAGAATATCGAAAAGTTGATAATATTTTAAACATTACCGATATATCAGAGACATATTTGATACAAGAGATAACAGATGAAAGATATGAGTTACTATTTGGTGATGGAGTTTTTGGTAAAAAATTAGAAAACGATGCTATTATTACAGTTTCATACATTGTCACAGATGGTGTAGAGGGTAATGGTCCTTCTAGTTTTTCCTATGCAGGTAGTGTAGTATCATCTTCAAATCAAATATCATTACCATCATCAACACCTACTATCACAACCACCTCAGCGGCATCTAACGGAGGTAATATTGAACCGATAGACTCTATTAAGTATTTTGCTCCAAGACTCTACTCATCGCAATACAGGGCAGTTACAGCAAGAGACTATGAAGCAATAATACAGCAGATATATCCAAATACTGAATCAGTTTCAGTTGTTGGTGGTGAAGAATTAGATCCACCAGAATTTGGAACAGTATTCATCACAATAAAACCGAAAAATGGTGAATTTGTTTCTGATTTTGATAAAGGTGCAATTTTATCTAATTTAAAAAGTTATGCTCTAGCAGGTATAAATCAAAAACTACTTGATCTTAAATTATTATACGTTGAAATTGATTCTTTTGTTTACTATGATCAATCAAAAATTACTACAGTATCTGAATTAAAGACAAGTATAACAAATGGTTTATTAACATATGCTAATTCAACAGATTTAAATAAATTTGGTGGAAGATTTAAATATAGTAAATTATTAAATGTAATTGATAATATTGATGAAGCAATCACATCAAATATTACAAGAGTTAGAATAAGAAGAAACTTAAGAGCTCTTACAAATCAATTTGCACAATATGAGTTATGTTATGGAAACAGATTTTATATTAACCCTGCAGGTAAAAATATAAAAAGCACAGGTTTCACTATACAAGGTCAGAATGACATGGTATATTTTACAGATATTCCTAATAGACATAGTGATGGCACACTTGATGGAAGTGGCAAAGGTATAATAGCAATAGTTAAAGGTGATGTTGAATTATCGAGAGGACAATTAGTTGTAGCATCAGCAGGAATTGTTGACTATGTTCATGGTGAGGTTATCATATCAACAGTAAATATAACGTCAACTCAAAGATCGAATAATATTATAGAAATTCAAGCGTTTCCTGAATCAAATGATGTAATAGGGTTGAAAGATTTATATTTGAGTTTTGCTGTTGGAGATAGTGCCATAAATATGGTTAAAGACACTATTACATCTGGTGAACAGATATCTGGTGTTGGATATAAGGTTACATCAAGTTACGCAAACGGAGCACTGGTAAGAGGATAATATGATAACCACTGGAATTGATAAGAGAGTCAAAGTCCAACAGATAATTGAAAACCAAATACCTGAGTTTTTATTATCTGAGAGTCCAAAGGCAGTAGATTTTTTAAAACAATACTATATTTCCCAAGAATATCAGGGAGGTCCGATTGATTTAACTGATAATCTTGATCAGTATTTAAAATTAGATAATTTAACTCCTGAAGTTGTTGTTGGTGAGACAAAATTAACTACAGGTATCACAACATCATCTACAACCATAAATGTCAGTAGTACAAAGGGTTTTCCTAATGAATATGGTCTTTTTAGAATTGAAGATGAAGTAATTACATATACTGGCATAACGACTGATAGTTTTACGGGTTGTATTCGTGGTTTTAGTGGAATCACAACTTATCATGCAGATAATAATCCCTCAGAATTAATATTTACAGATTCATTAGCAATTAATCATGATAATGATTCAACTGTCATCAATTTAAGTGCTTTATTTCTCAAAGAATTTTATAAAAAGACAAAAAAGTTACTTACACCTGGTTTAGAAAATGTTAATTTTGTTAATAATTTAGATGTAAGCAATTTTATAAAAAATTCTAAATCTTTGTATCAATCAAAGGGAACAGAAGAGTCATTTAGAATTTTATTTAACGTTTTATACAATGAAACACCTAAAGTAGTAGATTTAGAACAATATTTAATAAAACCATCATCTGCAGAGTATATCCGAAGAGAAATAGTTTTAGCTGAGGCAATATCAGGAAATCCTTCTAATCTAGTTGGTCAAACAATTGTGAAATCCACGGATTCTGCAACTAGAGCATCAATATCAGAAGTTGAACCTTTAACAAGAAAAGGAAAAGTTTATTATAAACTTGCATTATTTGTTGGGTTTAATGATGTTGATTTAATAGAGGGCACTTTTAATATTCCTGGTAAAACAAAAGTAATTAATAATGTATCAGCAGGATCTTCAGTTATAACGGTTGATTCTACGGTTGGTTTTGGTCAAACAGGTACTTTAATATCTGGAATTAGCACAAATATATTCTATAGTGATAAATCAGTCAATCAATTTTTTGGTTGTCAAAATATTATTGATAATATTTCATCTACAGATGATATTAGAGCAAACGAATTTTATTTTGGATATGAAAATGGTGATTTATCCAAAAAAGTTGAAATAAGACTTACTGGCGTATTATCAAAGTTTATTCCAAAGTCAGATATAAGGTTATTAACTGAAGGTGAAAAAATAAGTGTTAGAAATGTTGGAGAAAAAATATTAAATCCAACAGAAAATAAAACAAGAAAACAAATATTTGCAAATTCATGGATTTATAATACATCATCTAGATTTTTAATAGAAAGTGTATCTGGTGCTAATGTTGTTTTATTTACAGATGATATTGATAAATCTAGTTTGAAAGTAGGCGATAATGTTGAAATTTTATTTAGAAATGAAGAAACAAAAATAGCAACAGGTACTGTAGGTAATATTGATAAACCAACAAGCACAATATCATTAAATAATCTCATAAATCAACCAGGTATAACTTTATATCCTGATCCAGACAGAGAATATGATTTAAGAAGAGTTATAAATCGTGCTTTTAGTAATACAGCTGACATTGAATTTGGAAATAATATTTTAACTAGTGATGTTACCAATGTTTATAATGAATCAGATGTAAATTTTTATGTTGCATCTAATTCACTTCCTTCATATCAAATAACAGCATCATTACCAAAATCAATACTACCAAATGCAATTGCAGGTAATGAATTACCTTTATCTGGTTATGATCCAAATACTCTTAAATATCATATTTTATCATTCCCAAATCCAGTTCCATTTATAACTGGAGATGAAATTTTCTATACAGCACAGGGAACAGTATTACCTAATTTACCAGAATCATCATATTTTGTTGAAGTTTTAAGTAATCCGAATCAAATTCGTTTATATAGATCAAGATCATTTATTCCCATAGGTGATTATGAAGAATTTGAAGCATTACCATTAGGTTCAGGAACACATACCTTTTCACTTGTTGGTATTCTTGAACAAGAAATAGCACCACAAAAACTACTTAAAAAGTTTAATTTAAATCCAAATTTAACTAACTCAACTTCTATTAAAACAAGTCCTGGTACAACAGGTATGCTAATAAATGGAGTTGAGATTAGAAATTATAAATCTAACGATAAAATATTTTTTGGACCTGTTAATAAAATTGATTTATTAAATGGAGGTAAAAATTATGATGTAATATCACCACCTAATATTGAATTATCAAGTCCTGGTGTTGGTAGTACTAACGCTTTAATAAGACCAGTTATAACAGGTAGTGTTAAAGATATACAAGTTGATCCACAAAAATTTGATATACAAAAAGTTGTTTCAATAACTGTTGAAGGAGGGAATGGATCTGGTGCAGTTCTTGAACCTGTTTTATCTGAAAGAAGAAGAGAAATTTCATTTGATGCAAGACTACTAACAGATTCTGGTGGTGTTGATAATATAGATGAAACTATAACCTTTACTGAAAACCATAATATAATAAGTGGACAACCTCTTGTCTATGATAGAAATAATAATCCTCCATTAGGTGTGGGCACTGTAGGTAATGATAGTGGAACATCTGTTGTTGGTTTGGGAACTACAACTCTTGTGAATGCTGCCACTTATTTTCCACAAGTGATTAATCCTTCAACTATAAAATTATTCCAAACACTAACAGATTTTAATGCAGGTATTAATACAGTTGGATTTACTACCACTAATAAAATAGGTATCCATAAATTTAGATTATTGAATGAAGAGAAAACTCTCAAAGATGTAAGAGTTATAGATGGTGGAAGTGGATATGAAAATAGACAAGTTTTTGTTAAACAATCTGGTATTAATACAATAACTAATACCATTCATTTTGATAATCATGGATTTAATCAAGGTGATAAAATTGTATATGCAACGGCTGTTGGTATTGGGTCAACTTTACCAACATCTATAACTGGTTTAACAACTTCAACAGGTATAACAACTACAACTAATTTTTATCAGGTAATAAAGGTAAATGATAATTCATTTAGAGTTGCAAATGCAGGTTTAGGTGGAACTATAACCTCAGAATTTGATAGAAGAGATTATATAAAATTTTCAGATAAAGGAACTGGATTCCAAGTATTTAAATATCCAGATGTAAAATTAAATATTAAATTTGAATCATCTAATATTGGTGTTGGAATAATAACTGCTACACCTGTTGTTAGAGGTCCAATTACTGATGTATTACTTTATGAAGAAGGATCAGGATATGGATCTGATATATTAAACCTTGAAAAATCTGTCACAATAAACATTAAAACAGGAAAAGAGGCTCAATTAAAACCTATTGTAACTGATGGTAAAATCTCTTTTGTTGAAGTTCAAACTAAAGGTCGTGAATATACCTCTGCTCCAGATTTAGAGGTTGTTGGTATTGGAACAGGTTTAGGTGCAAAATTAAGAGCAGTTGTAGAAGATGGAAAAATAACTAAGGTAATTATTTTAGATGGTGGATTACAATATCAACAAGATAAAATTGATATTAAAGTCATTCCACCTGGCACAGGTTGTAAGTTAGAGGCAAAAACAAGAGGATTAACGGTTAATACTTTTGCAAGATATGATAATGAAGCACTTGTAGAAACAAATAATAAATTAGAATATTCAATTGTAGGATATTCAACTCAAATTGGAAATGATACCTTTGGAGATACAGGTAATGGACATTCACCTATAATCGGTTGGGCATATGATGGTAATCCAATTTATGGACCTTATGGTTATAGTGATCCAAATGATGATAATTCTTCAGTTAGAATTTTAAATAGTGGATATGTTTTAGATCCATCAATTGTAAATGATAGACCAATAGGTTTTAGTAATGGATTTTTCGTAGAAGATTTTGTATTTTCAAATGCAGGTGATTTAGATGTGCATAATGGTAGATATGGAAGAACTCCAGAATATCCAAATGGAACATACGCATATTTTGTAGGAATTAATACTAATTCTTTATTACCTGTATTTCCTTACTTTATAGGTCAATCATTTAGATCAAATCCACCTACTGAGAATTTTAATATTAATCAAGATACCTTTGATTTTGATAACTCAAGTTTAATAAGAAATAGTTATCCATATAAAGTATCTGATGAATTTGCAGATAATGATTTTATTATTGAGTCTAATGAAATCACTAAACAATCATCCATTGTGGAATCAACGACATCAGGTTCTATTGATTCTATTAGTATTATTAATAAAGGAGATAACTATAAAGTTGGAAATGTTGCAACATTCGATAATACAGATACAAATGGTGGTGGTTTAAGTGTTTCAGTAAAAAGTGTAGAAGGAAAGGATATAATATCTGTGGAAACAACTATTGATACTTTTAATGCTACTTTTATTTGGAGAGATCCCTCACATGTATCAGCATTTATCTCAACTGCTCCTAGTTTAAATGGTGGTGATAATGTAGTAATTTCTGGATTAAGCACCACATCTATTAAAGGTTTATCAGGAACACATCAGATTGGAATAGACACAGCACAAACTATTGTTTATCAAGAAATTCCAACACCATCTACAACAGGTATAGTAACTGATATCTATGTTACAAATATACCAGAACACATTTCTGTAGGCAGTAGTATTGGTATTGGAACTGAAAAATTACTTGTTCTAAACACATTTAATGAAAATAATGTGCTTAGAGTTAGAAGAGGTGTAACAACAGGTGTGCATACAGTTTCATCTGCAATTAGTTTGATACCTAGTTTCTTTAATATTCCATTAAAAACAAATGTATTTGATTCAAGTGTTAAAGATCAAGTTTATTTCAACCCTCATGAATCTGTTGGTGTAGGAACAGTAGTTGGTCTAGGATCAACAGCAACATCAACTATAGGTGATTTAATTAGTGTTGTTTCAACTCCTACTCGTAGTATAAGACTTCCAAATCATCCATTTAAAACTAATCAAGAAATCACTTTAACAAAACCAAACGTAGGTTTTGCTTTAACAGTATCAAAGGATGATGGAGTCACAACCTTTAATATTCCTGAAGGTGGAAATAGTCAAAATGTATTTGTAATAAGAAAATCAAAGGATTATATTGGAATAGTTACACAAGTTGGTTTGACAACAACATCTGATGGATTATCATTTGTCGGTGATACAACGGTTGGTTCAAGTAGTTTTGAATATCTTTTAGAATCAAATCCAACTCAAATTACAGGAACTCTACAACGTATAGATGCTGTTGTATCTCTGACAACAGCACATAATCTACTTGATGGTGATATCATAGATTTAAGTTTAACACCAAATGAGTCTGTAGGTATAGGAACATCATCATCTATTGATATAAGATTTGATGAAGAAACTCAATCAATATTAATTAATCCAATAACTTGTCCATCAAGTGGAGTGACTACTTCAACAAATAATTTTAACATTGATAATCATAATTTAAAAACTGGAGATAAAATAAAATATTCATCAGCATCAGTATCTGAGGGATTATCAAATAATGAGGCATATTTTGTATTTAAAGTTGATGATAATAACTTTAAATTAGGAGAAACATTAGTAGATGTAACTAGCAATCCAGCTAGCATAGTTGAATTAAGTTCTACTGGTGGTGTTCATGAATTTTCATTAATTAATCCACCAATATCAATATTAAGAGATAATAATTTAGTATTTGGAGTAGGACACTCATCACTTAATGGTTACGAGTTAAATATTTTCCATGATCAAGATTTTAAAAATCAATTCGTATCTGTTGGTAGCACAACTGATTTACAGGTCATAGGTGTCGGTACTGTAGGAGTTACTTCAACTGCTACATTAACATTAAATTATTCAGATGATAATCCTAATGTATTATATTACAATCTTAAAAAATCAGGATTTATAAGCACATCAGATACTGATGTGGTAAATTACAATCGTATTGATTATATTAATAGTAAATATTCTGGACAATATAGTATTTTCAACTCACCAATAGTTGGAGTATCTTATACTAATTTTAGTATTTCATTAACTGAAGTTCCTGAAAGAACATCATATGCATCAACTGAAACCAGTGTTCTAAAATATGTAACCAAATCCAAGAGAGCAAGTGGATCCATTGATAAGGTGGGTATTGATTTTGGTGGAATTGGATATAATAGTTTGCCATCTTTTGTAAGTATTGCGTCTACACAAGGAACAAATGGCACTTTATTACCTGATTCAAATACAATAAACAGAGTTGATGATATTAGGATACTGAATCCTGGTTTTGAATATTCATCTGATCCTACTCTAAAACCAGAAGCATTTATTTCTCCAGTTATTTCGATAATAAATTCTAATACTATTTCAGAAATTGAAGTTTTAAATGGTGGTAAAAATTATACAACTGTTCCCGATCTAATAATAGTTAATCCTGCAACTGGTCTTGAAGATAAATCTGGTGCAATTATAGCTGGTAGATTGAACGGAAGTTCATTAACAACAGTAGAAATAGTAGTTGCTCCAAAAGGTTTAGAATCTATTACCCATAATGTTTTTGCAATCAATAATAGTAATGGATCAACAGTAAGTAGACTAGAATACAATCCCACATCAGGAATAGCAACATGTACACTTGTAACTCCAGTGCTTGGATTTACAACTGCTCCATTCTCAGTTGATGAAGAAGTTTACGTTGAGGGACTTCAAAAATTTGAAGATACTGGAACAGGATTTAATTCATCTGATAATGGATTTAATTTCTTTAAAATTTCAAGTGTACAAAATACTAATCCAGCTACAATTTCATTTGATTTATCACCATTTACTTCAAATGCTGGTATTGCAAAAACAGTACAAAATTCTTTTGGTGTTGTCATAAGCAAAAATGATTATCCAGTATTCCAAGTTAAGCAGAAAATATCTAGATTTAGTGTTGGTGAAAAGTTACTGGCATTTGTTGGTCTATCATATGTTCCTGTTAACTTAATAGTTACAGAGGCGACAGATGAATTTATAAAAATTGAAGAAAATAAACCTGGTGCTTTTAATCTGGTTACAGGACAATTGATAAAAGGTTTTGTTTCTGGTAATGTCGCAACTATTAACACTATTTCACAAAATAGTGGAATATTTGAAATAAGTTATTCACTTAGACAAGATCAAGGTTGGAATGATGATATAGGAAAATTAAATCAAGATTATCAAGTTACACCAGATAATGATTATTATCAAAACTTATCATATAGTGTAAAAAGTAAGGTTCTTTATGAAGATTTAATTAATCCAGTAAATAGATTACTTCACACTTCAGGTCTTAAAAACTTTGCTGATGTTGGATTAACATCAACGACTAGTGCTGGTATTACCACATCCAGTTTTACTGACGTTCTAGCTTTAGATTTCATAGATGAAAAAAGGGTGGATACAATTAATAATTTTGATTTTGCATTAGATATTGATACTGTTGAAGGTAAATCAAAGTTTCTAAAATTAAGAAATACAAAATTATCTCCATATATTGAATGTAGAACAAATAGAGTATTGGAGATAGATGATATTAGTAGATTATTTTCTAATACTGCATCTTCCTTGACAAAATTCTTAGATTTATCAATTAATACAAGATATGCAACTTTCTTAATTCAGGCAAGAAATCCAAATAATAATAATACTCAAATATCAGATATTATTTTATATAAAGATGATACAAACGTATTTACAGCAGAGAGATCAAAAAACCATACCACATCATCTGAACTTGGTGAAATTGTAGGTCAAATTGATTCATCTAATAATATTAGTCTTAAATTTACTCCTGACGATCCTGAAAATAACGATTATGATTTAAAAATATTAGAAACTTCCTATAACACTAACTTAACTGGTATAGGTACTCAATCTATAGGATTCATAAGTCTTAGTGGAATTAATACAACAGTATCTACAGCAACAACATCATTAATCTTATCTACAAATGTTGATAATACAGATGCTCTATTTGCATCAATTGAGGTTAATAACGTAACAACAAATGAAACTAATTTTGTAGATCTGTATCTAACTCATGATGGAACAAATTCATTTATCTCTGAATTTTATGCAGATACGGAGAAGAATGCAACATCTAATTTCATCGGAACATTTATTTCAAGTATTGAATCTGATGTTTTATCATTAAACTTTGAAAATGATCAATTAAATGAAGTTTTAGTTAGATCTAGAGTCATAGGAATCGGTACAACTGCATCTGGTATTGGAACTCATAGATTTAAATTACCAGGTCAATTAGATGGGACAGAAAGAACAAGTGTATTTGAATCTAACTTCTCTAATGTATCAACATCATCTACAATAGCATCATTTACCGAAAACCAAATTTCATCATTAAAAGGTTTTGTAAGAGTTTCAAGTGGATCAACAAGTTCACTACATCAAGTATTAGTCGTTCATGATTCAACTGATGCTCATACCGTACAATATCCATTCCTATCAATTGGTAGTACATCAGGTATTGGTACTTTCTCATCAACAATAGTTGGTAATGATTTGAATCTTAATTTCCATCCAGATCCATTGTTTAGTGGTGGGACTAATAGTGTACAAGTTCAAACATTCACAGAAGCATTTTACTCTGAAACTGACTTACTTAATATACCACCAGATTTACAATATGGTACAGTTACTGAGTCATTATCATTTGCACAATATGATGCAATTAATGGCACAAGATCAAATAAAACAAGTTTCAATCTTCAAAGTGATTCAAAACCAATATTCCAAAAACAATTCAATCCTACTGATGCTTCTACATTAGATCCATCAACTGGTGTATTTACAATAATTGATCATTTCTTTGAAACTGGTGAAAGATTAATTTATAATCCTGGTTCAACATTTACAGGAGTTTCTTTATCAGGTATTGCTACTGCTGGTGGAACACTGGGATCTGAAGTATATGCAATTAGAGTAAGTAAAGATACATTCAAAATTTCAAAATCTCGTCCTGATGCTTTAGCTGGAATAGGTATTACCTTTACAAGTGTTGGAGTAGGAAATGCTCATGAATTTGAAATGTTTAAGAAGAATGAAAAGGCACTTCTTTCTATTGATGGTGTTATTCAATCTCCAATAGCATTTACACCAATTACAACTGATTTGGAGTTTAATATTAATAATTCAGCAACAACATTCAGTGTAACTGGTTTATCATCAATCACTTCAGGTGATATAATCAAAGTGGATGATGAGTTTATGAAGATCACTAATGTTGGTTTTGGAACAACATCAGTTGGTCCTATAACTGAGTCAGGTTCTGTTAATTTACTTGTGGTTGAAAGAGGATCTATAGGTTCTGCTGCTACTAATCATTCTGCAGGTGCCACAAGTAGATTATTCTCAGGTGGATATAATATTGTTGATAGTACAATTCATTTTACTGATCCACCAAGAGGAACAAATACCACACAGAAGACACAATCTAATCTTGATCCTTTAAGATCTACATTTAATGGAAGAGTTTATTTAAGACAAGATTATAGCACCAATACAATATTTGATGATATATCTGATAGTTTCACAGGTATAGCTGCTACACTTCCTGTTAAAGTTGGAGGTGCAAGCACATCAGGTATTCAAACTGGAAGCACAATGCTTCTTCTAAATGGTATATTCCAAACACCATCAACATTTAATAATCAGGGAAATAATTATGAGTTCGCAGAATCAGGTGGAGCAAGTAATGTCGTATTTACAGGTATTACATCTTCAAATGGTACAAAAATTATAAGTGATGTTGATGTAAATCAAAATCAATTGCCAAGGGGTGGTGTTATTGTATCATTAGGATCAACTGGTGGTTTGGGTGTTGCAAATCTTGCTCCCGCAAAAGTGAAAGCAACTACAAATGGAAGTGGAGCAATTGTAGGTATTGTAGGACTTAATACAACTGGAAAATCATTTGGAATAAGCACTGCATCATTTAATCACTTAACTGGTCAACTTCAGGTAACAACTTCAGGAAATCATAGTTTTAGGAACATTAATGAATTTGTAAGATTAGATGGATTATCATTTACACCTTCATTAACCATACCTAATGATCGTGATTTTAGTGTGACTGGTATAATATCCACAACTACATTTACAACTAATATTGGAGTAAGCACACAATCACATGCTTATGTAGGATCTGGTACTGCTTTTGAATTTTTAGGTGATTTAACATTTGGATCTGGTTATCGTAACCCTGTTTCAGTCGCTGTTACTGATTTATCAGGAAATGGGTCAGGTGCTGATATAACTGCTGAAGTAGTATCTAACACACATGTTTTTGTAAGTGCAACCACTGGTGCAGTAATAGTCACAGGTGGAAGCAATATCACTCCTACAGGTGCCACATACGATCCAGCTACTGGTGATTTAGTAATTACAAAAGCATCTCATGGTTTAAGCACTAGTGATACAGTTGGTCTTGCTACAAATTCATTTGTATTCAGATGTGCTCAA
>Ga0160422_10001680_pt1 | contig 13801 bp, 13 predicted proteins | sample Fk160mmetaG_FD_108192 | JGI IMG/M metagenome (GOLD analysis project Ga0160422, IMG submission 108192) | Marine microbial communities from the Central Pacific Ocean - Fk160115 60m metaG | ecosystem: Environmental > Aquatic > Marine > Oceanic > Photic zone | place: The Central Pacific Ocean...
CTAACACAACAAATGCACCGGCCCGGTGAACCATCTGAATCGCTGCCCTCGCACCATGTTCTAATCGACCACCCTCGTAATTTAGACCTACTTCGGGGAAAAAGTTGAATCCACTCTGAAAATCGTATTGAACCTCCGCCCCCATGGCACATCCTAATACGGATGGACAGGCCCAACCTGCGTAATTCGTAGAGACCCACCCGCCTAATAAGATTTGTATAAACAACAAACCGATACCCACCAAGACTGGCCCTCGTATTTTGATTAGACTGGTTTCACCATTTACTAGTCGCTTAAGTCGATGCCTCAAATACATAAGAGTAGACACAATTATCAGGCCACCCATTAAATGCAGTGTGACAATATTCGGAACGAGCTTTAATGTTACGGTGAAAGCCCCAAAAGCGCCCTGGACAATTACAAGCCCCAAAACTGTCAGTGAAAGTAAAAATGGATAGTTGGGTGTCCTCGCTTTTTCACGGTATCCAACAAAGGCCAGTGCCACAATTAACAGACCCAGAATTCCCGCAATGTATCGGTGAATCATCTCAATCCAACCTTTGTGAGCGGCAACATGAATCTCTGGATAGCGCTCTTGAAGATACGTGAGCATTTCAGTGTCTGTCGTCATAACCATTTCACCAAAGCAACCTGGCCAGTCTGGACAACCAAGACCCGAATCGGTGATACGCGTAAAACCACCCATTAACACGACTTCAACAGCCAAAAATAACGCGATTGTGGCTAATTTTAATGGAAGATTATTCGCCATTATCCCACCTTCGACAATTTCAAAAGCTTTTTCAAATCTCGGAGGATCAAAGTTGGATTGATCTCGGGTTCGAAACGTAAAACAACATTACCCAACGGATCAATGATCCAAATCGATGGAGCAGTCATCGTAAGATTATCCGCGTGAATCTCCTTCACAGCCACGCGATCCTTTTCTCGACCCAGTGCGATGTGGAAGTTATCCATTCCCTCACTGAACGAAGCACAAGGCAAACAATTCTCCGCAGATGAGAGAACCACCTGCCATTTAGCCGGATCACCAGGTGCCGGAAGGCCTATATCAAAATATTGAGTCCCGCTATCAGCAAGTATACCGTGATGCGTTCGCCCTTTGGGTAATCCGATTTGCCCGAAATACATCGTGAGCGCCGCAAGCATTGGAACAACTGCAATAGCCCAGACTAACCAAAATATTGTTCGATTACTCACGAATTAGTCCTCGCTTCAATATATATCCTGCCATTCCACCAAGTACGGCTGCCATTAAGAACCATTGCACCGCGTAGCCATAGTGCGTTGCGGGCCCAAGTCGTGGCGATGGGCCAGCCGAGTTGCGAGACAAAAGACCATCCGCTAAAACGATTCCTGATACAAGATCTTCGTTCAGAATGTCAGTCAGAGACTGTACCCGCCAATTACTCGCTATCCTCTCAGGCTGCGATGCAGCCATGAGATAACTCTCAGTCACCGGAATCCAAAGGCCCGATAGAACAAAACGCTCTGGTACTTCAACTATCGGTAATTCACTTCTAAGTTTCTTCCCTGGAACCCATCCTAAATTGACCAGGAATCGGATGGCTCCGTCGATACTCGTGACTTCAGTAAACACCTCATAGCCCGCAACTCGCGCTTGAATACGGTTATCCAAAAATACCAACGGTTCAGACACATCTCGTGATACAGGTAGCCGAACCCTATACGATCGTTTATGCGTTTGAGCCTCCAAGATTTCGGAGCTTGTGGATAGTAACGCCTCTCCAACCGTCAATTCTTCGATTAAATTCTCTTTTTGATACGCACGATCAAGTTGCCAAAAACCTGCTTTGACACACAAACCAATAACCGGAATGACAACTATCAAAAACCACCGTTTCTTTGTGAGCCACATTGTGGTTTCCTGCATACTATCAATAAACGTGAGATGAACCATGTTCAAACTATTAATTGTGATTTTATTCCTAGCCGTCGTGGGCGTCTTATTTTCAGGCCTTTATTTCCTCATGAAAGACCCATCCGATAAGAACCGTGTCGTAAGTGCGCTTGCTTGGCGCGTCGGGTTAGCCGCTGTCCTGATAGCTCTGGTAGGAATCGGTATCGCTACCGGTCTACTCGAGCCACATGGGATCGGTGGTTAAAGAATATAGACAAAAATAAAGAGTCCAACCCAAACCACATCGACGAAGTGCCAATACCACGCAACCGCTTCAAATGCGAAGTGCTTCTCTGGTGAGAACGCACCATCAAAACAACGCATAAGCATCACGAATATCATGGTCGTACCAAGCATCACATGAAACCCGTGAAAACCAGTTAACATGAAAAACGTGGCGCCATAGATTCCAGAATTTAGGGTTAAGCCGAGCTCAGTGTAAGCCTCGTGATACTCCACGGCCTGAAAGTATAAAAACACAACTGCCAGAACGATTGTAGCCGCCAGCCAATCCTCTAATGCCTGCCTTTTTTGCTCTTTCAACGCATGATGTGCGAAGGTTATCGTAACACTCGAAGTAATTAGTAATGCAGTGTTTACCAAAGGCAGATGCCATGGATCAATCACCGCATCCGCGCCCGGGAATTGTTTCATATCTGGAGTCTGCAACAAAGGCCAAGTCGCACTGAACCCTTCCCATAACATATTAGTGACGCCTTTTGCGCCCTCACCCCCGATCCAAGGCACTGAGAATGTTCGAACATAGAAAAGGGCACCAAAGAACGCTGCGAAGAACATTACTTCGGAGAATATGAACCACAACATTCCCTGACGGTAAGACCGGTCAAGCTGTTCGCTGTGTAACCCCTCAGCTTCCTCTCTAATCTGATCTTTAAACCATCCAAAGATCACATAGAAAAGTACGAGGAAACCACTTCCAAGAATCCATGGTCCGATTGAATCGCGATCAGCGGTCATAGACGTTATAGTCATGGCAGCCCCGTAAGCTAAAAGTCCAAGCGCAACTGATGCCAATATCGGCCACTTACTTTGTTCTGGGACGTAATATGTCGAACCACTCATAAGCTAACCCGTCCTCTATCCTTGCTGGGTTTTACCTGCGTTACCTTCTGTTCACCAGTCACATCATAGAGCGCGTACGATAATGTAATGGTCGAAATATACTCTGGCAGCTCTGGATCAACTACGAAAAGTAAAGGCATTTCCGTGTCAGCTCCTGCCTCAAGAGGCTGACGCTCAAAACAAAAACAGTGTACCTTATGTAAGTAGGGCGCGGCTTCAGAAGGAGTTACCGAGGGAACCGCTTGCGCTACCATCCAGTTAGTAGTCGGATTCTTTGCGTAGAATACAGTTTGCCTATCTTCCCCTGGCGACACTCGGATCGACCGCTCTGTCGGTTCAAAGCTCCAAGGCATATTCGCTGGGTTCACGGTAATAAACTGAACCTTCACTGTCCTAGATCCGTCTACAACAGCAATTTGTGTAGGTCCTTGGTTGAAATTTTTTCCGTTCAATCCAGTGATATTGCAAAATACGTCGTATAACGGAACCAATGCAAAACCAAAACCAAACATCACTACAGCGGCTGTTGCCAGCCGAACTGCCAGACGCTTCGTCTGCTTCTCGTTCTGCACTGCCATAACTTACTTTACCTCCGGGGGAGTCGAGAATGTGTGATACGGAGCCGGGGACGGGAGTGTCCACTCCAAACCTTGTGCGCCCTCCCACACCCGAGCCGTCGCCTTCTCGCCAACGCGCACATTCTGGATCACGTTGTAGATAAATACCAACTGCGAGAACCCAAAGATAAAGGCACCAACTGAGGCCATGCTATTGAAGTCAGCAAACTGTAAAGCATAGTCAGGTATCCGACGCGGCATACCCGCCAAACCAACAAAATGCATTGGGAAAAAAGTAATATTCACGCCCACGAATGACAACCAAAAATGTACCTTACCCATCGTCTCGTTTAGCTGATGACCTGTCCACTTAGGTAGCCAATAATAAGTCGCCGCCATAATGGAAAAGATCGCACCGGGCACTAATACATAGTGGAAGTGGGCTACCACGAAATAAGTGTCATGATACTGGAAATCCGCAGGAGCGATCGCGAGCATTAGCCCCGAGAAACCTCCAATGGTGAACAAGACGACAAATGCCAACGCGAAAAGCATAGGAGTCTCGAACGTCAACGAGCCCCGAAACATTGTCGCGACCCAGTTGAATACCTTAACCCCGGTGGGAACTGCGATCAGCATCGTGGCGAACATAAAGAACACCTCACCAACCAGGGGCATACCGACGGTAAACATGTGGTGAGCCCACACAACAAAGGATAACAGGGCGATCGATGCCACCGCATACACCATCGACGCATAGCCGAACAACCGCTTGCGCGCGAAGGTCGGAATGATCTCACTAATAATACCGAACGCTGGCAGAATCATAATATAAACTTCGGGGTGGCCAAAGAACCAGAAAACATGCTGGAACAAGACCGGATCACCGCCACCCGCTGCGTTGAAAAAAGACGTTCCAAAATGGATGTCCATCAACATCATAGTAACCACACCAGCCAGCACTGGCATCACAGCGATCAACAGGAACGCAGTAATCAGCCAGGTCCATACGAAGAGTGGCATCTTCAATAACGTCATGCCGGGGGCACGCATATTCAAAATAGTTGCGATAATATTGATTGCGCCCATGATAGATGACGCACCCATAATGTGCACACCGAATATAAAGAAAGTAACAGATTCAGGGGCATAGGTCGTCGACAGTGGTGCGTAGAACGTCCAGCCAAAGTTAGGGGCGCCACCTGGCATAAACAACGACGACAACAAAATTAAAAATGCGAACGGTAGAATCCAAAAGCTCCAATTATTCATTCGTGGCAACGCCATATCTGGAGCACCAACCTGCATTGGGATCATCCAGTTGGCCAAACCTACAAAGGCTGGCATGACAGCGCCGAAAACCATAATGAGTCCATGCATGGTAGTCATCTGATTGAAGAAATTTGGCTCGACCAATTGCAGACCGGGCTGGAATAGCTCTGCGCGAATGATCAACGCCATGATTCCGCCGATCATGAACATACATAAGCTGAATATAAGATACATCGATCCAATATCTTTGTGGTTCGTTGTATACAACCAACGTCCAAGTCCCTTTGCGGGACCATGGTGGTGCGGATCGTCTTCCTTTATGTGTGGTAGATCGACATCAACCGTAGCCATAATGATTTCCCCCTAATTTTGAATCGTATTTGGCTGGACTAAATCGCCCACCGAGTTACCAAGCGCGTTACGTTGATAGGTAACCACAGCCGCGATATCGACAGCTGATAATTGTTCTTTAAAAGCCTGCATCGCCGTTCCTGACTTACCATTTACGATGATGTCGACGTGGGCATCGATCGCGCCCGTGGCGATCGTGCTACCGGTGATCGCTGGGAATGCTCCCGGGATCCCTTGGCCATTTGGCTGGTGACACCCCGCGCAAGCCGTGTTGTAGACCTCCTCACCTTTCGCGACTAATTCATCCATTGAAAACTCTTTTGAAGCTTCACCGGCCATCGCGAGTTTGATCGCTCTTGGATCAGAAACCCACTGCTGGTAATCGGCCTCAGGCTTAACCTCGACAACGACAGGCATAAAGCCATGGTCTTTTCCGCACAACTCAGTGCACTGACCCCGATACACACCAGGCTCCTCGACCTTGACCCAAGACTCGTTAATAAATCCAGGGATAGCGTCTTTCTTCACCGCAAAATGTGGGACCCACCACGAGTGAATCACGTCGTTGGCGGTAATCAGAAAGCGCACTTTCTTGTTTGCTGGTATCACGAGAGGGTTATCGACCTCTAAGAGGTAGTTCGGGTTTTTCGACGCCTCGTTTGTGATCTCTTCACGAGGTGTTGCGAGGTTCGAAAAATAGTCGATATCTTCGTCGAGATATTGATACCGCCACTTCCACTGATATCCCGTAACTTGAATTTCCACGTCCGCTTCTGACGTGTCGTACATGTCTATGAGGGTCGCGGTTGCTGGAATTGCCATAGCTATGAGTATGATCGACGGGATTACGGTCCACACGACCTCGACTGTCGTATTTTCGTGCCAGTTTTCTGAGACAGCTCCCTTCGACTTCCTAAACTTAAAAATTGAGTAGAACATCACACCGAACACAGCGACGCCGATCACAACACATATCCAAAAAATCAACATGTGTAGATCGAAGATCTCGCGAGACAGCGCTGTCACCCCTTTGTTCATATTGATTTGCCAGTCCGCCCAGGCGGGCGCTGACACTAGCGATAGAGCCAAAGTTAGTGCTTTGGTCATTCGCATACCTCCTACGTAATTCAATACGGCGGTTAACAACATTTTTAGTAACTACGATAGATCATTGCTTGGTGTGCACTCCAGCACATTTCGAGGTCAAAATTCATCCGGAACCCGAGCCTTTAATTAGCCGCGTTATTGTACATACATCATTACCACTTGGACAAGTCCGTAAATTGCAGCTAAAAAAATAATCGTCATCAAAATTCCGGCTACAACAAATACAGTAGCCTCACCATGCTCAAAGTCGTATCGCAACTTTTTAGTGGACTGCACTCCTGTAAATGCGCAGATCACACTCACCAGCGCTTTAAAACACTTGCCGATCATAGCCCTATGTTGCCGGATCCCAAATGATCGTGACCCCAGAATCTCCCTTCAGAGGTTTTTATAGCACACCTTTTAATTTTAACCGTAGGAAGGTTATAACTCATAATCGCGCTTTTTTGCATTTTGGTCGTAAGAGAGCGCGACTAACGTTTGCTTGATAACTAGTCCTACGTCCAACATTCTGCGCAAGTACTGTGGCCTCAAATAATCGGCTTCAGATAGACCGCGCCAATTCTTGTCAGGCACCTCTGCTATCTTTTTTATAACAGCAATAGTGAATTTCGGATTTTTTATCAATATCGGGACCATCTTCCGGATCGATACATAACCTCACACCCGCCACGAATCAAAATTGATCTCCTGTCGCGCCGGCAACCCAGGATCTGATTTGATAGGCTTCTGACACCTGTCTGGGTTAATTGACTTGAGTGTGTTGATCACTCAAATCTTCGTCATTTTTAGTACAAGATCGGATTTAATGCATATTGCAAAGACCCGAACGGCTGTGGATCAATGCTGGGATGGCTTCGGCCCGCTAATATGACCAAAGATTTTAGATTATTTTTAGGTTCACCTCCCAAGACGATGTCATTGTGATTTTGGTGGAAACTCCGCAATAATGTGCGTGACAACTGAATCTAAGAATACTTCGAAAAGGGACATTCGCATGTCCTAGACATCGCCTTGTGCAGTTTTAGGGGACTCCTCCCACCAACAAAATACTCGCTAGGATCAGTATCGCAACATCTGAATCCGGTCGTGACCATGAGGATGGTCTGCATCAGGATCCGCTTCAATGCTAAATTTACCAGCCTATCAATAGAAAGATTTGAAAGAGAATTAACACCATCACTAACCAGGGCATGTCTCTAAACAATGAGGCCTACTACGATTTTAAAGACGTTAAGTGACCCATCGACTGCGGCTCCAATCACTGTAACCGGTTCATAATCTGGGCACTCGTTTTGATCTGAACAAACGTTAACCAGTCACCCTCTCAACGAACCAATAGATACCGACGAGACCAATGATCGCCGAAATCGGCACAGCGACTCGCTCTCGATACCAAGGGTATCCTATAACCCAGATACCTACCGAAAAATAGGCAACCAAGATAATCGCTAGTTGTCCAACTTCGACCCCTCCGTTGAATGCTAGAAGACCCACCAAAAAATCACGTTGGGGCAACCCAAGTTCGGTCAAGACACCAGCAAACCCCAGCCCATGCAATAGGCCGAAACAAAAAACAATTAGCGTACGAGATATATTTACCCGATGGTGCCAAATGTTTTCCACCGCAATATAAACAATAGAGGCAGCAATCAATGGTTCAACAATAGACGCCGGAAGCCTCAATACTCCGTAGAGACCAAGCGCCAGCGTCACCGAATGCGCCACGGTAAAGGCCGTCACCTGAATAACTAAATCGATGAAACGTTTAGAAATTAACGTCAAACCCAGAATAAAGACAATGTGATCAAGACCTTTCGGTATAATGTGCAAAAATCCTAGTTCCAAGTACTGGGCCGCAAGCGCCCTCACAGAGCGTTCTACAGCGCGATCAAGTGATAAGTCATCTGAGGTTTGGCCACTTCTAACAAATTGGACTATGGGATCAGCATTTTCCAGAAACAGACGCACCGCGGTATTTGGAAGCGTCTCATGAACGCGGTAAACGAGGCTGATGACACCGTCAGGTAGACCTCCGACGAGTGTCAACCGGGTGTCCCTCGGTAGATTAGCATCGTCAACCGGGAGAACTTCGATCGCCGTGGGTGACATCCCGATCCTGCCGCCACCAGCCGATATCTCGATAGCTTGAGTGATATCTCGGTTACCTTTTCTGATAACCTCTACGAGCGCGTTTGCGCTAAGCGCTCTCAGCCGATCGTAACGCTCAGCATTTGGTGAGTCGTCGGTATCAGATAATGATGGATCAATGTTCGCGAGCCACGCCTCCATATTGGTAACAAGCTCAAGTGTTAAGGTCCCTTGAGAATCTACCGATAACGATGCCACCGAGGGGCGCATCTCGTGAGCACTTGCAAAGCTGCTGGTAATCGCGAACAGTAGGCTCAACAACAAAGTTTTCATTACTACTTATCTCAATTGATCGAGGTCATAATGACACTAATTCCTAGCCTAACATTCTGTGCAGGTCTTCTGTTGTCTAGTAGTCAAATTGCTGCGCATGAGTTTTGGATCGAGGCATCCAAACATTATGGAGAATCCGACGAAACTGTGGCCCTCATCCTCAAGGTCGGAGAGGGATTTCGTGGTAGTGCACAACCACTGTTACCCCAGGAGGTCGAACGATTTGTCCATATTTCTGACAAACCGAGGACCATCAATGGTTTATTGGGAGACTCTAGACCGGCAGCCCGAATAAACATAGCCAAAGGTCTCAATCAGATTATCCATCTCACCACACCCTTCTCAATTCGGTTCGAGGAAGGTGACGAGCGGTGGGCTAACTACGTCAAACTGGATGGGCTCGATCGCCAGATCAATCAGTATTCCGATATCCCCAAGATAGTGCCCGTGACCGAACGATACGTCAGGTGTGCCAAGAGTCTAATTAAAACAGATGACCAACCAGTTTCAGATTCACTTTCCGGCGAGATGCCTTTTGAATTTGTATTGGGAGGCTCATGGAACCGACTTGGGGTGGGGCACCGTGTTATTACCGTGTTTGAGGGTCAAAACCCACTTGCAAATGTCCTGATCAAAGCTTTCCGATACGAAGATCGGAGTGTTGTATCTCAGGCATACTCCGATGTTAACGGGCGAGCATTCCTTGAACTACCAACAGCCGATAGATACCTTATCAGTGGGGTGGTGATCCGGCCCGACGATGACCCAAATTATGATTGGATAAGCTACTGGCCTTCGATCACAATTGAGGTAATCAACTGAGCAATATCTCTATTGCTTTGGCTGTCGCGTGAAATGCGAAGACTGCGGTTACGTGGGTCGCTGCACCGAGACTACCGGCACAATCTAATCGATTCGCGCCCCCACTAGGTTTTTGTTGGCCAACCGATCCATTAGCCTGCAGGTACCGTGTTTGCTCATCCGAATAAACTGCATTCACTGAAAATCGTTTCCCCGGGGTTCGAGAAAATCCATGCCGATTCCTCAAGGTTTGCCTGACCGCTGCCAACAAGGCATCTCCATCAGTTTTAGCAAGATCTCGGATCTTAACCCTACTCGGATCAATCCGACCACCAGCCGCTCCGAGCGTCATTACTGGTATCTCAAGACGTCTACAGTGAGAGATTAACGCAGCTTTTGCCATTTGGTTATCACCACAATCAATCACTAGATCCAGATCACCCTCAATCAGGTCTTCGACCGTCTTGCCGGTCACAAAAGCCTGATCACAGCGAATCACTATGCTCGGGTTGATCTCGAGGCAACGAGCCGCCATCGCCTCAACCTTCGACTGACCGACCGTAGAGATCAGCGCATGAATTTGGCGGTTGATATTCGTAGTACAGAGATCATCAAGATCAGCCATTCGAATTTCACCAATCCCCGAGCGTGCAAGCCCCTCAACAACCCATGAGCCGACGCCACCGATACCTGCAACATAAACTATCCTTCGAGAGAGTTTTTGATAGGCTTGATCGCCGTAGAGGCGATCAATGCCGCCAAATGCTTCGGGTGTATTAACCGGCATCCTCTCGCGCCAAATCAAAAGCCTGATGTAACGCACGAACGGCGAGCTCGAGATATTTTTCGTCCACAACGACAGAGATCTTTATTTCGGATGTGGATATCATCTGGATATTTATACCCTCGGCAGCGAGTGTTTCGAACATCTGGCTAGCAACGCCTGCATGTGAGCGCATGCCGACACCCACCACCGAGACCTTACAAATTTTGGAATCTTTACGGACCTCTCTGGCCCCAAGTTCATAAGCCACAACCTCCAGTATCTCGTGAGCTGAATCAACATCATTGCGGTGAACCGTGAACGTAAAGTCAGTCGTCTGGTCCACCCCAACGTTCTGGACAATCATGTCAACTTCAATATTTTTTGCACCAACCGGAGCCAAGATTTTTGCAGCAACACCTGGAACATCGGGCACGCCAAGCAGCGTCAACTTTGCTTCGTCACGGTTGAATGCAATACCGGAAATAACGGGTTGTTCCATGGACTCTAACTCCTCAGTAGTAATCAATGTACCGGAGCCTTCTTCGAAGGTGGAAAGCACACGGAGCGGCACATTATATTTGCCGGCAAATTCTACCGACCGAATCTGTAAGACTTTTGAACCCAAAGACGCCATCTCAAGCATCTCCTCGAAGGTAATTTTGCGTAACCTCCTCGCAGACTCAACAACACGAGGATCGGTGGTGTATACACCATCCACGTCCGTGTATATCTGACACTCCTCAGCACTTAAAGCCGCGGCCAACGCCACCGCAGTTGTATCCGAACCCCCGCGGCCGAGTGTCGTAATGTTGTTCTGATCATCTATTCCCTGAAAGCCAGCGACAATCACAACACGCCCCGCCTTGAGGTCAGCACACATATTCTCGCTATCAATTGCCTGAATACGAGCCTTGGTGTGCTCACTATCTGTGTGGATTTTAACTTGCCCACCAGTATAGCTCTTGGCTGGGTATCCCATCTCTGTCAATGCCATGGCTAGCAAAGCGATAGTGACTTGTTCGCCAGTTGATATGAGCACATCCAACTCTCTTGGGATAGGTCGCTGGCTGATCTCATTTGCCATATCAATCAGACGATTTGTTTCACCACTCATAGCGGAGACTACGACTACGACGTCATGTCCCCTCTCTCTGAAACCTCTTACTTTTTTAGCGACGCCCTGGATACACTCTACGGTCCCTACACTGGTTCCACCGTATTTCTGAACAATTAACGTCATCGATCTTCCTAAACCAATTGCTCTTCAAGCCATCCTGGGACTGACCTTAGTGCCCCTGGCAAGGATGCTGGCTCGGTTCCTCCAGCTTGTGCCATGTCGGCACGTCCTCCGCCGCGACCCCCCACCTGTGTAGCGACAAATCCAACTAGATCGCCAGCTTTGATACGGTCAGTAAGATTATCTGTGACCCCTGCAATCAGATTTACTTTGTCCTGACGCACGGTCGCGAGAACTACGACACCCTGAGACAGACGCTGTTTCAAGCGATCCATTGTATCGCGAAGTGTTTTTGGGTCTTGTCCGTCTAGGCTTGCAATAAGACACTGCACACCAGCGACTTCAACGACGTCATCTAATAAATCTCCTCCAGCCGCGGTCGCGAGTCTCATTTTGAGCGCTTCGACTTCACGCTCTGATCCCTTAACACGCTCCGCCATCTGCTCAATCTTAGGAAGTAGAGAATCCGCTCCCGTTTTTAACAGAGTAGTGGCCTGACTCAAGGTCGTCTCAAGGGCTCGCACATGATCCAAAGCACCGTTGCCTGTTACTGCCTCAATTCGCCGCACCCCAGACGCGACCCCACTCTCGGCGGTGATCTTGAAAAGACCGATGTCACCGGTCCTCTTAACGTGAGTGCCGCCACACAGTTCGACAGAAAAATCCCCCATCGACAAAACACGCACCTCATCGTCATATTTCTCACCAAAAAGCGCCATCGCCCCTGATGCCTTGGCTTCTTCTAGGGGCATCACTCGGGTAACAACCTCTTCATTCTGGCGAATCTCATTATTGACCATCGCCTCAATTGCAAAAATTTCATCAGTTTTGACCGGCTGAGGGTTTGAAAAATCAAAACGTGTCCGCTCGTGAGTGACCAGCGAACCTTTCTGCGTCACATGTTCACCAAGGACTGAGCGAAGCGCTGCATGCAATAAATGCGTAGCCGAATGATTCAAAGCGGTTGCCTGACGCCTTGGGCCCTCCACTCGGGCGTTGATGGTATCGCCAATTTTTATTTCGCCCCTAACAAGCTTGCCTTCGTGACCGAAGTGCGAACCATACTTTTTGGTCTCCATCACCTGAAACGATGCACTGGATGACGTGAGTAAACCCGAGTCCCCTTGCTGCCCACCGCTCTCTGCGTAGAACGGGGTTTGGTTGAGGACAACGATGCCCGACTCACCAGCACCGAGTGTATCAACCTCATTACCTTCTTTCGCTAGCGCAACGACGACTGCACTAGCATCCAGATGTGTGTAGCCAAGGAACTCTGTAGAATCCGGTAAATCAAACCGAATCTGGCCCTCGGCGGCGAAGCTGGAAGCCTGACGTGACTTTTTCCGTTGCTCGGCCATAGCCTTTTCAAACCCATCGATGTCCAACCCGAGGCTGCGCTCACGGGCAATGTCATTAGTAAGATCTACAGGAAATCCGTGAGTATCGTATAGCCGGAAGATTAATTCGCCGGGAAGTATTTTATCTCCCAGCGAGTCGATCGCCTCCTCAAGCACCTTCATGCCGGCGTCAAGCGTCTTGGCAAACTGCACCTCTTCTTGCTTAAGGGCTCCGACAATGCGGTCCTCGTTATCTCGCAGTTCTGGGTAAGCTTCACCCATTTCGGCTACCAGGGTATGAACTAGTTTGTGGAAGAATAGATGATCACAACCGAGCCTATTTCCATGCCGTATCGCGCGGCGTATGATCCGGCGTAACACATAGCCACGGCCCTCGTTCGACGGCAATATCCCGTCGCAGATCAGGAAAGAACAACTCCTAATGTGATCTGCTATGACGCGTAGTGACTTGGCTTGGAGGTCATCAGTACCTGTGACGTCAGCCGCGGCGCCCAACAATGTCTGAAACAGATCAATTTCGTAGTTTGAATGAACGTCTTGCATGACAGCGGCTATCCGCTCAAGACCCATCCCTGTGTCCACCGACGGTTTTGGTAGCGGCGAGCGGGTTCCGACCGCGTTTTGCTCAAATTGCATGAATACCAAGTTCCAGATCTCAATATAACGATCGAGATCGTCATCCTCCGATCCAGGCGGTCCACCAGGCACATCCGGTCCGTGATCGTAAAAAATTTCGCTACATGGGCCACAAGGACCAGTGTCTCCCATCGACCAAAAATTGTCTTTGTCGCCCAAACGAGAGAGACGGTTCGGATCGACACCGATCTTCTGAAGCCAGATGTCCTCAGCTTCCTGATCTGAATCGTGCACTGTGACCCACAGACGCTCCTTGGGGAGCCCCAG
>Ga0160422_10001681_pt1 | contig 13798 bp, 8 predicted proteins | sample Fk160mmetaG_FD_108192 | JGI IMG/M metagenome (GOLD analysis project Ga0160422, IMG submission 108192) | Marine microbial communities from the Central Pacific Ocean - Fk160115 60m metaG | ecosystem: Environmental > Aquatic > Marine > Oceanic > Photic zone | place: The Central Pacific Ocean...
GATATAACTTTAGTATTGGATAAACCATAAAAATTCAATTAATTCTGATTAGATTAACATTCTAACCTATAACAAATAATTTAATTCAAAGAATATAAAAAGTGATTATTTACAATTTTCAGTCAAAATGAATAAAATGTTATATATAGATTGTCTCAATGACTAAATAGTTATAATTTTGCGAAAATTATCAAAGTTGTTCAATTTTTTCATTTCATATATTTTTCTATTCTTTTTTATATTAGGGTATACTCAGCAAGAACCTTATTTATTTGTTAATTCATCTGTTGAGATGGGAAACCGTCCTATTACCACTATGGTAAAGGATAGAAATTCTTTTTTATGGGTTGGCACTTATGGCGGCGGATTGAAAAAATTTGATGGCATTGAAGTAAAAACATATCGTCATAATATATACGATGAGACTGCACTTGCGAGTTCTATTATACATGATTTAATGATTGATGACGCAGGTAACCTATGGGTAGGATCAAATGATGGGCTCCATTTATATAGCTCTGAAAAGGACAATTTTTTAAGATTTTTAAATAATTTTCAGGGAAAACCAATCAAAGTTCATGCGATTGAACCATTAGATAATGATAATATTCTAGTTGGAACCCACCAGAGTGGTCTTTTTGTAATAAATTCCTCAACTAACTCAATATCTGAGATTAAGCTTTCAAGTAACATAGAAAAAAATAATTTTCTCGTCCACGATATAAAAAGAGATATTTCAAGAAGGATATGGGTGGCTACTAATCTTGGACTATTCCAATTCGACATTGATGAATTTTTGTTAAAAAGGGTTAAAGTCCAAGATTATAAATCGTCGCTATTACTTGAAAAAAATATTTTATCCATATTGGTAGATAGTCAGAGTAATATATGGCTTGGAACTGTCTCTTCTGGGGTTCTTAAAATCCAATCTAATAATTCTAATTATTTGAGTTTAAAACAGATTCCATTGACTAATAAGAGAATTCTTGCTCTTGAAGAATATGGGAGTGATAAAATTTTCTGTGGCACTGAAAATGATGGATTATTTGTTTTAGATTACCAAGGGAATATTGCAGATAGGTATCTTTCAAATAATTCTGAGAGTTTTAGTATTGCCTCCAACTCTGTTTGGTCGATTTTTTCAGATAACGAACAGAGGTTATGGATTGGTTATTATGACAAGGGTTTAGATAAATATGACCCAAAACATTTTAAATTTAATTTCTTTGAAAATAAAAATTCGGCGGGCAATAGCATAATACCAAAATCCATTTCTGGTATTGCTAAGGATAAAAATGGATTAATATGGTTTAGCTCAATAGACCAGGGGGTATATGCTTATAATTCAAATAAGGATTACTATTATCATTTGAATGATCCTAAAAATAAATTAGCAAGTGGAATAAATAGTTATGATATTCCCTCGTTATATATTGATAAACAGGGGAATGTATGGGTTGCATCATGGTATTCGGGAATTTATTTACTGAAAAATGGGACTGATAGATTTGTAAACTTTAATAGGAAAACCCATCCAGAAATCTTTAAATCTAATAGGATAGCAAGTTTTTCAGAGGATTTAAATGGAAAAATTTGGATAGGAACTTTTCAAAGTGGCTTGATTTCATATAATCCTGTGTCCGAGACTTTTTCAAATCATGACTCTCCAAGTATTCGTGAAAATGGACTAAACAGAGCAAACATTAGAAAAGTTTTAGCAGATTCTAGAGATAATGTTTGGTTGGGAACACGCCAAGGGGTTTTTATTTATGATAAAAAAACTTCTGCTCTAAAATCATTTAATTATAGAATTCAAGAGCTTCTCAAAAAAAAATTTTCCGAGATTGTTATTTTTTCCCTTTATGAAGATTTAAATAAAAAGATATGGATTGGGACAGACGGTTATGGTGTGTTCTGTTATAACCCTTCTGATGATGTTATGGAATGGTTTAACGAGAAAAATAGCATCCCACTTCTAACCGTAAACTCAATAACACAAACTAATGATGGTTTTCATTGGTTTGGAGGAGATAATGGGTTAGTTCGTTTTGACCCTTCTTTAGAGGAAATTAAGTTTTATAATTCATCGGATGGATTGATGAGTAATATGATAAATAAGAATACTTTTTATAAGGATAATGATATACTTTATTTGGGTACAAATAAGGGGGTTAATTTTTTCAATTACAATAAATTAAAAAGTAACGAGCTAGCTCCTAAAATTAAACTTAAGGAATTAAGAATTTCGAATAAATTAATTGAAGTAAATGAAAATGGGACCCTTCCAAATGCTCTTGATGCCATAAAGGTTCTTAAACTTGACCACTATCAATCATCTTTTTCAATTGACTATGTTGGAATTAATTACACTAGAGGTAACCAAAATAGTTATGCATATAGACTGAAAGGCTTCGAAGAAGATTGGAATTATGTTGGAAATAATCGAAGTGCAAATTATACAAACATAAGACCGGGCAAATATACCTTCGAGCTTAATGCCTCAAATATTGATGGGAAGTGGAATAATGAACCATTTGCTCTCCCAATTATAGTCAGTCCACCATGGTGGGCCACAAAAATTGCCTACTCAATTTATCTCCTTATTATGACGGGTCTTTTATATGTATTTTATAAGCTTATCAACCAGCAATATAAGGAAAGGAGAAGAGCCGAACTTGAGAAGGATAAACGCAAGCAGATTGAGGAACTAAATGAGCAAAAACTTCAATTTTTTACCAATATTTCACATGAGTTTAGAACTCCTTTGACCTTAATTTTAAATCCTATGGAGTCATTGATTTCAAGATCACTTGAAACTGTAGGAAAAGAAGTCAGACAGAAATACATGATTGTTTACAATAATGCAAATAGAATGCTCAGATTAATTGACGAGTTAATGGATTTTAGAAAAATTCAGTTTAATAAGACAAAGCTTCAAGTTGAGAGATGTAATTTATCAGAAATTTTATCATCAGTAGTTTCAAATTTTACAATTGAGGCAAGTGAGAGAAAAATTACTCTAGAAACAAATTTAAATCTTTCAAAAAACGAAATTTGGGTTGATAATTCTATGTTTGAAAAAATTGTATTTAATCTTCTATCTAATGCTTTCAAGGCTACCTCTGAAAATGGAAAAATAGCAGTAGTTTGTAACTACCACAAGTCTGGAGTTTTATTTCCCTCTATTAACTCCGTTCAAACTTATCCTGCATTTGAGTTAATTATTCGAGATAGTGGGTTTGGAATTAAAAAAGAAAATTTAGATAAAGTTTTTGAACGTTTTTATCAAGATGAGGAAAACGATCAGCAATATTATGGAGGAACTGGAATTGGCCTTGAGGTAGTTAGCACATTTATAAAATACCATAAAGGAAAAATTGAGGTAGAAAGTGAGGAAAATGTTGGGACTGCGATGAAAGTTTTTTTCCCTGCAGGCAAAAGTCATTTCAATGAAAGTCAGTTAAGAAAACAACCTACAGGAAATAAAAAAATTAATTCAAGCAATGAGGATATATTTAGCGATGAAAATTTAGACCCTACCCATACGGAAGTTGATTCGAAACCTACGTTGCTTATTGTTGAAGATAATTCTCAATTAAGAAAGTATCTCAAAAGTGAGCTTACCGATAATTATAAGATATATGAGGCTATCAATGGTAAAATAGGACTTGAAATAGCCAAAAATAAAAGACCAAATATTATAATTACAGATGTTATGATGCCAGAAATAAATGGAATCGAGATGTGTTCACTTCTTAAATCGGATAGCTTAACCAAAACTATTCCAATAATTATGCTTACAGCAAAAGTAAGTCACAAAGATAGAATCTTAGGTATTAGTTCTGGGGCGGATGTATATTTAAAAAAACCGTTTAGTATAGAATTACTAAAGTCCCACTTAGAACAACTACTAAAAAGTAAGAGTAACTTCTTTGAGGTTTTTATGGGTAAATTTAGTATTGAGGCTGAATCGAATAATAAATCTAATTTTTTGACTGATGCAGTCAGCTTTATAAATGAAAACTTGTCTAATGAAAATTTGGTAATTGAGGATATTGCTGAGGAGCTGAATATAAGTAAGAGCAAACTTTATCGAAATATTAAAAATACATCAGGAATTTCAGCTAATCAGCTCATTAGGAAATTACGTATTGAACGATCAAAAGAATTATTATTAAAATCAAATTTTTCTATATCTGAAATATGCTATAATGTTGGCTTTTCCTCACCCTCATATTTTACAAAAAGATTCAAAGAGTATACCGGCATGGTGCCCAAACAATTTAAGTTAAAATATCTAAATGAAAATAAAATTGACAAAAACAATTACTTTTAAAATTATCAAACAATAATTTTATAAAGTATCATTCTCTTTGAATATCCTTTAAATGAAAATGAAAACAAATAAAATAATAATTTACTTTACTGTTATTTTTTTAGGGATTAAGCTCAAAGCCCAAGAGGGGAGCAAACATATTCCATGGAAACTTGATGGTGCAACTGAGAGAATTGAAAAAGTAAGAAAAGGTAAAGCAGTATTAGAATTTTATTTTGAAAATAAAAGTTTAAGGAATAAAATCGGGGATTTTAAAATTGAGCTAATTAGTCATAATTTTAATTTCGGAGTCTCTATGACTCAGTCAAGAGATTTATATAACACACCTAAATTTAATCTTTATCGAGATCGTGTAAAAGAACTCTTCAATTTTGTTACAGTTGGATTTTATTGGGTTCTATTTGACGAAAGAGGGGATACTAGCTATGCAAACGCATATATGAATGACAATCTAAAGTGGGCGGACGAGAATAATTTAAGGGTCAAAGGACATCCACTGTTATGGCATGAATCTTTGCCCAACTGGGTAATTGATTTTGAAGATATGGGGAAATTAGAGCAAATCATTAACAAAAGAATTTCTTGTTTAATAAAGTCTTATCCTAAAATTCCTTATTGGGATGTTTATAATGAACCTGTTGCTCCTTTTAAAGCTCATGTTCATCCAAGTGGAATTACTCGTTGGATTTCCTATAAGGGTGGAATCGAGCCAGCAATGTTATACTTGTATGATCTAGTGAATAAAATTGACCCTACAAAAAAATATGTCAATAATCATTACCACCCCAAGGAACCTGAGTTCATATCAATTAATCAATATTTCATTGACAAAAAAGTAAATTATAGCGCCATTGGAATGCAGGCTCATATGCAAACAGATTATGGAGTATTATCCGAGACCGATCTTTGGAATTTACTTGAAGATTATTCCAAATTTGAAAAGGAGATTCATTTTACCGAAATTACAGTTACTAGCTCAAAGAGGTTTAAAGATTGGGAGGAGCACAAGATTTATCTTAAAAAGAGAGATGATTTGAGAAATCAAGGAAAGGATTTAAATCTTGAGAGTCTAGATGAATATGAGATTTATCAAGCTGATTATTTGAGAGATTTTTTTACTCTAGCATTTAGTCACCCTGACTTAACTTCTATTACTATTTGGAATTTGACTGATCTTAATGCTTGGCGAGGACACGCAGGTGGTATACTAGATAAAGAACTCAATCCAAAAAAATCTTTTTACGCTTTAAAAAAATTGATAAAGGAAGATTGGTCAACTAAAACAGAAATAATCCAGAAAGTTAAAAAACCTATTGTTTTCAATGGATTTTATGGAGATTACCTTGGTGAGGTTACAATTGATGATATAAAATATAATTTTTCTTTTAATCACAGTGCAGGAAACAATGAAGCTATAAAGGTCATAATTCAATAATTTCAGAATTAATTTTATTCTATTTAAACCCTTTTATGAACTTGAATTAAGTATGTAACATAAGTAATTTCAATTAGAATTTAGGAAGAAAAAAATCTAATTTATAGAAAATTTAATTTGATACGCATCTAAAACCGGTATGTTGTGACCCTGTATCAGGGGAAGACTTCATTTTAGATGCTACCCGATAACCTGAACAATAGGTGTCATTGCAAAGAAAAGATCCCCCACGAATAATTTTTTGATTGATATAAGGATTATAAGGATCATAACTTTCATCTGCACCTTTTGGATTATTTGTAATCTTTCCAGCAATGGTTTTGTAGTAATCGTAGTTGTACCAATCTGAGCACCACTCCCAAACATTTCCTGCCATATCAAAAAGCCCATAACCATTTGCCTCGAAAGATTTTACTGGTGCAGAATAAAAAAATAGATCTTTATTTGTGTTGTCATAAGGAAATGTGCCTTCCCAACTGTTTGCCTTTACCTTTCCAGCTCCTATATCTTCATCACCCCACGGATATTTTTTTTCTTTTAAACCGCCCCTCGCTGCCCATTCCCACTCTGCTTCGGTTGGCAATCTTTTACCAGCCCATTTTGCATAAGCTACAGCATCATCCCAAGACACATGAACAACAGGATGATTTTCTTTTTCTTCAATAGTACTCCCTTTACCTCTAGGAGATCTCCAGTTTGCTTTAGGTTTCCATTCCCACCAAGCTGAAAAATTATTTAAATCTATTGGACCAGAAGTAGGTTTAAAAACCAAGGAAGAAGCTTGCAGAAGAGAATCGTGTGGTTTAGGCGTGTCAGGGGGCAATTGCTTTTTCATTTCCTCCCAATCTACAGGTTTTTCTGCCGTAGTAATATATCCTGTTGCTTCTATGAATTTAGCAAACTGTTCATTGGTTACTTCAGTTTGATCAATCCAAAATCCATCTACTGTTACCGAATGAACAGGACCCTCGTCAGGTCTTGCCTGACTATCTTCACTACCCATTTGAAAAGTACCTCCTGGAATCCAAACCATTCCATCTAAATTTTTTACTGGATTAACCACAGATTTTTTAGGCTTTGATTCACATCCAATTATTAGTAAAAACGAAAAGACTAGAATGATTGGTTTAAACATCTTAATGAAGTATTTTTTCAAGGTTAATGCGCTAATTTAAAGATTAACATCTATATTTGACACCATTATTAGTACTAAATTTTCTATGAGACCTAATTGGGTAAGAATAATCATTCCAACTTTCTTAACTTTTGTTCTAGTTTTTCCTTATGGAGGATCCTTTCTTCATTTATTTGAAGATCATCATCACAAAACTTGTGACATTTCTTCAGTCCATTTTCATCAAGTCGATATAGAATGTGATGTTTTTGATTATTATTTCACACCTAAAATTCAAAATTCAAATAATAAATTTTATTGCGACTTAAATCTATATAATAAATCAAAGATTCATTTAAGATCTCAGTTATATTTTCATTCCCTAAATAATCCTTATTTTTTAAGAGGCCCCCCTTTTCATAATTTTTCTTGATGCATTTTAATAATAGCTCACAATTTTAATTGATGAGCCATTCAATATTACCATTAAAAATTTAAATTATGTTAAAAAATATTTATACAAATTCGCTATTATATATATCTATATTATTATTTATTATTTCATGTGATAAAGGAGAGCCAGTTGCTGTTCATGAGCATGAAGTATTTACAAGAGTTGTTCTTGAAGTCAAAAAAGACGGAGAACTAAACTATAAAAAATATACTTTTGAGGTTGAGGGCCATGATCACCACGGACATGATGATCATGACGATCATGGTGATGAGGATCATGATGATGATCACGGAGATGAGCATATGGAAATCGAGCTTGATACCAACTCAACCTATCATGTAGGAATCTTTTTCTATAATGATTCAGATCCTGACAATATTGAAGATGTAACTCTTGAAATTATTGAAGAAGCAGATGTACACCAGGTTTTTTATGAAATGACAGAAATTTCTGGATTTTCCATTGCAGCGGCATCTGATGACATTAAAGATAGCAACGGGAATCCCCTTTTTTTGAAAACTAATTGGACTACGACTTCAGAGACATCTGGTGATGTTGTTGCCTATTTAATTCACGAGGCTACTTCAAAAACAGGAAGCACTAGAGCTGACTTTGGTGGAGCGACAGACGTGGAGATAGAATTTGAAGTTCATGTAGAATAAATGCTACATTTTATTGGAAAAATTATTGGTAATTTTTTTTATAAGCCAAAAAAATGTAATTGTCCCTCTTGTTCAAAGTTAACTAAATCAGTAGCAGGTATCTCATTACTTGCTACTGGTTTACTTTTTTCTCAAGATTGTAATTTAACATTAAAAGGTAAAGTTGTTGATTTACATGATAATACTCCTTTGGCAGGAGCTTTGATAAATATCATTGGCACTAATGAAAATTTCATTTCAAATGAAAGTGGATTTTTTTTCATTGAAAACCAGTGCAAGGGAATCATTAATTTAAAAATTTCACACCTAAGCTGTGAGGACTATCTGACGGAATTCGATTTAAATAAATCCAGTTCCAAAAAATTTTTCATGGAACATCATATTGAATCTCTTGAAGAGATAATTGTTTCAGAAAATAAATTGAAAAACTTGTCCTTAACTGCCAATACATATTCACTTAGTGAAACTCAAAAAGATAGGTATAGTAGTGGAAATCTAGCTAATGCATTAGGCATGATTAGTGGGGTGAGTAATTTAAGTACAGGTAACAGTGTTGCAAAGCCAGTAATTCATGGAATGTTTGGAAGTCGAGTTGGGATTATTTATGATGGAGTGGTTTTGGAAAATCAACAATGGGGTCAAGATCATGCCCCTAATGTGGATTTAAATGCTTTTGACAACATTCGTTTGATAAAAGGAGCTGGTCTTCTAAAATACACAGGTGATACACCTGGTGGGGTTATAGTTTTGGAGTCGTCGACCCCAAAAATATCTGACTCACTTTACGGTAAAACCATTGTTAATGGAATGTCCAACGGCCAGGGATTAAACATCTTAAGTTCTTGGACGAAATCTTTTCAAAGTGGAATATATTTAAAAGCTCAAGGAACCATAAAGAATAATGGGGACTATAGTACTCCAAATTATGTACTTACAAATACTGGTAACAATGAAAAAAATTTTAATCTTACCGTAGGAAGAAATAAAATTTTAAAAAAATTAAAAATTAATTTTAGCTATTATAGTCAAGAAATAGGAATATTAAGAAGCTCTCATATTGGGAATGTTGGCGACCTTTTAAGAGCTATCCAATCCAATGAGCCATTTGTAATTAATCCTTTTAGTTATGAGATTAATTTCCCAAAGCAATTCAATAGGCATTATACATCGAGTATTGAATATTCAGTTAGAAATAATTCTAATGGAAAATGGATTACGAAATATAATTGGCAAAAAAACAATAGGAAGGAATACGATATTAGAAGAGGTTCAGACAAGTATGACCCCGCTCTTGATCTGACATTAAATACCCACAATTTAGTTTCAAATTACGAGTGGAATAGCTCAAATATTTCCTATGATTTAGGATTATTCTCTCAATTTCAAGATAACTATTCAAACCCTGATACTGGAATAAAAAGATTAATTCCAGATTATGTGAAAGTAAGATTAGGAACTTTTTTTACTGTGTCTTATTCAATTTATAATTTTTTAGATTTTAATTTTGGTTTTCGCTTTGAACATATAAATAATTTAGTTCAAAAATTTTACAGGAACAGTAGATGGAATGATGAAAATTATGAAAAAGATTTGGGGCCATATGTAATTAGGGAAACCTTGTCACAAAAATTAGTCAAAAGAAGATTAATTTTTAATAATCCCTCAATTAATTTTGGAGTAAAGAGTGGAATTATTCCATCTCATGAAGTAAGCTTAAACTTTTTTTATACACAAAGAGCTCCTGATATAGCTGAGATGTTTAGTGATGGACTTCACCACGCTATTGCATCAATTGAGTATGGAAATCCATTTTTGAAATCAGAGATTACAAAGAAAGTTGTTGTAAATTTTCAAAAAAAAGAAGGAGATTTTCAGTATAATTTAAATCCTTATTTTACAGCTGGAAAAAATTATATTGTACTCGAACCCGCTGGGGTTGAGCGAACAATAAGGGGTGCATTTCCTGTTTGGGAATATAGGTCAATTAGCTCCTTATTAAAAGGTATTGACGTTGACCTGTCGTATAGACTAAACAAAAATATTACATATAAAAATAATACATCTTGGATAGAGGGAGTTGATAAAAATACCAAAAAACCTATAATAAATATTCCACCCTTAACTACCAATAATCAGATACAGTTTTCACTTTCAAAATGGAAATATTTTTTTGGTGCGATTACCAGTAAATACGTGTTTAGTCAAAATCAATTTCCAAACAATAACTTTTATACGTCTATAATAGAGAATGGAAGGAAAGTAAGTAAACTCGTTGACATAAGTACTCCTCCTGATGGGTATCATGATTTAGGAATTGATTTAAATTGGGGTCCTTATGATTTTTTTTCAAATAAAATAAGCTTTTCTCTTACTTTTGATAATATTCTAAATGCAAATTATAGAAATTATCTCAATAGAATGAGGTTTTACAATGATGAGCTTGGAAGAAATATTATGATCCAAATAAAGATTAATCATTAAACGAAATTATGTTTTACAGGCATAGGTTTTTGACTTTTTTAATTCTTAGTATCCAAATCCTAAAATCTCAAAATTATAATGTAGAAGAGAGTTCATATTTTAAGCCATTAAATGACTCATCTGCAGAGGGACAAATGACTTTTGTTGAAGAGCTTATGAATATAGCGGGATATAATCCTGAGAAAATTGAAATTTATCAGACATTACCTAATAAAGCAAAAGTTTTTAGAGTAAAACTAGACAGTATAAATGGAGGCTTCGTATTTATTCGTTGGGACAGTAAAAAGAAAGAAAATTATGTAGCAAATAAAATGATAGATCCAGGTGTTTATTATAACCTTAAGGCCGCTAGGGAAATTATGAGAAAACAGACTGACAAAGCATCATTTTCAATAGATGATCCATTACCTCAAGCCCCTGACCAAGAGCAGATTAATAGTAATAAACTTAATGAATTTAGGGAGGAGTTTAAGCTGAAAGAGGAGGAAAAAAGGTTAGAGGAAGCTGAGCTTGAACAGAAAAAAAGACCAAAAAGGGAAAAAAATAAAGAAAAAAAGAAAAAGAAATTATTTAATTAAATACTTATTGATAATATATTTCCCTCAATTGAGGTAGTATAACACATAAGCCCACCTGAACATGTATCTCCAAATGACCTTCCATGTCTCGCACATCTAAATCTAGAGTTATTATATGACCAGCTATTCTTAGCTCCTTGATGTGGACATGTATTACTAAAAGCTCTTATTTCATTTGCACTAACTCTTAGTAACAATAAGCCCTGTTCAGTATAATTCATCCATCCACCTTCCTCAGTTAAATTAGAAAATTGCGAGTTATTTAAATCAATTTTCAATCCGGAGGAGGTGCTTTGACCACTGTTACCACTGGATGAATTATTTGAAGAAGAATTATTAGAGGATGAACCATTATTAGACGAATTATTGGAGCTTACTGCAGATGTATCGGCATTATCGTCTTTACTGCAAGCTTCGATAATTGAGACACCAAACATGGAAAACACGACTGGAGCGCAAGCAGTTTTTAAAAATTTTCTTCTTTTATTCACAACAATTTTTAATTTTAATCAAATTTAAATTAATTTGTTTAGTTATTGTTTTAAAAAATTAAACAAAAACAAAATTTTTATTTGGTTTAATTATAAATAAATGAACTCTAGAAAATTAATTTCAATCATAATCTCGTTTTCATTTGGTTTATTGTCATCACAAAACACTGGAAAATTAACAGGAAGAGTGCTTGACGTTCAAACTCAACTTCCAATCCAAGGGGTTACAGTTTTGTTAGAAAATTCATTAATAGGAACGGCTACTGATTCCAATGGATACTTTACTATTAATGAGATTCCCACTAAAACCTATAATGTTCTGATTAGTCACCTTGGCTATCAATCTCAAACCATATACAATGTTATAATTAAAGCTTTTGGAACCCCACCTTTACAGATACTTTTAGAGGAATCAACCAATGAATTGGATGAAATTGTTATTCAACAAAGTCCTTTTAGAACTACTCTCGAAACTCCACTATCTACACAAACTTTCTCTGCTGTTGAAATCGAAACTTACCCTGGAGGAAATAATGACATTACTAAGGTAATTCAGAGTATGCCAGGCATTTCACCATCAATTGGAGGATTTAGGAATGATATTATTATTAGAGGGGGCGCACCCAATGAGTCAGTGTATTATTTAGATGGTATTGAGATACCTAACATTAATCATTTTAGTACTCAAGGCAGTGCAGGTGGGCCCGTAGGAATGCTAAATGTTTCTTTCATAAGAGAAGTAACACTCTCCAGTTCTGCTTTTGGAGCAGAATATGATAATCCCTTATCTGGAGTTCTATCATTTGAACAAAGGGAGGGTAATCCTAACAGATTCGGGGGAAACTTTAGGATTGGTGCTAGTGAAGCCGCTTTGACGCTTGAAGGACCACTTTTTAGAAAAAATAAAGATATGCCATCAAAGACTTCTGTATTATTTTCGGTCAGAAGAAGTTATTTACAGTTTTTATTTGAACTGATAGGTCTACCAATTCGTCCTGATTATTGGGATTTTCAGTGGAAAATCAACCACGAAATTGATCCTTATAATACCCTAATTTTCCTGGGATTGGGAGCGGTAGATGATTTTTCAGTAAAGCCACCCGAGGAATTTGATGCTAGGCAACAAGCAACCGTAGAGCAGGTTCCTATAATTCAACAAAAAACAATGACCATAGGCTTGTCTTGGAAGAAGAAATACAAAAATGGTAAAGGAAATATGGTTACCTCTATTAGTACAAATCGATTGCAAAATATTTTTTCACGTTATCAAGATAATACTAGTAAGTCAGGTATTATATTCAGAAACGACTCTCATGAACAAGAGACAAAACTAAGGTATCATACCCTTCATTATCTAGACAAATGGAAATTAGTTGCCGGAGCCAACTTACAACAATCTGATTACGGCAATAAAACTCAAAGTATACTTTATGATTTGAGCTATAATACTAATATTCAGTTTTTAAAATATGGTTTTTTTATTAAGGGTCAAAGACAATTTATTAATCAAAATCTTGGAGTTGCTCTAGGTTTTCGATTTGATGCCGATACTTTTTCAAATGCTTCTAGTCTGGCGGATAATTTTTCACCAAGACTTTCACTAACCTATAACTTGACTGAAGATCAAAGTTGGAAAATTAATACCTCTATAGGACGTTATTATAAAATTCCTACTTATACTATGTTAGGGTTTCAAAAACCTATTGATGACTTTGTAAATCAAAATACCAAATATACCCAATGTGATCACGCTGTTTTTGGGGTTGAATATTCCCCTGGAAATGCTGCAAGAATTACCCTTGAGGGCTTTTATAAAAAATATAGTCAGTATCCAATTTCTGTAATTGATCAGGTTTCACTGGCAAATAAAGGAGGTGGCTTTGAAGTTTTGGGTAATGAGGCAATTACTAGTAATGGAAAAGGAAAGAGCTACGGAGTGGAGGCCCTTTACCAACAAAAATTAGCAAAAAACTTCTATGGGGTTTTCGCTTACACTTATTTCCACAGTCAGTTTACCACTAGCAAAGGAAAATTTCTTCCCTCTGTTTGGGATAGCCGCCATTTAATTTCCTTTTCAGGGGGTTATAAACTAAAGAGAAATTGGGAAATTAGTGCCCGTTGGAGGTTCTCGGGGCTAACACCTTATGTTCCTGTTGATTTAGATGGTTCTTTGGCAGCCTATCCAGAGATTGTATTGGACTACAGTCAGCTGGGTAATGCTAAATTAGACCCTTTTAATTTAGCAGA
>Ga0160422_10001683_pt1 | contig 13789 bp, 8 predicted proteins | sample Fk160mmetaG_FD_108192 | JGI IMG/M metagenome (GOLD analysis project Ga0160422, IMG submission 108192) | Marine microbial communities from the Central Pacific Ocean - Fk160115 60m metaG | ecosystem: Environmental > Aquatic > Marine > Oceanic > Photic zone | place: The Central Pacific Ocean...
CCGGATGGAATGACAATGGCACAGATGAGCCAGCGATGGATTTTGGACTTTGCTGCCGTGTCGGCAATCATTCCCGGCGCCAGCTCCCCCGCTCAGGCCATCGAGAATGCAGCTGTCACTGACATCCCTCCCCTTTCCGCGGATCTCCACCAGAACCTCCAAGCTTTTTATACCGAGGAAGTTCATCATCATATCCGCGGAGCATACTGAACTGCCGGTTGTAAATCGTAATCCTCTCCTGAGAAAAGGAATGCCAATGAGCATCATTCGAACGATTTCAGTCTCGCTCGCTGTGCTTGTGGGCTGTCATCCGGATGAGGCCCTCGCAGACTCCCGAAAGGCTCTCAGCCTGGAGGTTAATCCCGAAAAGTTCAATGCCTCTCGAGCCGACATAGCGGCGGTATGCCGGTCGGCCGGATATCAGTTGCTGGTCAACATGACCGAGGTGCCCGAGTTTACCGTGAATATCAGCCGGGGGCAGCATGGCCCCATTGCTCTTTTTCAGCGCGGGGCCAATGGTGAATACCTCGTACAGCTGGCGACCGAGAAAACCTTCTGGGCGCAGTACGCTTATCAGTTTTCTCACGAAATCTGCCATATTCTCTGTGGATATGAGAACGACTACCGGGGCAATTTGTGGTTTGAAGAAACCCTCTGCGAGACCGCGTCCCTCTACTGTCTCAAGGCCATGTCCCATGAATGGAGAACCCGTCCGCCCTACGGTAACTGGAGGAGCTATTCCCCCGCTCTTTCAGACTATGCAGATAATATTCGGAAAGGAAGAGATGACTACTTGCAGATCCTGCGAACTGGCTTACCTGCATACTATCGGAAGCACGCGGATCATCTGGCAAGAAACCCCACGGACCGAAAAAAAAATGGAGCCATGGCTCTGGTCATTCTGTCACTTCTCGAACGAAATCCTGATCATTGGAACTCCATTCGCTGGTTAAACTCGTCACCCTCTCCGGAGGGAGAAACCTTTCTGGATTATCTAACAAAATGGCACGGTGCCGTACCGGAGCAACACACCTCCTTTGTGGATTCAGTCGCTTCCCTCTTCGGTCTCGCATTGCCCAGATCTTCCGGAGGTCAGCCGCCCCTCAGGGAATAACCTGCCTCTCAGCACCTTTTTTGGAGACCGATGGGGCATGGATAATCCGAACCTGACCCGACCCCGCAAAGGGCGGTGTTCCGGCCACCAGAAAAGTGCCATCGGGAGAAAACGCGAGATGCGCAAGACCAGAGCCACCCTCCTCCAGAGACATCAACTCCCGCGCTGATGCCACGTTCCAAAGCCTGAGACTGCCATCTGCACTGGATGACGCGAGGGTGCGCCCATCGGGCGAGAATGCCACTGACCAGATCGCCTGCTTGTGCCCTTGCAGCGTTCCCAGATGCTTACCGGTCGTGGTGTCCCAGAGACTCACTGCATTCTCAAAATCATCAATCCCGTAGGTGAGGGCTAGAACGGTTCCGCTCGGCGATATCGCAACGCTGGATCCAAAGGATTGTCCTCCGTGCTCAATCCTCAGACGCTCTGTCCTCGTCGCCGTATCCCAAATCACACTACTGCCACCCCTTTCCACGGTGGCCAGCGTCCTGCCGTCAGCTGAGAATACCGCCTGACGACCCTCAATTCTCGTAATCGGCTCTGACACGTCCTCCAGATCCCACCAAGCGAGGTCATCTCGCCAGCCGACTGTGACCAAGGTTCGCGCATCTGGAGCCATTGCGATCTGGTCAATACGTGAACTCCCACTCTCGAATTCTGCAGTGACCTCACCTTTCTCCAGCTCCCTGATTCTCACTTTCCCCTTGGGCAGTGCCTCCGCCAGAGAGGTCAGGTCATTCGCCAAGGCAGCTACAAAACGGCCATACCGTTCGTTAGAAGAGCGCACCTCCATCTGATGAACCACTGCTCTGTTCTCCAGATTAATAATGGAAACTCCACCTTTCCGATTGAGTGCTCCAACATACCGACTGTCACGGGAAAAGCTCAATGGTTTCCACTGCCCAACAAGATCTTCAGGTTCAGCAGGACCCGCCACTGGCCAGATTTTCACCTCTCCATCCTTACTTCCACTCGCCACCATGGTTCCCTCCGGTGATAGCGCCGTAATCCAGACTTCACCCCGGTGGCCATGCAGAGAGCGGAGAAGGCGCTTTCCCTGAAGATCCCAGAGGCGTACGGAGTGATCCCAACTGCTGGACGCTATAACCTGCGCACCCCAATCGGCCGAGAGTGAAGTTATCATTCCTGAATGCCCTTCGTCCGCCGGACTGCTTGGAAGCAAATCCACTTCCTCTCCGGTATCAACATCCCAGATTCCAATATAAAATATGCCGAGTCCCGATTTTTCCACATGGGGCGCTACCACTAATTTTCCATCCGGTGAAAAAAGCATCCTGTTGCCTCCAGGAAACAAACCTCGCAGAGGAACGGCTGAGTCCTGCAGGATAGTCCTCCGGTCATGCTCCATGTGCCACAACACAATCCCCTCTGATGACCCGGTGGCCAGCACTTCTCCGTTGGTGGAGAAGGCGAGCGGACCGCTCACATCGGGCAGCCTTCTAACAGACTGCCAGCTTTCGGTATCCCATATTGTAACCCCACCCCCTCCGCTCGTAGCCAGCAGGCGTCGGCTCGGGGAAAGGGAGACAGCTCCCCCTCCAACCTGCCCAATCAATTCGCGCCGAACGTCGCCATTCTCAACATCGTGCACCACCACTCCGCTGCGGTTTGCGACCACAAATTCGTGACTGCCTTCGAGAAAGGCAACTGAAGAGGCAGGGCCTGCTACCGAGAGCTGAGGTTCTTCTGATCCCAGGTCCCAAACCTGCACTGATTCACGAGTACCAACAGCGAGCAGGCCTCCATCATCAGAGAATGCCAGACTATGGACAGGGCTCGATTGACGCGCCAAGGTACGATGGGGAGCACCGAGACAGCGCGAGGCAAGGTAACGCCACTCGAATCCGCGCAATTCCCCGTCCGGGTCTGATACAAGCTGTCTTTCAAGGAGTCTCATAGCCTTCGCCATATGGCCATCCACCACGGCATGATACCCCACATTAATATCGGCTACATACTCATGGAGCCTGGCAGTGGACTCACTTCTCAGGGCCTCTTCCCGGTCACGGAGAGCACTTTCATACGCAACCGAGGTCTCCCTCTGGGCTTGTCGCGCGTCCTGCTCGGCCAGGGTGGCACGCAAGGCCTGACGGGCACTGATGATTACCCCTCCAATCAGCATCAGAACCAGCGCCACCGATGCTGCTACCGCCGTCCTGTGCCGACTGACAAACTTTGCAATCCGATCGATAGTTCGGGGCGGACTCGCCAGCACAGGCAATCGCTGGATGTAGCGCTCAAGATCAGCAGCAAGTTCACTCGCTCCCCCGTATCGCCTCGATCGATCTCTTTCCAGAGACTTCATTACTATCCAATCGAGGTCTCCCCGAATCTCTGCTTCCAATTTTCCCATTGAGGACGAGCGCTCAGTCTCAATTCGTTCACGATCCTCAACGCGGGAATGCCTCAAGCGGAGAGAAGGTCGATAAGGCTCGATATTCCTCAGAGCCTGACGCACCTCATCGATGCCAGCCTTCCGCATCCGTTCACGGTGAAGCGGCGTATACCCTGTAAGTAACTCATATAACAAAACCCCAAGCGAGTAGACGTCACTCCGTGTATCAATATCTACCTTGTCACCGAATGCCTGCTCGGGACTCATGTATACTGGGGTTCCAACAACCGTATCGTGAACCGTAAGGGACATATCAGACCCCATCGAATCAATTGCTTTCGCCACTCCAAAGTCAATGACCTTCGGCACCGGGTCATTATCGCCCTCGACAATCAGGATATTAGAAGGCTTGAGGTCCCGGTGGATGATGCCCTTCTGGTGAGCGTGCTCAACTGCCCGGCACACCTTCAACATGATTCCAACCCGGGCTCGCAGGGAAAGCTCTCCGGTGTTGCAGTATTTAGTGATACTGATCCCTTCCACGAAATCCATGACGAAGTACGGTCTGCCATCGGAACTCGCACCCGCATCCAGAACTCTCGCGATGTGCGGGTGATCCATAACGGCAAGAGCCTGACGTTCCACTTCAAAGCGCCGGATAACACTACGGGTATCCATTCCCAGCTTGAGGATCTTCAATGCTACAACTCTCCGAACAGGTTCCAACTGCTCTGCCCGGTAAACTCTCCCGCATCCTCCCTCACCGACCTGCTCATGCAGAAGGTATGGTCCGACCTGGTCTCCGGGACCCTCCCCGGCCTCCACGTCATCCTCGGCCTTCAAACCTCGGGTAGGATCTTCAAGTGCGGGTGACTCAAGGAAATCAACCGCCTCGGTTGCTTCTGCCAGCAATGATTCGACCGCATTCTGCAGGCTCTCATCTCCATCGCACTCACGTCGGATAAGAGCCATACGCGAACTGGAGTTATCGCAGGACATCGCAGATACGAATATCTCCCGCACCCTGTTGACAGGAACAGTTTCCTCACCCGAGTGCTGGATCACCTTACAGAACGATGGATTGCTGCCAGAGGCCTCAGCGTTCCTTCTCGAACCCCGGCTTCTGGCGTTGGCGAGTCTACCACTTTCTCCGCTCTTAGGAATGCTTCAATTTCCTGAATTTTCTGCTGAGCGAACCATGCAGGTGTCTCGTTGACAGACTCCTTAGGATTTTGGAACCTTTCAGGACTTTGGACGACGTCACTCGTATCCTTTGCAGCCTCGAAGAGGGAACCTGCACCGCAGGAGATCTGCTGCCTGCCGTCTACGAGGAGCTCCGTCGGCTGGCCAGAAGCAAAATGGCCGGGGAACGCGCGGACCATACTCTGCAGGCTACTGCCCTCGTCCACGAGGCATGGATCCGCCTGGAGGGATCCTCGGCTGGGTCGTGGCAGAATCGAAATCATTTCTTCGGAGCCGCCGCAGAGGCGATGCGACGAATTCTCGTTGACCATGCACGCAAACACCTCAGTCAGAAGCGCGGATCTGGAGCTAAGAAAGTCGAATTGGACCCTGCCTTATCCTCAATTGTCGTAAAGGCTCCGAGCACAGAGCTCATTGCTATTCACGAGGCCCTCGACAAGCTAGAAGCAGAGGATCCTCAGGTTTCGCAACTCGTAAAGCTCCGCTACTTTGTCGGAATGACCATGAGCGAGGCGGCCGATGCAATGAGCCTGAAAAAGCGTACCGCTGAAGCACTCTGGACCTACGGCAAAGCGTGGCTCCATCAGGAGATAAAAAAAACCACCTAGTTCCTCTCATTACGAAAAATTCATGCGGACTCACCATCCTGAACGCGCATGTAAATCCGACCGTTTGGTTCCCATAAAACCATGAAAAAATATATTCTTATCAACGCAGCCTGGCTCATCTTGGCACTTGGGGCATTCCTTCTGGGCCGTTCCAGCCCGCGGGATACGGCGGAATCGAAGGAACCGATCATACGCAAAAGCTCAGGTAAGAATTCAAGTTCCCGGAGTGCATATCAGGCGACTGCATCCAGTAGACTAGTGAACTCCTCCCAACCCAACTTCGCCTCCGGGAGACAAGGATCCACCGTGACTGTTTCCCAATTTCTCAGCGAACGTGACCCGTTGCTCGCGAACCGAATGTTCGCTGAGCTTATCCTCTCGATGGACGCCTCCTCTGCTGGAAGAATTTTTGAAGAACTCAAGAGCAGGAGAACCCAAGGCTCGGATGAGCAAATGGGTCTTTTCCTGCGGGCCTGGGGACAACTTGATGGCACCGCTGCGATGCAGGCAGTTGATGAGTTTGAAGGCGATCCAAGACGGCAGGCCGGAGCTGGAATAGCTGCCATATCCGGGTGGGCGAGCAAGGATCCTGAAGGAGCAAAAGCCTATCTCGACACGGTGGATAGTGAAATTGCCCGGGGAGTTCTTACTCAGGGAATCGTCAGCGGAATGGCGAGCACCGACCCCGACGGAGCGACAGATTATGTGCTGGAACTCGACCAGCTACAGCGGGAGAGGGTCGCAGGAGCGGATACCCGGGAAGAGCGAAGAGAGTGGCTTGACCGGGGACGTGCCTATGCGTTCGACCGGCAGCTCGACACCATCGCGACGGCGCAGATTAACCTCGGGATGTCCAACGCGACAGCCTGGGCGGAGAACCTTCCTGAAGGAACAATCAAAGCCTCCGCATTCGACCGGGTTGCCGATCGATTCGCCAGCGAAGATCCTACCGCCGCAGCCGAATGGGTCAGAAGTCACGCTGATCAGGACTACGCAGAGCGCGCAGTCCGCGAGGTCGCAGAGGAGCTCGGCAGAGAAAATCCAGAAGCCGCCGTCCGGTGGGTCACCGATCTCCCCGAATCCAACCAGTCCCGTGCTATAAACCAGTCCATGGAACGCTGGACCCGGGAGGACCCGGTCGCGGCGGGCAATTTTCTTCAGGATATGGCTCCCTCTCGGTCCCGCGATGCTGCAGTAAAGAGCTACGCCAATGAACTTGACGGCTCGGATCCTCAGATGGCAGCTGAGTGGGCCGGATCGATTGCAGACGATCAGATGCGGTCCGAGACCCTTAATGGGGTTGCCCGCTCCTGGATTAGAAGAGACCCGGAGGGAGCGCGCGCGTGGTTACCGGCGAGCGGCCTTTCCTCTGAGCAGCAGGAACGAATCGTCAGGGATTCTGAACGACGACAGCAGTTCCGGGACCGTTTCCGAGGTGGGGATCAGGAAGAGTAGAAGGAGGCCTCGGCTCTTCTATTCCACCTTGATGCCCATGTTCACGTCACAATCAGTAACGGCTTTCCTGAATTCGCTGACCGCAGCGGGCGTGACCTTGGTCTGCCAGAGATAGAGCTTCTTGAGTTTTTTCAATCCGGCCAGCTTCCTTAGACCTGCATCCGTTATCTCTGTCCCATAGAGGTTCAGGTACTCTAGATTTTCCAACGATTGCAGGGCATCAAGTCCGGCATCTGTGATACCTGTCCCATTCAGCCACAATTTCCTGAGCCGGGGCATCTTGCCAAGAGTCGCAGTTCCCGCATCCGTGATTGAAGTCGCTCCCAGATTTAGGTCCACCAGTCCCGAGCTCACAGCGGTAAGTTTCGCGAGATGTTCATCATTGAAGTCCTGTCGCATACTCACCGCGGTGAATGTAAGATCACTATCCTGCTGCGAGACAAACCCAATTGAGTTCGGGAAATGACCGGACACCTCCGCAATGGGACCTTCCAAGGCACCCCTGGCAGCTGCCAGACGCTCTGCACTCTCCCCTATTTCGGCATAAATTTTCGCGAGCGCTTCTATCACCTCGTCGTCAGTAGGAATTTTTTCTACTGCTGCGAGAATGTCGTCTGGCGCTCCGGCATCCTTCATTGATTTGCCTACCGGTAATTCAGCCTTGATCCACCACTCCAGCACCTTGAGTTCGTCCTCCTCAATCTGCGGCTTTCCCTCTGGCGGCATGTGCTCCTCATCATCGTGGGGTAACTTAATCCGCATGAGAAGAATGCTCTCCTCCAGGTCACCTGCGACTACAGCCGGCGCCTCGTCGCCTCCTTTCTTCATTAGTTCAAGAGAAGTCAGTTCCAACCGCCCCTTGATTTTCTTTTTCCCGCTCGGGTTGTCCGATACGTCAGCATGACACTGATAGCACTTAGCCCTGAGAATTGGGACCACCACGTCCTCATACACTCCTCGCTCAGCAGCAGATTTTGCTACTGCGCTTCCTGAAATGACGCACCATACCGCCAGTGCGGCAAAAAGCATTGGACTAGGACCTTTCTCAATCATGACGTTTTTTGATGGGATTTGGCGGCTACAGAAACAGGGAATTGCCGTCCATGGCCAACCTCCCTCTAAACGGAGCACTTCTTGCCCCATCAAACAACGGAAAACTTAAAGGCCTGTATCGCCTCTTCAAGGGAGATTCTGTCCGGAAGGCCTTCTGTCCGCTCAAAATCGCCCCTTACCTAGCCCGAATCGCCGCCCTTTCGGCGAACACCCGGTAGCAAAAGGCGACAGGCTCACGCCTCCGGCTCTGGTTCGCCATCCAGTTCTCCTCCATGGCTGAGGATAAACTGCAGGTCTTCAAGACCAAGATTGCTTGCAAATCCCTCATCACCAAGGACATTGGTAACCAAGGCGGTCTTCTGGTGCTGCAATACCCTGATCTTCTCCTCCACCGAATCCCGGGTAAGAAGCCGGTAGGCGATCACCTTGTTCTTTTGACCGATCCGGTGAGTTCGATCGATGGCTTGGTTTTCCACCGCCGGGTTCCACCATGGATCGTAGAGAATCACATATGACGCGGACGTCAGGTTCAGGCCGGAACCGCCTGCCTTCAGAGACAGGAGAAATACTGAAGGATCCTTGCTGGTCTGGAACTTTTCGATCTCTCCTTTCCGGTCCTTGGTCTGACCGGTGAGATAATTGAAGGGCCGACTATCCACCTCTAACTGAGTGCGGATAATCTCAAGCATGGAGACAAACTGGGAGAAGACGAGAACCTTATGTCCCTCTTCGCGCAACTGATCGAGGAGATAAAAGAGGGCCGTGAGCTTCGCACTCTCTTCCTTGAGATACTTGGGATCGATCAACCCCGGATGGCAGCAGATCTGCCTCAGGCGCATCAGCCCCTGCAGAATGGCGAAGCTGTTCTTTTTCACCGCCTCGTCAGAATCAAGGCCAAGGAGAGCCTTCTGAATTCGTTTCAATTCTGCCTTGTAGAGCTCCATCTGGATTCCATCCATGTTGGCGTAAACTTCCTCCTCGGTACGCGGAGGCAAGTCCTTGGCTACCTGCCCCTTGGTTCTTCTTAGCAGAAAAGGCCTCAGCCTCGCGGCAAGCCTGTTTTGGGAATTCGGATCCTTCCGTTTATCGAAACGCTTCTTAAAATACGCTCGGGAACCGAGAACACCAGGCATGGCAAATGCCATCAGGGACCACATGTCCATCAACCTGTTCTCAATCGGTGTTCCGGTAAGAACCAGACGATTCTCAGCGTGCAATTCCCTCGCAGATTTAGCCGCCTTGGAGTCTGGATTCTTGATTTGCTGCCCTTCATCCAGAATGACAACCAGCCACTTGATCTTGTTGAGCTCCTCTCCTCCAACCCGTAATTGAGCGTAGTTAAGAACAAGGACATCGAGTTCACTCTCCAATGCCTCGAGGTCCAATTGATCGCGACTTCTCAGAACCTGCACCTTCAGTTCCGGCGCAAAGCGCTCCGCCTCCATCGCCCAGACGTCGAGGACAGACTTGGGGCAGACAACCAGAGCCGGCATGTGCTTCCCTTGGTCCTTAGCGAGTTGCCGGAGCCATAGGATGTATGCCAGACTCTGCACTGTCTTACCCAGACCCATGTCATCCGCCAGAATTCCTCCAAAGCGGTTTGTTGCCAGGTATGCGAGGAAGTTGAAGCCATCAACCTGGTAAGGACGCAGCTGAGCATTCAATCCGGGCGGAAGTTCAGGCTCTACCTCGATGTTGATGTCCTTCGCACTGTCCTTGATCCGCTTCCATGCCTTCGGGTCGAAAACCTCGGCTGCCTTCGGGTCCGCCAACTGCATTGCGTGCATTCGGTGAGTATCACCAGACAGGTCAAACGGATCGAGGCCCAGACGCGTCACTGCATCTCGCTGATCCGGGTCCAGTTTGATTTCAAGGCGCATCCATGACCCATCATCCATCCTAACGTAGCCTCCTCGGGCGGCGACCAGTTGACGAATCTGAGCCTTGCTCAGGTTCACTCCCTGAACATCGATCACCACCCTAAGATCGAACCAATCGATCTCCTGATTGACCACTTCGAATCTCACCGCAGCAGATACCGGGTCGGCGAGGATAGTACGGAGCTTGCCATCCATCTCAATTTCGACGGAATCGGGCATCTTCTCGTTCCACTCCGCGAATTTTTCAGGGAACTGTTTGGTAATGCGGGTTTTGAAAGCATCCAGCTTCTCGTCGTAGGAGAGACCCAGTTCCGAGAGGATTTCTGGAATCGGATAAAGCTTTTCTCGCGCAAACCGGAGGAGCTGCTTTCCTCTGACAGGCTTCTGCTCCACGAGTTCCCAGCCTCCCTTGATCAGCTTTTCACTCCTGCGCTCTTTCTTCTCAAGAGCTGCCACGTCAATGACAAGGTGCTCTGTCTCAGCGGCCGTCAAGCCCTGGACGATCTTCATTTCAAACCTTGGGTAAAGGTCGAGATCGACAACCCTGCGCCTCATCGACTCAGGCAGCCTGGCCCCGATTTTCCTGAGAAATTCAACACCCTCAAGACTGTCAATTACCGTCTTGGGGATTAGATACCGTGGCATCACCTCGGTTTCTTCGAGCCAGCGAGGAGGCCCCGGGAACACGGTTTCGTCAGACTGGTAAAGCTCCTCCCGCCCCGGCAGAAGCCGTACCGAGTGGGAGACATCCTCTCCACCTTTGGTTACCAGCTGCAGTGCAAAGCAATTTGGATTGGCCGGATCATCATCGCATACCCACTTGAGAGAGTCCTTGACCACCTTGAATTCCCGCACATCAAGGTTTACCAGTCGTCCTCTCACGGCTTCCTGACAGAACATGCGATTCAGAAATCGACAGGATTCCTCGTCGTCTAGATCGAGACCGGTTTCTCCACGCTCAGTGTAGAAACTGAGAAAATGTTCCCACAGGATCTGGCTGGCAGCGTCAATCCTCAAGGCCGAATCCCGGTAGAATTCCAAAAGTCGCTCAATCTCCTGTTTCTCCCGTAAGGCATACCATTCCCCGTCCCCTTCCCGCGCCTCTATGCGAGCCTCATTTATTGTCGAAACGAGCCGGAACTCCGCTTCGATGGGATTTCTCTGAGGAGGACGATCATTCACCCGCTCAATGCGGTCATACCATGCGGCGATTTCCCTTTCCTGCTCCCAGTCGCTCATCTTGCGCTGCACCGCTCCAAGATCGGTGATCGCGTTCATGAACTCTGGGTAGTTCAACTTCCGCTTGTAAAAAGCGTAGGCGATATAATTCCAGAACTCGATAATGTCACCCGGGGGAACAGGCCACAACTCAAGGGGCTCATAACTGTTGATTTCCCAACGCGGACTCAGCCGCACCATGTCATGGTCATGGATCTCTCCCTCGATGACATACCGCCGATACCGCTTTTCGACCTTGCTCACAAAGTCCGCTTCCTTGTCGTCAACCTCTCTCTCCAACTTATCCTCGATCAGGTCAATTACCGGGGTGTCATCAAACTCGTTGGGAGACTCCGGCAAGTCCTCTCCCCGGTGCATACGTTCCAGCATCGTGGCATACATTGCCGCACCAGCAATATCCTCCTTTTCCTCGGTGCAGTTACCAAACCATCTGTTGCCCTGGAGGCGCAGAGTTGTCCGATGAACTCCGTCCTTATCCTCCACGCGCCCCTGAATAAAAAGGTGATTACCGAAAATCTGGGTCACCGCACCATCCTGCTGCAGCTTCTCTCCTTTTTTCCGTACCTTCTCCGGGAAACCATTCAGAAAATTCAAGGTTGCTCGGTCCGGATTCAACGCGGACATCGTTGATTCTGTCATGATGTGTGGTAGCTAGCGCTCCGGGTTTCAGTCGTTACCGACCATCCGGCAGAATGCCATGTTATCACACCCTCCAGACTTCGCGCAACTATTGTTGCAAACAATTGGGGGCCACCCCGACGGCCCCTTCTCAAGAAAATGTTAGGCCTCGTCTCCCGTCGATGCGGGGACTCTCGTTCCACGCCTGGATCCCTTTACTGCGATCCGAGTCGATGGATCCTGAAACTGAGAATAGACCCAGGCACAAAAGAACAGTAGTCCCGCAGCAACTGCAACCATTCCAGAGGTAACCGTCCCCTGAAAACCAAATACCTGTGGGATCGCCAAGGCCCCTACGTGCCCAAGAAACGCAGAAAGCAATCCAATTACGGCGCTCAACAGAAGCATATGAGACAGGCGGTTCGTAAGAAGAAGAGCCGTTGAGGGGGGCACCACCAACATGGCGATCACGATAATACTGCCCAGAGCCTCAAAGGAGGCAACGGTGGTCAACGCCACCACCACCATGAGCAAATAATGCATCAGACCGGAACTTATGCCAAGTGTGGACGCGAGGGATGGATCGAACGAGGATATCGACAATTCTTTAAACAAGAGCGCAATGAAGAGAATATTAAAGCACATGACGGAGCCAATACTGAGGACCGCCCGGGGGATCTCGATGGAACCAATCTGAACCACGTCGATGACAGTGAATTCCAGTGATCCATAGAGCACACAGCCGGCATCCAGTTCCACATATCCTGCCGACTGCCGGATGAGAATGAGGCCCAACGCAAAGAGGCTGGTAAAAACAATTCCCATTGCTGCACCCCGGTCCACTTTTCCATATTTACTGATACACTGGGTAAATGCCGCTGTGAGAAGACCAGCGCACGCAGCCCCGATGAACATGACAGGAGTAATCCGACTATTCGTCAGCAAAAACCCCACCGCGAGCCCTGGAAGAATCGCATGGCTGATAGCGTCGCCCATCATGCTCATTCGGCGAAGGACCAGAAAACAACCGGGAATGGCGGTGGCTACCGCGCAGAGGCCTCCTATCACAACCGTCCAGGTGTCCAAGCTATCCCAATCCAACTCCATTGATCATTCTACTCAACCTGCTGACTGGTCGATAAAGTGAGGACTAGGCGGCACGTCCATCCTGATTGGTCGCCCTTGAAGTTCCATCTCAAGCTGTTGCACAACGTCAGCATCAAGGACATGCTCTACGAGATCGGCATCCCGGTCTACATGAGATGGGGCAATGTCCGCATGCCGGATGAGATAGAGCTCCCAGAGCCGGTGATTCCTCGTGACTCGGGACGCCTCACCGAATCCTGCCTCAGAAAGGCGTATTCTTCCGGCCTTTTCCTTCTCGAGGTGATCCTCTGCTCGTGCAGTTCGCAGGAGACGATTCAGCGCGGCATAGGACCAGGAGCGGTGGGTCGTCAGCGAATCAAGATCTATGGAAAGATTGCTGACAGGCTCCAGATTATCCAACTGCCGACTTTCGAGAATCTCGTAGATGGCCCGGAGGAGATGCTGCCTTCCGACCTTCCGCTTGAGACGCGTCTGACGCACAAAGCGGGGAAGGATGCCACGAGCGGAACCACACACAAGACTGAACGTGAATATTGCCGCCCCAACCAGAACGATGACAGCTCCGGTGGGAAGATCCTGAAAGAGTGCACTGAGACTGGATCCAAGCCAGCCACTCGTCCCACCGATCAAGGCGGAGAGCACGAGCATCGACCGCAACTTATCCGTCCAGAACCGAGTTGCGGCGGCGGGTATGATCAGGAACGCGATGATCAATACCAGTCCCACGGCCTGAAGCCCCACTACCGTCACTGCTGTAACAAGCCCGAGCATGGCCAGATCCAACCGGCGCGCCGGCCAGCCCTGACTTGTAGCAAATGACTCGTCAAAGCAAACGAGGGTGAATTCCTTTGAAAGAAGCATTACCGCCAAACAAACAATACCGGTCACAAGCAAAATCAGAATAAAGTCATTGAAGACCAGGGATGCCGCTGTCCCGTAAACGAAGCTATCGAGCCCGGCCGCATCAGCCCCCGGAAGATTACTGACTACTTTCATAATCGCGGCGCCACCGCCAAAAAAGACCCCGAGAACGATCCCCATGGCTGCGTCATCCTTCAGGGGAGTAGTTTTGGTTATTGTCAGAACCAGCACTACCCCGATCACACCAGTTACCGCCGCTCCAAGCAGAAGGCCGGGCAACCACTTCCCCTCTCCC